>Ga0187779_10001357_pt1 | contig 15289 bp, 12 predicted proteins | sample 1015_Q2_SP10_10__FD_132435 | JGI IMG/M metagenome (GOLD analysis project Ga0187779, IMG submission 132435) | Tropical peat soil microbial communities from peatlands in Department of Meta, Colombia - 1015_Q2_SP10_10_MG | ecosystem: Environmental > Terrestrial > Soil > Wetlands > Peat | place... | reverse complement strand
GAGCATTCCTTCGGTGTGAACATCCGCTTGCCGTTCGAACAGAGGCCCAACCCGGTTCTTGAGGGCAACCCAAGGCTCATCACGTACAAGTACTTCTTCAACCGCAAAGTCGCTTTTCTCAAGGAAGCCGACGCCGTAGCGCTCTTCCCCGGCGGGTTCGGCACCCTTGACGAGGCCATGGAAACGCTCACGCTTGTTCAAACGGGAAAGCGCAATCCCCTGCCACTCATCCTCGTGGACGATCCTACACTCTCCTACTGGACCGAATTCATCAAGTTCATGGATAAGGGCTTGCTGCAGCGCAACTATATCAGCAAAACCGATCTCGCGCTCTTCGAGCGCGTCGACTCCATAGAGTCCGCGGTGGCGAAAATCAATCGTTTCTACAGCCGCTACCACAGCATGCGATACGTGAACGGGCAACTCGTATTCCGGATCACCTCACCGATAAGCGAAGGAAACATCCGCACGTTAAAAGAGCGATTTGACGACATTCTTCTGCCGCACGGCGATATCGTACAGTCGTGCGCGCTCCCCGAAGAGCGGGATGACATGGATGTGATAACCCTGACGAGGCTTGTCATCGATTTTAACCGGAGGGACTTCGGCAGGCTACGGAACCTCATTGATACCGTTAATGATTTCTGAAATAAATGTACCGAGCATGCGTGATGAAAGGGTTGACCCGCCAAAATACCTACTACTTAAGAAGTAATGTGTCGTTTCCGCGCTTGACATTCCTCCCTCACATGATATGCTTTTTTTAATTAGCCTCGATCCGGAGGCATCCTTGGCCTCTCCCAACAATACATCCTTTTTTAACGTTGTCATTATATGCATCTCATCTCAGGAGGTGTTGCATGATCAGTCTTGAAATCAACGGTAAAATCTATGAAGTTAACGTGGCTTCGGACGTGCCCCTGCTCTGGGTCATCAGGGAGCATCTTCAGCTCACGGGCACCAAATACGGCTGCGGCATCGGCATGTGCGGATCCTGCACTGTTCACATTAACGGTAAAGCGGAACGCTCGTGCCAGACGCCCGTGGGGACCGTGCAGGGCAAGAAGATTACCACGATTGAAGGGCTTCCGGAAAACCATCCGGTAAAGCAGGCCTGGATCAAAGAGCAGGTCCCCCAGTGCGGCTATTGTCAGCCCGGCCAGATCATGCAGGCGGCCTCGCTGCTCGCCGAAGATCCGCATCCCAGCGAGGCAAAAATCATCCAGCACATGAACGGCAACCTTTGCCGCTGCGGCACCTACCCGAAGATCAAGAGCGCCATCCGCCTTGCCTCAGCAGGAGGGGCAAAATGAAGACCGACCTCACGCGAAGACAGTTTCTGAAAATTACCGGCTCTGGCCTTGCCATTGCCGTGGCCACGACCTCGACGGGCTTCCGGTTGCTCAACGCTGCTGAACTGGAGAAGACGGACACTGCTTTCCGGCCGAATGTCTGGCTTGAAGTGCTGCCTGATAATACGGTCATGGTAACCGTGAACAAATCCGAAATGGGCCAGGGCATATATACGTCTCTGCCCATGATCGTTGCCGACGAACTTGATGCGGACTGGAAAAACATCCGCATGGAGGTTGCGCCCGCCGGCGATGCGTACAAGGACCCGGAATGGGGAAGCCAATCAACAGGAGGCAGTTCCAGCATCCGCCATATGTTCGAACCGTTGAGGAGGGCCGGTGCGGCGGCACGCGAGATGCTTCTCGTTGCAGCGGCGCGTCAGTGGGAAGTAGCGGTCAAGGAGTGCGCGGTTGAGATGGGGAAGGTGCGGCATATCAGGAGCAACCGCATGCTTACTTACGGCCAGCTTACGAAGGAAGCGGCAAACCTGGAAGTCCCGCAAAACCCCCTGCTCAAGAAAGAGTCCCAGTTCCGGTACGTGGGCAAAGAAATTCCGCGGCTGGATATGCTTGCCAAGGTGAACGGCAGTGCACAATTCGGGATCGATTCCTTTGTGCCGGGCATGCTCTATGCCGCCATTGCGAGGCCGCCTGCTTACGGTGCCGACCTCGTTTCCTACAACAAGGAATCAGCCCAGGCGGTGGCCGGCGTCCATGCTGTTGTGCCGGTTCACAGCGGCATAGCCGTCTGCGCAGACTCAATCGAGGCTGCCTGGAAGGGCCGTGAAGCGTTGAAACCGGATTGGCAAAACGCGAAATATCCCCACCTAAGCACGGAATCTCTGGCAAAAGAGTTCGTCGGCCGGTTCGAGACGAAAGGAATCATGGCGCGTAATGACGGCGATGTGAGCAAGGCGTTCGCATCGGGATCTCAAAAAATTGAATCCGTCTACCTTCTCCCCTATCTGTCACACGGGACCATGGAGCCTATGAATTGCACAGTGCAGGTGCGTGGCGACGGTTGCGATATTTGGGCGCCGACACAGAACCAATCAGGCGTTCTGGCACTGGCGGTTCAGATCACGGGATTAAAGCCGGAGCAGATCCATGTACATACGACATTTCTCGGCGGCGGTTTCGGGAGACGTTTTGAACGGGACTTCGTGGAAGAGGCTCTGCTGTTGTCCCTGTCGACGGGCAAGCCGGTGAAGCTCGTTTGGAAGCGGGAAGAGGACATCCAGAACGATTTTTATCGGCCCATGAACGCTACGAGGATACAGGCCTCGCTCGATTCCGATGGTAACGTCACCGCCTGGTCACACAAGATCGTCTGCCCATCCATTTTTGCCCGCGTGTTCCCCCAGATGATGAAGAACGGCATCGATAACGCGGCAGTGGAAGGCGTTGAGAACTTGGAATATGAAATACCGAACGTGGCCGTCGAGTATGTTCGGTTTGATTCAGCCGTGCCCGTCGGGTTCTGGCGTTCCGTGGGAAGTTCCCATAACGCGTTCACGGTCGAGAGCTTCGTGGACGAGCTTGCCTTTGCAGCGAAAAAGGACCCCCTCGAGTTCCGGCTCGGGCTGCTGAAAAATCATCCGCGCGCACGGAAGGTACTCGAGGTCGCCGCGGAACAAGCCGGCTGGAGTAAGCCGCTCACACGCGGACAGGCGCGTGGTATCGCGTACCATTTCTCCTTTGGAAGCTATGTCGCCGAAGTGGCGGAGGTCTCAGTCGATAAAAACAGCGGGACGATCAAAGTTCATCAGGCAACCTGCGCCGTTGACTGCGGCCCGACCGTAAACCCGGCAATAATCAAGGCCCAGATGATGGGCGGTCTTACCATGGGCCTCTCCGCCGCGCTCAAGGAGAAGATCGAGATTGCCAACGGCGGGATCAAATCCGAGAACTTCAGCGACTATGAGCTCCTGCGCATGAGCGAAGCGCCTGACGTGGACGTTCATATCGTAAAGAGCAACGAGAAGTTAGGCGGAATCGGCGAGCCCGGCGTGCCGCCAATTGCGCCGGCCGTGGCGAACGCCGTATTCCGGGCTACCGGTGCTCGGGTACGACAGCTGCCGATGAAGCCTGAGACGGTTCTGACGGCGATGAGAACTCCATGAAGGGTCATTCCCGAAACGTTGCGTTTTCTCTTATTCAACGAGGTGATGCATGCAGATTTACGAAGAAGTCCTCAGGCTCAAGCGTTTGGGCAGGACCTCCGCGATCGCAACCATTGTCGAGTGCCGCGGCTCGTCGCCCCAGAAGCAGGGCGCCAAAATGCTCGTGCGCGACGACGGCTCGACCATGGGGACCTTAGGCGGCGGTTGCCTCGAGGCCGACGTGGTGCAAGCGGCGCGCATGGCCATAAAGGACGGCAATCCGATGACCCTGCCCTTCGAACTTACGGAGCACGAAGGGGGGCTCGTGTGCGGCGGGACGGTCCTTGTCTATGTTGAACCGGTTTTGCTCGAACCACATCTGGTGATCCTTGGCGCAGGCCATATCGGGAAGACGCTATCCAAGCTTGCTCGTTTCACGGGTTTCCGGGTGACGGTTGTCGATGACCGAGCGGAATTCGCGAACCGGGAAAACATCCCCGATGCCACGGACATCGTGGTTAACGAATTTACACGGGCCTTCGAACAGACCCCCATCGGGATAGACACCTCGATCGTCGTGGCTACGCGGGGTCATAATCACGACCTCGATGCCGTCAAAGCTGCACTCATGACCAACGCCACCTATATCGGCCTTCTCGGCAGCAAACGCAAAAAAGCCCTCCTGTTTAAGGCGCTCGAAGACGCCGGCTTTTCGAGGGAAGATATCGGGCGGATCGTGATTCCCGTGGGTCTGCCTATCGGTTCGGTCACGCCCGAGGAGATTGCCGTGAGCATCATGGCACAGGTCATAGAACAGCGGAGGGCACATGGGTCTCAGTGTATCGGCGCTGCTACTCGCAGCAGGCTCATCCAGCAGGATGGGACAGACCAAACAGCTTCTCCTGCTCGATGAAAAGCCGGTTATCAGACACTGTATCGACGCGCTCCAGTCCGCCCGGATCGCTGAAATCGTGGTTGTGGTAAACGCCGGATACAGCGGGATCGTGGATACGCTTCGGGACTTGCCCCTTATCCTTGCCGTGAACACTTCACAGGACAGCGATATGGCGGAATCGGTCAGGACAGGACTGACGGCGATTCGCCAATCAGCGTCCGGTGTGCTCATTTGCCTCTCGGACCATCCTCTCGTTAGATCCGAGACAATAGAAGCGTTAATCACCGAGCACCTGAACCTGCCGGATAAAATCGTCATCCCCTGCTATAACGGACGACGGGGCCATCCCAGCCTATTCCCGAGAAGTATCTTGCAGGAACTGCACGGCGGAGGCACTCTCCGGGACATCGCCAGGAAAGAACCGCACAGGGTCGTATTGATCGATACCGGCGATGAAGGCGTCGTGCTTGACATGGACACGCCCGAGGAGTTCCACCATATCGTTGAAACAATGAGGAAAAAACGGAGCTGATCCGGTAAGCCGGTATCCTCGTCCGCTTTTTGACCTGATTCCGTGGTCGCCCCAGGAGAAGGTGCTCTTCTTCTTGCGATACCATTGCTCCCGTACAGGATATCGAGCCTCAAATCACATATTCGGCCAATAGCCAGTCTCCACGTTCATGCAACTATCCGTTCACGGCAGAAACCCCGGAAATGATCAGGCATTTACTCCGCAATTGGTCACCCGCGAGGCATGCCGGAAGACTAGACGGCCAAAACCCGCTGTTTCTGCCTGAAATCTATTGACAATAAATCAGACGCTATGCTATAAAGAAAGTCTTTTGAGGTATATGACGGCTAAGAGGGAACCTGAGGATAGCAAGAAATGGCGACCATAGCCCCCTTGCGGGGAATTATATATAACCAGGCAAAAGCAGGCAAGCTTGGCGCTCTCGTCTGTCCGCCCTATGACATCATTTCATCAGCAGAGCAACAGGACCTGTACCGCGAGAACCCGTATAATGTGATTCGGCTAGAATACGGACTCGCAAGCCCCGGCGACACGGAAGAGGACAGCCGATACACCCGGGCAGCGGCTGCCTTCGCAGAATGGACGCGCACGAATATACTGAAGCAGGACAAGGATCCGGCATTCTATATCTATGAGATGGAATTCACCGTCGGCGGGGCTGTTAAGAAGCTGCGCGGGTTCATCGGTCGTGTGAGGATCGAGGACTACGACTCGGGTATCGTCAAGCCCCACGAGACGACGCTGTCCGGTCCCAAGACGGACCGGCTTAACTTGCTCCGAGCGTGCAAGGCGAGCTTCAGCCAGATATTCTCAATTTTCTCCGATCCCCAGGGTATCGTTTCGAGCATCCTCGGCAAGATCCGCGAGAAGCCCGAGCTGGAAGTTAAAAGCAGCGACAACGTCGTTCATCGCACCTGGATACTACGCGACAGGCAGGACATCGAGGCAATCGTGCGTGAAATGGCGGACAAGCAGATATTCATCGCCGACGGACATCACCGTTACGATACGGCATTAAATTATAGAAACGAACGACGCAAAGCTGCTGATTCGTTCACGGGCGAGGAAGGATATAACTACGTTTCCATGTTCTTGGCCCGTCTGGAGGACCCCGGGCTCACGATCCTTCCCGCGCACCGTGCGCTCTTCAATCTTACGAACTTCAATCCGCACAGGTTCGAGAGCGACCTGAACCGCTATTTCAATATTGAACGAATCGATTTCGACCATAAATCGGAAGCCAAGGACCTGCAGACAATCCTGGATACCATGGAACACCGCGCGGACAGCTCCCACGTATTCGGCATGCGGGTCAAGGGAGAACACAGCTACTATCTGCTAACCCTCAGGAACGAGGGAGACCTGGACGCCCTGCTCCCGGCTAAATCGCCTGCCTACCGGCGATTGGATGTGTCCATCCTGCACCACCTTATAATCGACAGACTGCTCGGGATCAAGATGGAGACGCACAAACTGGGGCTCAATATCGAGTACATCAAAGACGCCGAGGAAGCGGACAAGCGAGTCCACAATGGAGACGTTGAACTCGTCTTCTTCATGAACCCCACCAAAGTTCATGAGGTGCAGGAAGTCGCAGCGGCGGGCGAGCGCATGCCCCAGAAAGCGACATACTTCTATCCCAAGCTCCTGACGGGGCTGGTGATGAATAAAATCGACTGAAAAAGAGGGCAAGGGTCATGTCGCAAGGGGCAAGAGCATCACGCTGCATGCCCTGAGTTCGTACATTCGGCTGCTTGCACCTATTTTTCCAAGGAGGCTATCATGGCGGTAAGAGTTGGTATCAACGGATTCGGCAGGATCGGAAGAAATGTTTTCCGCGCGACGCAAGGCAATAAGGACATCGAGATCGTAGCGATCAACGATCTCACGGACGCAAAAACGCTGGCGCATCTCTTGAAATGGGATTCCATTTTCGGCGAGTTCCCCCATGACGTCAAGGCGGGGGACGGCAAGATCATCGTGGACGGCAAGGAGATCGCCGTCGCTGCGAAGAAGGATCCCGCGGAACTGCCGTGGAAGGACCTGAAGGTAGACATCGCGATCGAGTCTACAGGCCTCTTTCTCGACAAGGCGAGCGCCGGGAAGCACATGACCGCTGGCGCAAAGAAGGTGCTCATCTCCGCCCCGGCCAAGGACCCCGATGCGACGTTCGTGATTGGTGTGAACGAGCACACGTATGATCCGTCCAAACACCACATCATCTCGAACGCATCCTGCACCACGAACTGCCTGGCGCCGATGGCCAAAGTGCTCCACGAGAACTTCGGCATCGTGCACGGCCTGATGAACACGATCCATTCCTACACCAATGATCAGAAGCTCCTCGACCTTCCGCACAAGGACCTCAGGAGGGCCCGTGCGGCATGCATGTCTATCATCCCAACCTCTACGGGGGCTGCAAAGGCAGTGTCCCTCGTCCTGCCGGAACTGAAGGGCAAGCTCGACGGCATGTCGCTCCGCGTACCGACACCGGACGTCTCGGTCGTGGATTTCGTATGCGAGGTATCGAAGAAGACAACAACCGCGGATGTGAACGCCGCACTCAAAAACGCAGCAGGCGCAAGGCTCAAGGGAATTCTGCAATTCGAGGAGGGGCCGCTCGTCTCCATCGACTTCAAGGGCAACCCGCATTCATCCATCGTGGACGCGGCGCTCACGAGCGTCATGGAAGGGACTATGGTAAAGGTCGTTTCCTGGTATGACAACGAGTGGGGTTATTCCAACCGGCTCCGGGACCTCGCGATCATGGTGGCGAAGAAAGGCCTGTGACGGCCTCTGATGCGGAAAAGCGGGTTTAAACCCGGATCAAATCACCTCTCATCGTGAGGCGGGATTGGCCTCGGTCCGAGTCCAATGAGAGAGCATCTTTGTCGGAGATTACTGCATGGATAAAAAAACTATCGAAAAAGTGGACCTGAAGGGCAGACGCGTTTTCATTCGGGCGGACTTCAACGTCCCGATCGATGACGACGGCAACATCACCGATGACGGCAGGATACGGTCCACGCTGCCGACGATCAACTATGCGCTCGATGCCGGCGCCAAGGTAATTCTCGCATCACACCTGGGACGCCCAAAGGGCAAGCCGTCCCCGAAGTACAGCCTTGCGCCGGTGGCGAAGCGACTGCACCGTCTGCTCAATAAGGAAGTACAATTCGCCAAAGACTGCATCGGTCCCGAAGTCGACCGTATGGTCGCGGCCATGCAGCCCGGCGATGTACTGCTTCTCGAGAATCTCAGATTCCATGCCGAAGAGGAAAAGAACGACGAGGCCTTTTCCAAGGCCCTCGCGTCATTCACCGATGTGTACGTGAATGATGCCTTCGGCACGGCGCACCGCGCCCATGCTTCGACCTACGGGATCACAAAGTATGTACCGCTGTCCGTGGCCGGTTTCCTCATGATACGGGAAATCACCTATTTGCAGAAGACTGTTGCAAACCCCGTGCGTCCCTTTGTGGCGATTCTTGGCGGAGCCAAGGTTTCAGGCAAGATCGGCGTGATCGAGAACCTGCAGAACAAAGTGGACAAGATCATTGTCGGGGGGGCCATGGCCTTCACCTTCATGAAGGCGATGGGAAATGAAGTAGGAAACTCCCTTGTTGAACCGGATATGATCGAGATGGCCGAGCGACTTCGAAAAAGCGCCCGCGATAAAGGCGTAAAATTCTACCTCCCCGTCGATTTTGTCGTTGCTGAGAACACCAACGACGGAGCGGAAACCAAAATCGTCACGTCCCAGGAGCTCCCCAGGGGATGGGTCGGACTTGACATTGGACCGGCCACGGTGCGGCTCTTCAGTGAAGCGCTGCAGAATGCGAAAACGATCATCTGGAACGGCCCCATGGGTCTGTTCGAGAAGGATGCCTACTCCCGCGGTACCTTTGCCATCGCACGCTCCGTGGCCGACGCTTTCGCCACTACCATCGTCGGCGGCGGCGACACGGATGTTGCCGTCCACAAAGCCGGCGTATCGGACAGCATGACGTTCATCTCCACCGGCGGCGGCGCCTCGCTTGAGCTGCTCGAAGGCAAGGAACTGCCGGGCCTCGCAGCGTTGACGGATGATAACGATTAATATTCCTAGCTTGCAGAGACGCAGAGATTGGAGAGCTTGAATCCTCAAGGGCGATTCGCGATTCTCGCTCAGCCTCATCCATGCTTCTGTGAGAGACAAGGGGTTTCCCATGAATCCGAACAGAAAGCCCATCGTGGCAGGCAACTGGAAGATGAACAAGACAACATCCGAGGCCCGCGACCTTGCCGCAAGGCTGGCACCACTCGTGTCCGGGGTAAAGGACCGGGAGATCGTGCTGGCGCCGACCTTCACGTCGCTGCAGGCCGTTAGTGAGGCGATCAAGGGGACGAACATGGTTCTCGCCGCCCAGAACATGCACTGGGAGGATAAAGGCGCCTTTACCGGCGAGATTTCCGCTGAAATGCTGTTGGATTTGGGCTGCAAGTATGTTATTATTGGTCACAGTGAACGCCGACAATACTTCGGGGAGACTGACGAGTCCGTAAACAAGAAGGCAAAACAGGCGCTCAGGAAGGGGCTTTGTCCCATCCTGTGCGTAGGGGAGACGCTGGCCGAGCGCGAGGCAGGCAAGCTGAACGACGTGATCAGCCGCCAAGTGACAGGCGGATTAAAAGATATCGGCGCCGAAGACATGAAGAAGCTCGTAGCAGCGTACGAGCCGGTCTGGGCCATCGGCACCGGCAAGACGGCGACGCCTGAACAGGCCAACGAAGTCCACAGTCTCATCCGGCAGAAGGTGAAGACGCTGTACGGCGCCGAGATCGCAGAAGGGCTTCGCATCCAGTACGGCGGAAGCGTGACCCCCGAAAATGTTTCGTCGCTCATGGCGAAGCCGGACATTGACGGAGCACTGGTGGGCGGAGCGAGTTTGAAGCCGGATACGTTCGCCGCATTGGTAAATTTCAGATAACAGGGCGCACATACATCGACGAAGCGGAAGTGGGGAGCATCGGTGAGCTTGCGTAGCGGTACCGCGTCCCCGGCTACCCGTTTCGAGACACTCACGAGGAGGCAGCAATGCGTATTTTTCTGGTTTCGCTTCATGTAATCGTCTCAGCAATCTTAATCGCGATGGTCCTCTTGCAAAAGGGCAAGGGTGCCGATATCGGCGCAGCATTCGGCGGCGCTTCGCAGACCGTGTTCGGCCCACGGGGCGCGCAAAGTTTCCTGGCGAAGCTTACCACCACAGCAGCCATCATATTCATGTTCACGTCACTCGGGCTCGCGCTGACGACAAGCAGCAGGACTTCGGTCATGGAGAACGTGAAACCGGAGCAGAGCGCACCGGCAGTTCCTCTCGTGCCGCCGGCTCCGATGCCGACGCCGATGCCGGCAAAATAGTCATTCGGAAATTTTGGCCGTTGCACATATTCGCAGGGTAGGCGTCGCCTACCCTTTTATTTTTTGCCATGAAACGTAAATCAGCAGAAAAACCGAAACACTGTTTCGCGCGGCATGTTCCGCTCAGATTCGCCGATGAATCCCTGGGCTTTCTGTCAGGGATCCCTCTCTCTCTGCGTCTCTTGCGGTTACCCGCTTTTTTGCTGGCATGCACTTCGCTTATGGCCCTTCTCGCATGCGGCCAGAAGGTCGAACGAAACCCGAACACCTTTGTCGAGAGCTCCATCGGCGATGCAAGACGGTTGAACCCGGTCATCGCCAATGACTCCGCCTCGGCCACGATCAACGACCAAGTCTTTAACGGCCTGGTGAAATACGACAAGGACATCACGCTCATCGGCGACCTTGCTGAACGGTGGATCGTCACGAACAAGGGCAAGACCATCACCTTCTACCTCCGCAAGGGTGTCAAATGGCATGATGGAGTTGAGTTCACCGCCGACGACTGCTTATTTACCTATAAGAAATTCATCGACCCCAACGTCGCGACACCGTACAGCAGCTCTTACATGGACGTTAAGCGGGCGGAGGTTGTGGACAAGTATGTCTTCCGCGTGACCTATAAAGAGCCCTTCTCGCCGGCTCTTGAGAGCTGGTCTGCCGGCATGATTCCCCAGCATCTGCTCGAGGGAAAGGACATCAACACCGATGGTTTTAACCGGCACCCCATCGGTACCGGACCTTACAAGTTCAAGGAGTGGGTCTCGGGACAGAAAATCGTGCTCGATGCCAATGACGACTACTTCGAAGGCAGGCCGAATATCGACCAGTTTATTTACCGCATCATTCCCGACAGCTCAACCATGTTTCAGGAACTGCTTTCCGGTGGCGTCGACATGATGGGCCTGAACCCGCTCCAATTCCTGCGAAAGAGCGAGACCCGCCGCATCAAAGAGAATTACGATAAATTCCGGTATCCTTCGAACGCCTTCACCTATTTAGGCTATAACCTGCTTAATCCGTTGTTCGAGGACGTGAAGGTACGACAGGCGCTCTCCTATGCGATCGACCGGCAGGGCATCATTAACGGCATCCTCCTCGGCCTCGGAAGACCCTGCACGGGTCCTTTTTCGTATGTGTCCTGGGCCTACAACCCGGACGCCAAAAGTTATGCGTACGATCCCGATCGCGCCCGCCTCATGCTCGAGCGGGCCGGATGGCACTATGGCACCGGCGGCGGAATCCTGGAGAAAAACGGCAAGTCGTTCCGGTTCACGATCATGACGAATCAGGGCAACACCGAGCGCATCCGCACCGCCGAGATCATCCAGCAGAACCTGAAGGCCGTGGGCATCGCAGTGAACATCCGGGTCATGGAATGGCAGGCTTTTCTCGAGCAGATCGACAAACGGTCCTTTGACGCAATCATCCTCGGGTGGAGCATGGGCCGAGATCCGGACATCTACGATATCTGGCATTCGAGCAAGACGAGGAAGGGGGAATACAATTTCATCAACTATAAAAATCCTGTCGTCGACCGTCTGCTTGTTGAGGGCAGGCGCACGTTCGACATGAATAAGCGAAAAAAAATCTACTACCGGATTCATGCGATCCTAGCCGAGGAACAGCCCTACTCGTTTCTCTATGTGCCTGATGCATTGCCGATTGTGCACAAGCGGTTCAAAGGCATCAAAGTCGAGCCGCTCGGCATCTTCTACAATTTCCGGGAGTGGTACGTGCCACAGAATAGAATTGATTGGTAAATTAATTTCACAAGGAGTTCCGCGTGTAGGCTGGGGACTCCACCCGTGCACCCGGAGCCCGGGACTTTGGATACCCTGTAAGTATGGCAATCATCAACGTTCGCAACCTGACGAAGCAATTCAAGACCCTTACCGCCATTGACGGCATCTCGTTCTCCGTTGAGGAAGGAGAGGTTTTCGGCTTCCTCGGTCCCAACGGAGCGGGGAAGACGACAACCATCAGCATCCTTTGCACGCTCCTATCCCCTTCATCGGGGACAGCCGGGATCGCGGACTTCGACTGCGCAAATAATCCCGATCGGGTACGCATGGCCATCGGCCTCATCTTCCAAGACACCACCTTGGATGTGGGCCTGACCGCCTATGAGAACCTGAAGTTCCACGCCTACCTCTATAACCTCGACAGCAAGCTGGCGGAAACGAGGATCGACGAGATGCTCACCGTCGTCGAGCTCCAGGGCCGGAAGCATGACCTGATCAAGAATTTTTCCGGCGGCATGAAGCGAAGACTTGAGATCGCGCGTGGGCTGCTTCATTATCCCCGCGTGCTCTTTCTCGACGAACCCACCCTCGGGCTCGACCCGCAGACCCGAAACACGATCTGGGACTTCATCAACACGCTCAGGGAAAAAGAGAGAATCACCGTGTTCATGACGACCCACTATATGGAGGAAGCCGAGAACTGCGACCGCATCGCGATCATCGACCACGGCAAGATCATCGCCATGGATACGCCGAAGAAGCTCAAACAGATGGTGCACGGTGATATCATTCGCATCGTAACGGAGGACAACCGGAAGGCCGTTCCGGAAATTCAGCGTCTTTTCAGCGTCTCCGCGCGTGAGGAGAACGGTACCCTTGTTCTGGAGACAGAGAGGGGGGACGAGTTCATCCCCAGACTGATCCATTCGTTATCGATCACCACGAAGTCCGTAAGTATCCAGAAGCCAACCCTCAACGATGTGTTTCTGAAACTCACCGGCAGGACGATCAGAGACGACATCGTGCAGGACAACAAGGAAGTCACCCGCGAATTTGTGCGCAGCCACCGGAGAGCGCAGCGATGATTCAGGTTCGGCCGATTTACGTCATCTGCCTTCGGGAGTTCATTAAGTTCTTCCGCGAAAAAAGCCGGCTGCTTGGTACGCTCGCGCGGCCAGTGCTCTGGCTCTTTGTGGTAGGCAACGGCATGAGCTCGCTGATCAAGCCCCGGGCGGGCTTCTCGTATCTGCAATTCATTTTTCCGGGCATTATCGGCATGACCATTTTATTCTCGTCGATCTTCTCGTCCATCTCGATTGTATGGGACCGTGAATTCGGGTTTATGAAAGAAATGCTTGTAGCGCCAATCTCACGGCTTTCCATCGTCATCGGCAAGACCCTGTCGGGAACACTGATATCGGTCGCTCAGGCCATCATCATTTTAGTCCTTGTTCCCTTCCTGGGCATCCAGCTAACGGTGCCGCAGTTTTTTGCGGTCATCGCCGTGGCAGTGCTCGTTTCGTTCTGCATCACCTCGCTAGGGATCCTGATCGCTGCGCGCCTCACCTCCTTTGACGGGTTCAATATCATTATGAATTTCCTCGTCATGCCTATGCTGTTCCTCTCCGGCGCCATGTATCCGGTGACAGCCATGCCGCCAACGCTCCGGCACCTTACGCTAATCAATCCCCTGACGTACGGCATTGACGCGTTCAAGCACGTGCTCCTCCGAGACGGTACGCCTCCCCTCGGACCAGAGTTCCCTCTCACGCTCGACCTTGTCCTCATCTCTGCGGTATCCGTACTCATGCTCACGTTCGCTGCACTGTCGTTCAGGAGAAAAGATTGATATCCTCCATCCCCGAAACGAAGCGGTTTGACGGCGCAGATGATGCCACCCGTCGAATGACCCATAATCCCTGACCGCCTCGCACCCCTGCCTGAGCAGCTCACGCAGGGAGGGAAATGCATTCAACCGCCTCGTGTGACGCATGGTGACGGCAGTCCAGCTGTCCGCCGCAGATCCTCATTAAGTCGTGCTCTCGATCGTTTCCCGCTTGTCCTCTCTTTCGCCTGGTTAGAGATCTCAAAGAGAATGGTGAGAATCCACGAAAGGTCTCCTGAGGATTATTCTTAGAAAGCGGCTAGACGGTCCCGTCATTCCTTCAGACTGCATGCTCCTTCGCGGCGGAAGCGTTTTCCGCTCATCCTACCGTACAGGCATCTCGCGAACCGCGCCTCGTTTGTGGCCACTTCGTTTTCCCTGCCGGTCATCATTCCGCCAGTCTGCGGAAGAACCACTGCTTGATCCTTTCCACCGCAATGAGGTAGAAAAGCACGATACCGGCAAGGATCACAAAAAAGGATAATGGCAGTTCGACAAAGCCGAAATATCTGCCAAGCGGCGTGTACGGGATCGTTACGGCGATCAGGACCACTAAGAGCGAACACAGGGTAAGCCAGATATTGGGACGACTTTGGAAGGGATTCCTGCGGGTCCTGATGATGAAAATGACGAGTACCTGGGTCGCCATGGATTCGACAAACCAGCCGGTATGAAAAAGTTTTTCTCCTGCATGAAATAGATGCAGCATGAGATAAAAGGTCAGGAAGTCAAAAACCGAACTCACAGGCCCTATCGAGAGCATGAAGTTGCGGATGAAGTTCATCTGCCAGTGCCGAGGCTGGGTGAGATACTCTTCATCGACGCGGTCAAGCGGGATGGGTATCTCTGAAACATCATAGAGGAGATTGTTCAAAAGGATCTGCACCGGCAACATGGGAAGGAAGGGCAGGAAGAGGGTGGCCCCAGCCATGCTGAACATGTTCCCGAAATTGGAGCTCGTTCCCATCATGATGTATTTCATGATGTTGCCGTAGGTGCGCCGGCCTTCCACGACGCCTTCGTGGAGCACATTCAGGTCCTGCTCGAGAAGGATCATCTCTGCCGCACTTTTTGCCACGTCAACGGCGCCGTCCACGGAAATGCCGATGTCCGCTGAATGGAGCGATGGTGCGTCATTAATGCCGTCGCCCATATATCCGACGACCCTGCCCCGCCGCTTCAATGCCAGGATGACCCGGTTTTTTTGCGTGGGGTTAACCCGGCAAAAGAGATTCACATTGTCAACGCAGGCTGATAGTGCGTAGTCATCCATGACCTGCATCTCCGCACCGGTCAGGATTCCCGTTATCGGCAGGCCGAGTTTCTCACAGATATGCTTTGTCACCAGTTCATTATCGCCAGTCACAATCTTGACTG
>Ga0187779_10001356_pt1 | contig 15294 bp, 16 predicted proteins | sample 1015_Q2_SP10_10__FD_132435 | JGI IMG/M metagenome (GOLD analysis project Ga0187779, IMG submission 132435) | Tropical peat soil microbial communities from peatlands in Department of Meta, Colombia - 1015_Q2_SP10_10_MG | ecosystem: Environmental > Terrestrial > Soil > Wetlands > Peat | place... | reverse complement strand
CGGGTGAGCACGCGCAGCGCCACCGGCGAGAACAGCCGCGGGTCCTCGCGGCCCGCCACCCGCAGCCGGTGCTCGAGATACTCGCTGACCTCGGTGCGCGAGAGCGGGCGCAGCGTCCAGCGCACGGTGATGCGCTGGCGCAGCTGGCGCAGGTCGGAGCGCGACAGGTTCTCCTCGAGCTCCGGCTGGCCGATCAGCACGATCTGCAGCAGCTTCGCGCGGTCGGTCTCGAGGTTCGAGAGCAGCCGCACCTGCTCGAGCACCGCCGGATCGAGGTTCTGCGCCTCGTCGATCACGAGCAGCACGCGCCGGCCCGAGGCGTTCTTCTCGACCAGGAACTGGTTCAGCGCCTCGAGCAGGTCGGTGCGCGTGCGCGCGGCGGTGGGCAGCCCGAACTCGCGGTTGATCGCCGAGAGCAGCTCCACCTCGCTCGGGCTCGGGTTGAAGATGTAGGCGATCTCGGCGTCGCTGCCGATGCGGTCGAGCAGCGTGCGGCACAGCGTGGTCTTGCCCGTGCCGACCTGGCCGATGACCTCGATGAAGCCCTCGCCTTCCTCGATGCCGTAGAGCAGGTGGGCGAGCGCCTCGCGGTGAGACGCGGACAGGAAGAGGTAGCGGGGATCGGGAGACAGCGAGAACGGCTTCTCGCGCAGCCCGTAGAACCCGAGGTACATCCCGAGAGCTCCCCTAACCGCTCGTACAGCGACGCCCGGTGGTCGGGCAGGGTGATATTCTGCCTTCAGTATGTCCAACCAAATCCGTGGCGCAGGGCCCGGAGCGGGCGCCACGGTCGGGGCCGATGCCGGCGCGACGCTGTGCAAGCTGGTGCTCCCCGCTCCGACGGGCCTCCGCGCGGTGAAATTCCCCTCGGCAGACCTGGCCTCGGTGCGCGCCTGTCTGGGCGAGTGGCGGCCGCGGCGCCTGGTGGCGACCGGCGGCGGCGCCGCGCGGCTGGCGCGCGAGCTCCAAGGTTTGGAAGTGCAGACCGTGCCCGAGTTCGCCGCGTGGGCGCGCGGCGCTCCCCTGCTGGCCGAGCGGGTCGGCTTGACGCTGCCCGAGCGCTACCTGGTCGCGGTGGTGGGCACGGGGACCTCGGTGCTCGCGCTCGACCCGAGCGGCGCGAAGCGGATCGGCGGCAGTGCGCTCGGCGGCGGCACCCTGCTCGGGCTGGGGCGCCTGCTGCTCGGCGTCGATTCGTTCGACGAGATCTGCGCGCTGGCGGTGCGCGGCGATCGCCGCCGCGTCGACCTGCTGGTGAGCGACATCTATCCGGGCGGCGAGATCGCGCTGCCCGGCGAGCTCAACGCCGCGAGCTTCGCCAAGCTCGGCTCGCGCGAGCCGGAGGACCTCGCGCACGCGCTGATCGGCATGCTCGGCGAGAACATCGGGCTGATCGCCGGCAACCTCGCGCGCTCCTTCGGCGCGGCCGCGGTCCTCTACTGCGGCTCGACGCTGCTGCACAACGCGGGACTGCAGGAGATCCTGCGCTGGGTCACCGCCATGCACGGCGCGACCGCGCACTTTCCCGAGCACGGCGCGTTCTGCGGCGCGCTCGGCGCGGTGGCCATGGTCGAGGCGAACGCGCCGCATCCCGGCTAGTGAACCTCTTCGCGCCGGCGCTCCACGCGGTGGACGCGGTCGCGCAGCACCTTCAGCTCCTCGCCGGCCTGCGCCAAGCGCTCTTCGAGCGCGACGCGCGCCCGCACCTCCTCGTCGAGGCGCTGCTCGAGGACACTGGTGGCGTCGGCCGCGTCGCGCAGGTCGGCGGGCGAGATCGGATCTACACCGGATGGTGTCAGCGCGCCGGCGGGGCTGCGCGGCAGGCGCGGCGCCGCTGCGGGCCGGTCCATGCGCTCGCGCAGGTACAGGTACGACACCACGAGCGCGGCGATGAACGCGAGCGTGCCGAACCCCAGCGCCCACGGGAAGCCCGGCACGGGCTCGAGAGCGGGCGGCTGCGGTGCGGCCCGGGGCAGCTCCGGAACAGGCGCGGCGGCCTCGGGAGCGGGCGCGGATGGGGCAGGTGCGGCCTCCCCGCCCTCGCCAGACGGCTCGCGCTGCGGCGGCGGCGCCTCCGCTTGTGGCTCCTCGGCCTGCGGCGACGGCTCGGCGCCCTGCGCCTGCGGCTCCTCCGGCGGGCCCACGGGCCCGACTTCCTCGGCGGGCGGCCCGGCCTCTTCTTCGGGCTGCGGCTCCGACTCCGCCTCCGGCTCGGGCTGCGAGCTGGCCTCCGGCGCAGCTTCGGAGTGCGGCTCGACCGAGGTCGCGGCCTCGAGCGGCGTGATGCCTTTCGGCACGGCGAATGGCTCGGACCCCGGCGGGGCGAGGTCGATCACCAGCCGAGTGGGCTTCGCCAGCACGTAGGCGCGCACCCGCCGCTCGCGCGGCTCGAGCTCGACGCGCGTGCCCACGCGCATCGCGGTGAGCCGGACGTCGCCCACCTTCGCCAGCCCGGTGTGCACCACCCGGCTGCGCCGGCCCAGATCGGCGTCGAGGTAGAAGCGCTCCGCGTTGGGCTCGGGGCCGCGCTCCCAGCTGACGTCGGTGGGGCCGTCGAGCTCGACGACCACGCGGTCGAAGTCGGGATGCCCGCCTGCGCGCACCTCGTGCACGTGGACGCGGTGCTGCGCCGCGGCGGTCGACGCCAGCACGACCAGCGTGGCGAACGTGACCAGTGCTGTCGGCGGGCGTCGCATCGTCCCTCTCGCGGAGCGGCTCGAAACTCCGCTTCAGCAGTCGGCAAGAGAGCGGCTGAACTATAGTCGCCGCGTGGCGGGGGCGACTTCGGGCGAGACCGGCATCGCGGTGATCGGCGCCGGAGTCGTGGGGCTGGCGTGCGGCGCGGCGCTGGCTCGCGCGGGCCACGAGGTGCTGGTGCTCGAGCGCCACGGCGCCGTCGCGCAGGAGACCTCGTCGCGGAACAGCGGCGTGATCCACGCGGGCCTCTACTACCCGACCGGCTCGCTCAAGGCTCGGCTCTGCGTCGCCGGCCGCGAAGCGCTCTACGCGCGCTGCCGCGAGCGCGACATCGCCCACCGCAACACCGGGAAGCTGGTGGTCGCCGCCGACACGCGCGAGGTCGCCGCGCTCGAGGCGCTGTGCGCGCGCGGCGGCGCCAACGGGGTGCCGGGCCTGCGGCTGGTCGACGCCGGCGAGGTCGCGCGGCTCGAGCCGCGGGTGCGCGCGCACGCGGCGCTGTGGGTGCCCGTCACCGGGATCGTCGACGCGCACGAGCTCGCGGCCAGCTACCAGGCCGAGCTCGAGTCCTGCGGCGGCCAGGTCGTCCTACACACATCGGTGTTGGGTCTGGAACGCGCCGGCGGCGCCTGGCGGGTGCTCGCCGAGTCGGGCGGGCGCGAACGCGCGATCGTGGCGGCGCGCGCGGTGGTGAACGCCGCCGGGCTTGCGGCGGACCGGATCGCCGCGCTCGCGGGAATCGACGTCGACGCCGCCGGCTACCGCCAGTGGCCGTGCAAGGGCGACTACTTCAGCATCGCCGCCTCGGCGGGCCACATCGCCGAGCGCCTGATCTATCCGGTGCCGCACGGCGCCGGGCTGGGCGTGCACCTCACCCTCGACCTCGGCGGCCGCTACCGGCTCGGGCCCGACGCCGAGTACGTCGAGGCCGTCTCGTACGCGGTGGACCCCGGAAAGGCGGGCGCGTTCGCCGCTGCCGCGCGCCGCTACCTGCCGGAGATCGAGGCGGATCAGCTGGCTGCCGAAGGCGCCGGCGTGCGCCCCAAGCTCGCCGGCCCGGGGGTCGAGTTCCGCGACTTCGTGATCGCCGAGGAGTCGAGCCGCGGCCTGCCGGGGCTGGTGAACCTGGTCGGCATCGAGTCGCCCGGGCTGACGGCGGCCGGCGCAATCGCCGCGCGCGTGGCTGATATGATCGGCGGGTGAGCCTCCACACCCCGATCTGCGAGCTCCTGGGCATCCGCTATCCGATCTTCCTCGCGGGCATGGGCGGTGCGAGCACGCCCCGGCTCGCCGCGGCGGTCTCGAACGCCGGCGGGCTCGGCATCCTCGGCGCTGCCGCCTGCCAGCCCGACGAGCTGCGGGCCTGGATCGCGGAGACGCGCCGGCTCACCGACAAGCCGTTCGGCGTCGACACGCTGCTGCCGGCGTCGGTGCGGCGCGCCAAGCCCGAGGCGGCCAAGGGCCCGTCGCCGCTCGACCAGGTCCCCAAGCTGCAGGAGTTCGCGCGGGAGTTCATGGCCAAAGAGGGCCTGGCGCTGCCGCACGTCGACCGGCCCGCGCAGGCGCACGGCGCCGCCGCCCCGGCGCAGCGCCGCCCGGTGTTCTCGAAGGACTTCTTCGACGCGCAGATGGACGTCGTGATCGACGAGCGCGTCCCGGTCTACGCCGCGGGCCTGGGCGACCCCGGCCCGTGGCTCGACCGCCTACACAAAAGTGGGACGGTCGTGATGGCCGTGGTCGGCGCGGTGCGCCACGCGCGCAAGGTCGCGCAGAGCCGCGTGGACCTGATCGTGGCGCAGGGCCACGATGCGGGCGGCCACAACTCGCCCGTGGGCACGATGGCGCTGATTCCGCAGGTCGTGGACGCCGTCGCGCCGATCCCCGTGCTCGGTGCGGGCGGCATCACCGACGGGCGCGGGGTCGCAGCTGCGATCATGCTCGGCGCCCAGGGCGCCTGGATCGGGTCCGCCTTCCTGGCCACCGAGGAGGCCGGCATCCAGGATTTCCAGAAGCAGGCGATCGTCGACAGCGACGAGGAGAACACGGTGGTGTCGCGCTCGGTGACGGGGAAGCCCGCGCGACTGATCCGCAGCAAGTGGACGCAGGCCTTCGCCGAGAGCGGACACGAGGCACTGCCGATGCCGTTCCAGAGCATGGTCTCGGGTCCGGTGCTGCTCGCGGGGACGATCGCGAAGCGCGCGGACATCGTCCCAGGCTTCGCAGGTCAAGGCATCGGGATGATCAAGTCGATCCGCCCGGCGCGCGAGGTGCTGGCAGAGATCGTCGCAGGGGCCGAGAAGGTCCTGGCTGGCGCTCAGCGCTTCGCCTGAAACCGGACCGCGGTTGCGCGTCGCGCTCCGCGCGAAACCCTCGGCGGGTTCTGCGCCGGCGCGCAAAGCGCATCATTGGCCGACTCCGCCTCACCGTTGACCCCCGACCGGTATCGCGTAAACTCGGCCACCCCCATGTACGCAGTCGTCCGTTCCGGTGGCAAACAGTTTCGCGTCTCGCCTGGCGACGTCGTCGACGTCGAGCGGGTCGAGGGCGAGCCCGGTCAGGAGATCGAGCTCGGCGAGGTGCTGCTCGTCGGCGGGGACAAGGTCGTGGTCGGAAAGCCTCTGGTGGCAGGCGCCAAGGTCCTCGCCAAGATCGAGGGCGACTCCGCCGGTCCGAAGATCCGCATCTTCAAGTACAAGCGCCGCAAGCGCTATCGCCTGACCAAGGGCCACCGCCAGCACTTCACGCGGGTGCGCATCGAGTCGATCGAGGTCTGAGGGAGCGCCATGGCGCACAAGAAGGGCCAGGGCAGTACCCGAAACGGCCGCGACAGCAACTCGCAGCGCCGCGGGACCAAGCTCTACGGCGGCCAGTCGGTGCGCGCGGGCCAGATCCTGGTCCGTCAGGTCGGCACCGTGATCCATGCCGGGCGCGGCGTGGGCATGGGCCGCGACTTCACGCTGTTCGCGCTGCGCGACGGCGTGGTGCGCTTCCACGACAGCGGGAACCGCAAGAAGGCCTCGGTCGTCGACGCGTAACCCGGCGCTCAGCCGCTAGAATCCCGCGGCCATGTCGGCGCCCGACTTCATCGACGAGTGCAGGATCTTCGTCCGCAGCGGCGACGGCGGGCGGGGCTGCTGCTCGTTCCGGCGCGAGAAGTTCGTGCCGCGCGGCGGCCCGGACGGCGGCAACGGGGGTCGCGGCGGCTCGGTAACCCTGGTCGCGGACCGGCAGCTGGCCACGCTGCTCGACACCCACCACCGCAAGTTCTACCGCGCGAGGCGGGGCGCCCACGGCTCGGGCGCGCGCAAGGACGGCAAGTGGGGGGACGACGTCGAGATCCGCCTGCCGCTCGGGACGGTGGTGAAGGACGGCGAGACGGGCGAGGTGCTCGCCGAGCTGCTCGCGGACGGCCAGACCTGGCTCGCCGAGGAGGGCGGCCGCGGGGGGCGCGGCAACGCGATGTTCGCCACACCGACGAACCAGGCGCCGCTCACCGTGGAGCCAGGCGAGCCGGGGCGCGAGCGCTGGCTGCGGCTGGAGCTCAAGGTGCTGGCCGACGTCGGTCTCGTCGGCTTCCCCAACGCCGGGAAGTCGACCTTGATCTCGCGCGTCTCGGCCGCGCGGCCGAAGGTCGCCAGCTACCCGTTCACCACGCTCACGCCTCACCTCGGCATGGTGGAGAGCGGCGGCGCGCGCTTCGTGATCGCCGACATCCCCGGGCTGATCCCGGGCGCGCACAAGGGCGCCGGCCTGGGCCATCGCTTCCTGCGCCACGTGGAGCGGACGCGCCTGCTCGTCCACCTCCTGGATCCCGAGCCCGCGCTCTCCGGCGCCGACGAGACGCGCACGCCCGAGCGCGACTACGACGCGCTCCGCGCGGAGCTCGCCGCGTACTCGGAAGACCTGGCCAAGCGCCCCGAGATCGTGTGCGTCGCCAAAGCCGACCTGGTGCCCGACCGCGCGCGGCGGGCGGAGCTCGCATCGCCGCTCGAACGCCGCGGCATCGAGCCGCGCTGGATCTCGGCCGCGACCGGCGAGGGCGTCGACGCGCTCCTGCAGCTGCTCGCGCGCGAAGTCGGCCGGCGATGAAGCGCGCCGACCTCTCGCGCGCGCGGCGCGTGGTGGTGAAGCTCGGCACCTCGCTGCTGACGCCTCCCGGTCGAGGCGTCGAGGCGCGCCGCTTCGGCGCCATCGCACGCCAAGTTGCCGCGCAGATGCGCACGGGCCGCGAGCTGGTGCTGGTCGCCTCGGGCGCGGTCGGACTCGGCACGCGCCGGCTCGGTCTGGCGCGCCGCCCCGGCTCGATTCCCGCGAAGCAGGCGGCGGCCGCGGTGGGCCAGATCGACCTGTGCCGCCGCTTCGAGCGCGCGTTCGCGCGCGAGAGGCTTCTGGTGGGCCAGATCCTGCTCGACCACGCCGGGTTCGTGGACCGCGAGCGCTTCCTCAACGCGCGCCGCACGCTCGCACAGCTCCTGGCGGACCGCGTGGTGCCGATCATCAACGAGAACGACTCCGTCGCGACCGAGGAGCTGCGCTTCGGCGACAACGACCAGCTGGCGGCGCAGGTGGTGAACACCTGCGGCGCGGACCTGCTGATCCTGCTCACCGACGTGGACGGCCTGCGCGACGGCGATCCGCGCGCTGGCCGCGCGGCGCGCGTGGCCGAGCTCGACGAGGTGAGCCCGCGCGTGCTGGCGCTGGTCGGCGCGAGCTCGTCCGAGCTCGGCACCGGGGGCATGCGCTCGAAGCTCCTCGCCGCACGCGCGGCCGGCCGCTTCGGGGTGCCGACGGTGATCGCCGACGGCCGCCGCCGCGACGTGCTGCGCCGCGTCCTCGACGGCGAGGACGTGGGCACCTTCGTGCGTCCCGCCGAGGACCAGCTCTCGTCGCGCAAGCACTGGATCGCATTCACGCTGCGGCCGCGCGGTGCGCTCTCGCTCGACGCGGGCGCGGTGCGCGCACTGCGCGAGCGCCGCGCGAGCCTGCTGCCGGCGGGAGTCACCGAGGTCTCGGGGCGCTTCGGCGTGGGCGACCTGGTCGCGTGCCTCACGCCCGACGGCGACGAGATCGCGCGCGGGCTGGTGTCGTACGACGCGCGCGAGATCGACCGCATCAAGCGGCGCAAGACCGGCGAGATCGTCGAGCTGCTCGGCTATTCGAACGGCGACGAAGTGATCCACCGCGACAATCTGATCGTGTTCTAGTGGCCCACGCGGCGCGCGCGCTCTCCGGGCTCGGGCTCTCGCTGCTGGCCGCCTGCGCATCGCCGCCCGAGACCCGCTTCGCCGAAGCAGCGATCCCGCCCGGCCAGGCGCGCCTGTACGTGTACCGGACGCGCGAGGCCCCCGGCCCCAAGGACGCGGGCACCGTCACCCTGAACACGCACCCGCTCGCGGCGCTCGGGCGCGGCGAGTACGTGTCGGTGCTGCTGCCGCCCGGCACGATCCTGCTGCGCGCGGGCCGCGAAGAGGCGTTCGCGCGCGTCTCCCCGGAGCCGATCGCGCTGGCGGCGGACCAGGCCGTCTACTGCGCCCTCTCGGCCGACCTCTCGGCGAGCGTGGTGCTGTGGACCTTCAGCTGCAGCCGCGACCCCGAGGACCACGCCCCCCTGCGCACCTGCCGCCGGGGAGCCCTGGACCGGACGGTCGACTGGGTGCCCTAGATCACAGCCCCTGCCAGCGCCGCCTGGGGGCCTTCGCCGGCGGCCCCGGAATGCCGCTAAGATAAGCGGGCGATGACGCAGGCCGAGCTGGTCGCCGAGATCGTGGGCCGGGCCCGGGCCGCTTCCGAGCGGCTCGCAGAGCTGCGCACGGACGTGAAGGACGCCGCACTGCGGCAAGCCGCGGACGCGCTCGAGGACGCCTGCGCTTCGCTCCTGCGCGAGAACGCACGGGACCTCGAGGCGGGCCGGAAGCGCGGCCTCGCAGCGCCGCTCCTGGACCGCCTGGCGCTCTCGCCCGAGCGGATCTCGGCCATGGCCGCGGGCCTGCGCGAGGTGGCCGCGCTGCCCGACCCGGTCGGCGAGGTCACGCGCATGTGGAACCGCCCGAACGGCCTGCAGGTGGGCCGCATGCGCATCCCGCTGGGCGTCATCCTGGTGATCTACGAGTCGCGGCCCAACGTGACCGCGGACGTCGCGGCGCTGTGCCTGAAGAGCGGCAACGCCGCGATCCTGCGCGGCGGATCCGAGGCGATCCACTCCAACCGCGCGATCGCGGGGGTCTTGCGCACGGCGCTGGCGCGCGCGGGCGTGCCGGAGGACGCGGTCTCGCTGGTCCAGGAGACCAGCCGCGAGCTCGTCGACGCGCTGCTGCTGCGCGACGATGCGATCGACCTGGTGATCCCGCGCGGCGGCGAGGGCCTGATCCGCAGCGTCGCGGAGAAGTCACGCATCCCCGTGATCAAGCACTACAAGGGTGTGTGCCACGTCTATCTCGACGAGTTCGCCGAGCCGAAGATGGCCAGCGACATCGCGGTGAACTCGAAGGTGCAGCGCGTCTCGGTCTGCAACGCCGCCGAGACGCTGCTCGTGCACACGGCGCTGGCCGAGCGGGTGCTGCCCGACGTGCTCGGCGCGCTCGCCGCGCACGGCGTCGAGCTGCGCGCGTGCGCGCGCACGCGGGCGCACTTCCCGCGGGCGCTGCCCGCGACCGACGCCGACTACGCCACGGAGTGGCTCGCCAAGGTGATGTCGGTGCGCATGGTGGACTCGATGGACCAGGCGATCGAGCACATCCGCCGCTTCGGCTCGAGCCACACCGAGACGATCGTCACCCAGGACGTCCAGCGCGCGCGCGAGTTCCTGCGCCGCGTGAACTCGAGCTCCGTGTTCGTGAACGCGAGCACGCGCTTCTCCGACGGCTTCCAGCTCGGTCTCGGCGCCGAGGTCGGCGTCTCGACCACGAAGATGCACTGGTACGGACCGATGGGCCTCGAGGGCCTGACCACGCAGAAGTTCATCGCGTTCGGAGAGGGAACGATCGTCGAGTGAAGCTGGGCGTTCTCGGCGGCACGTTCAACCCGGTCCACAACGCACACCTGCGGCTGGCCGAGGAGCTGCGCGAGACCCTGGAGCTGGAGCGCGTGCTGCTCGTGCCCGCGGGCGATCCGCCGCTGAAGCGGCGCGGCGTGGCGCCGGCCCGGCACCGCCTGGAGATGCTGCGCCGCGCCGCGGCCTCGAACCCCGCGCTCGAGGTCGACGAGCTCGAGCTGCGGCGCGGTGGCCCCAGCTACACCGTCGACACGCTCGCGGAGCTCGGCGCGCGCTGGCCCGGCGCGGAGCTGTGGTTCCTGGTCGGCGCCGACACGCTGGGCGAGCTCGAGTCGTGGCGCGACCCCGAGCGCCTGTTCGCGCTGGCGAACTTCGCCGTGGCGACGCGGCCCGGCTATGCTCGCGGCCTGCGCCAGCTCCTCCCCCCGCGGCTGGCCGCCGCGTTTCGCGACGGGGCAGCGGGCCTCGGGCACGAGTCGCTCGTGCACGCGTCGGGGCGCGAGCTGCGCGCGGTCTCGTTCACTCCGCTCGAGATCTCCGCGCGCGACGTGCGCCGGCGCTGCGCACGCGGCGCTTCGATCCGCTACCTCGTCCCCGACGAGGTTCGGGAGTACATCGCCAAACACCGCCTGTATGCAGAAAGTGAGGTCGATTGACGGCGAAGGATCTGGCCCTGGCTCTGGCGAACGCGATGAACAACAAGAAAGGTGAGGAGGTGCGCGTGCTCGATCTGCACGGAGTCTGCGGCTTCGCGGACTACTTCGTGCTCGCCACGGGCGGGTCGGATCGACACGTGCGCACGCTCGCCGACGCCGCGGTGGAGGCGGCGGGGCACGGCGGGGCGAAGGCGCTCGGCGTCGAAGGCCGCTCGGTCGGACGCTGGGTGCTGGTCGACCTGGGCGACGTGGTCGTGCACGTGTTCAGCGGCGAGGCGCGCGACTACTTCGGGCTGGAGCGCCTCTGGGGCGACGCGGAGGAGCTCGCCGTCGACCAGGCCGTCGGAGCCGCTTCGTGAGAGCGTCCGGCCCGGTCGTGCTCGTCGTCCTCGACGGCTTCGGCCTCGGGAACGGAGGGCCGGGCGACGCGACGCGGCTCGCGCGCGCGCCGTTCTTCGCCGAGCTGCGCACGCGCTACCCGCACGCCGCGATCGAGACCTCGGGCGCCGCGGTCGGGCTCCCCGACGGGCAGATGGGCAACTCCGAGGTCGGCCACACGACGCTCGGCGCCGGGCGCGTGATCGACATGGACATCGTGCGCATCAAGAAGGCGATCGACGCCGGCGAGCTGGCGTCGAACCCGGCGATGCAGGAGCTGCTCGCCGCCGCGCAGCGGGCCGGCGGGAAGCTCCACCTCATGGGCCTGATCTCGGACGGCGGCGTGCACAGCTCGCTCGACCACGTGTACGGCATCCTGCGGCTGCTCGACGAGCGCGGGATCCGTCCGATCGTGCACGCCTTCACCGACGGGCGCGACACCGCGCCGCGCTGCGCGAAGCGCTTCATCGAGCCGCTCGAGGCCCGCTGCCGCGCGCTCGGGGGCGGCATCGCCACCGTCTCGGGCCGCTACTTCGCGATGGACCGCGACAAGCGCTGGGAGCGCGTCGCGCGCGCCTACCGTGCGATCGCCACGGGCGAGGGCCTCGAGGCTCCGAGCGCCGTGGCAGCGGTCGACGCCGCGCTCGCGCGCGGCGAGGGCGACGAGTTCATCCAGCCCACCACCGTCGCGGGCCAGCCGCGCGTCGGCCCCGGCGACGCGGTGCTGTTCGTGAACTTCCGCGCCGACCGCGCCCGCGAGCTGACGAACGCGCTCGCGCGCGCGCGGCCCGAGCAGCTCGGGCCCGAGATCGCGGCGCTGCCGCGGATCGCACTGGGCGGCTTCGCCACGCTCACCGAGTACGACGAGACCTTCGGGCTGCCCGCGCTGTTCGGGCCGGTCGATGTGCGCGCGAGCTTCGGCGAGCTCGTCTCCGAGGCCGGTGGGCGGCAGCTGCGCATCGCCGAGACCGAGAAGTACGCCCACGTGACCTACTTCTTCAACGGCGGGCGCGAGATCCCGTTCCCCGGCGAGGACCGCATCCTGATCCCCTCGCCACGCGACGTGCCGACCTACGACCTGAAGCCCGAGATGAGCGCGGTCGCCGTGACCGACGCGCTGCTGGCTGCGCTCGCCGAGCGCGACTACGCCTTCGTGCTGGTGAACTACGCGAATCCCGACATGGTCGGCCACACCGGCGTCATCCCCGCCGGCGTGCGGGCGGTCGAGGTGGTCGACGCCTGCCTCGCGCGGCTGTGCAGGGACGTGCTCGCGCGCCGCGGCGAGCTCTTGATCACCGCCGACCACGGCAACATCGAGCAGCTGATCGACCCGGAGACCGGCGGCCCCCACACCGCCCACACCACCAACCCCGTGCCGATCTACTGGGTGAGCGCCCACCCCGAGGGCAAGGGCATCCGCGACGGCGGGCTCGCCGACCTCGCCCCCAGCCTGTGCCAGCTCCTCGGTCTTCCGGTCCCCCGCCAGATGACGGGCCGGAGCCTGCTCGTCCCGGCCCGCTAGGCCCTTGCGCGCGGTCCGCCGCGCCCTCTTCGAGCTGCTGGTGCCGAGCGTGTGCCCGGCCTGCGACGCGCCGCGCGCGCCCGGCGACACTCTCCTGTGTGGGCCGTGCGCGGGCGGGGTGCGGCGGCTCTCGCGCCTGCGCGCCGTGCACACCGCGATCGCCTACGAGGGGACCGGCCTCGAGCTGCTGCGGCGCTTCAAGTTCGAGCACCGCCACGATGCCCGCGAGCTGCTGCTGCACTGGCTCGTCGAGCGGCTGCAGTCCGTGCGCTTCGACGCGATCGTGCCGCTGCCGCGCCATCTCGCGCGCGTGCGCAGCGAGGGCGCAGACCCGGTGCACGAGCTCGCCCGCGGCCTCGCGCGCGCAACCGGGGCGCGGCTCTGCGGCCGCGCGCTGTGGCGGGCGCATGCGACTCCACCGCAGACCGGGCTCTCGCTCGCCGCCCGCCGCGCCAACGTCGCCGGCAGCTTCGCCGCGCGCGCGGGCGCGCTGCGCGGCCGGCGGGTGCTGCTGCTCGATGACGTCGCCACGACGGGCGCGACGCTGGCCGAGGCCGCGCGCACACTCCGCCGCGCGGGCGCCACGCGCATCGCGCTCGCCGCTGCGGCCGGCACTCCCGCGATGGAAACGCGCTCGGCCCCTGTGCTATGAACCCGCCATGGCTGATTCCATCCGCATCAAGTCCGCGGTCACGCTGAAGCACCAGGCCAACCTGGGCGAGGACCTCGAGGACGTCGAGCTCGCGGCGGGCGACGAGCTCGCGGTGCTCCAGGAGTGGGAGACGGCGTGGCTCGCCAAGACGAGCGACGGCAAGCTCTTCAACGTGAAGAAGGAGCTGGCCGAACCCGCGTGAGGATCTCCGACAGCGTCTTCACCAGGCGCTCGGGATTCACCGGCTTCTTGAAGATCACGCCGTCGAGCCCCTCGAGCCGGCTGCGCTTGATCACGTGGTCCTGGTCGTAATAGAAGGCAGTCATCAGCACCACGGGGGTCTGGGGCGCCTCGCGACGCGCGGTCTGGAACAGCTCGTAGCCGTCCATCTCCGGCATCACCACGTCGGACAGCACCAGATCGAAGCCGCCGCCGCCGCGCAGCTTCTCGACCGCCTCGCGCCCGTTGCCCACCTCGCTCACCGCCGCGCCTTCGGCGCGCAGGACCTCGGCGATCGACTCGCGCACCGCGGCGTCGTCGTCGACCACCAGGATCTGCCGGCCGGAGAGCGACAGCTCGCGCGGCGCGGCCGAGCCCGACAGGTCGATCATGCGCGCGCGGCCCAGGTAGGGCCGGCTCGCGTAGCCTCCGCGCTCCGACATGTCGCGCACGCGCTGCAGGTGCGCCTCGATGCGGCGGATCTCGGCGCGGATCTTGGCGGTGCGGTCGAGCTGCGCGGCCTCGCCGCGGTCCTGGAGACAGCGCTCGAGCAGTGCGACCTGGCTCTCGATCACGGTGAGCGGGTTGTTGATCTCGTGTGACAGCCCGATCGCGACCTCGCCCAGCACCGCGAGCTGGTCGCGGCGCTTGATCTCCGAGATGTCCTTGGCGAAGCCGATCGTGCCCTCTTCCTTCTCGTTGGCGTCGTAGAGGATGACGCCCGAGATGGCGACGGAGAGCTCGTGCCCGTCCTTCGCGACGAAGGTGGTCGGAAAGTTGACCACCCGTCCGGGGCCGCCGTGCTCCGGTCCGCGCATGGCCGTCATCACGCGGCGCGCCTCGTCGAGCGACGGGTAGAGCTCGGCGACGTAGCGCCCGATGATCTCGAGGCGCGAGTAGCCGAGGTTCTCCCGCGCGCCGTCGTTGTAGTACTGGACCGTGCCGTCGGCCGCGGTCGCGACGACGATGTCGGGAGATGCCTCGATCAAGCGCTCGAGCATCTCCTTGTCCAGCGGCATGGACGCGAGTCTAAGCACGCGCCCACTGCGACGCAACGCGTCGTGGCTTTCGGACGCGCTCCTGCGCGCTAGGCGGGCTCGAGCCGCAGCTTGCCGAGCGCCGCGCGCTCGCTGCGCTTCCACAGCGCGACGGCGAGGTGGTTCTCGTCGTCGGGCGACAGCACGCCCCACGGCAGCGGGAAACGCCGCTGCGGCCCGCGCTCTGGCCAGTGGCGACCGAGCAGGAAGCCGTTCAGATACAGGTTCGCCTTGCCGCGCCCGGGGTCGAAGGCGAGCGCGAGCGCGCCGCGCTTCGGGTCGACGCCCTCGAGCCGGAAGCTCGTCTCGTAGAGCGCCACGCCTTCCGGCGCGCCGACCCAGCCGTGGGGCAGCACGACCTCCTGCGTAGATGCGCGCTCCACGCCGGCGAAGTCGACGACGGGCGCCTGCCCGCCCTCGCCCCGCAATAGCCCGCCGCGGGCGCGCCAGGCCACGCGCGTAGCGCCGGTGTCGATCGACACGATCCCGCGCGGGTTCGCGCCGTCGTCGGCGAAACCCTTGTTGTGACCCAGGCTCTCGACCAGGATCGCGATGGTGTTGCGCCCGTCTCGAGCGAATTCGGCGCTGCGCAGCGAGACGCGCCGCGCGCGCGCGCCGTCGGCGCCGACGCCGAGCGGGTTGCGCAGCTGGTCGCCGGAGCCCACCCGGCGGCCGTTGATCCAGACGGCGAACGAGTGGCGCGCGTCGAGCACCAGGCGGTCGAGCACGCCGCGAAAGCGCCCGCGGTACCAGGCGAAGCCCCAGTGCAGCCCGAGCGAGTCGAGGTCGATCGCGGCCGCCGCCACGTCGCGCGGGTCGAGCTCGGGCCAGGCGGAGTCGTCGTACCCGGGCGCCAGCTGCGGGCTGGCGTCGGAGAAGCTCCAGCGCTCGAGCCGCGGCAGGAGCGGCGGCAGCGCGCCGGCAGGGGCCGCCGGGTTCCGCGCAGGCAGCTCGGGGCTCACCGCCAGGAGCTTGCGCGTGCCGCGCTCGTAGACGCGGATCTGCGTCTCCCAGGGCGCCAGCGTGCTGCGCTCGGCCTCGGGCAGCGCCGCCTCTACAGTGGATTGTGTCGGATTGCGCAGGAACACGTACTGGCGCTCGCGGCCCAGCCGGGTGGCGAAGTGCTCGCGGCAGAGCGGCTG
>Ga0187779_10001353_pt1 | contig 15314 bp, 20 predicted proteins | sample 1015_Q2_SP10_10__FD_132435 | JGI IMG/M metagenome (GOLD analysis project Ga0187779, IMG submission 132435) | Tropical peat soil microbial communities from peatlands in Department of Meta, Colombia - 1015_Q2_SP10_10_MG | ecosystem: Environmental > Terrestrial > Soil > Wetlands > Peat | place... | reverse complement strand
TCACCGGCTGAACTCTGGAAAGAAACCGGGCGGTGGAACTTTTACGGGAAAGAACTGATCCGGTTCAAAGACCGGCATGAACGCGATTTTTGTCTAGGTCCGACTCACGAAGAGATTATCACCGACCTCTTTCGACGCGAAGTCCGCTCCTACCGACAACTCCCCATGAATTTCTATCAAATTCAGACGAAGTTCCGGGATGAGATCCGCCCCCGGTTCGGCCTGATGCGCGGACGCGAATTCATCATGAAGGACGCCTATAGCTTCGACAGAGACGAGGCGGGCGCCCGACTCAGTTATCAGAAAATGTACGACGCGTACTGCCGTATCTTTACCCGCTGCGGCTTGAAGTTCCGTCCCGTCGAAGCCGACACGGGCCTGATTGGTGGGACATCATCCCATGAGTTCATGGTGCTGGCCGAGACAGGGGAAGAAACCATTGTCTACAGCGACACCGGCACCTACGCAGCCAACGTGGAACGGGCCGAGGTCCTTCCGCCGGTCGAAATGGACACCAGCCCCTTGCGTCCGCTGCAATCCGTCTCTACGCCTGGATGTCGCACGGTCGAAGAGGTGACGGCATTTCTGAAAATTACTCCGCAACAACTGGTGAAGACACTCCTCTACTCGACCGGAAAGGAAACGGTTGCGGTGCTGATTCGAGGAGATCACGAAGCAAACGAGATTAAAATCAAGCGACTCTTGGGCGTGTCCGAACTGGAACTTGCCAGCGCGACGACGATTGAGCAGGTCACTGGGGCGCCCGTTGGTTTTGCCGGACCAGTGGGTTTAAGCGACGTGCGGGTGATCGCCGATCATGCCGTCAAGGCGTTGCGCAATTTCGTTGTCGGCGGCAATCGGAACGACACCCATTACCTGAACGCCAATTGGGGACGCGATTTTTCAGCCGAACAATTCGCTGATTTACGGAATGCCCGCTCTGGCGACCCGTCACCTCGGAAAGACGGTACCCTCAAAGCGACGAGAGGCATCGAGGTCGGACACGTATTCATGCTCGGGACCAAGTACAGCCAAGCGATGCAGGCGTCCTACCTAGATCCCAAGGGGCAAGAGACTCTGACGGTCATGGGCTGTTACGGCATCGGGGTCGGGAGAACGGCAGCCGCGGCGATCGAACAAAATCATGACGACAAGGGAATCATTTGGCCCTTTCCCATTGCTCCGATCCATGTGCACCTCCTCACCCTCAGTCAGTCGGCGACGACGATTGAAGCGGCCACTCGTCTCTATCAGGAGTTGCCCGAGGCAGGGTTTGAAGTCCTCTGGGACGACCGTGACGAACGAGCCGGTGTCAAATTCAATGATGCCGATCTTCTCGGCGCACCCTTCCAGATTGTCATCGGCGATAAGGGTCTTGCCGATGGCTTGATCGAGCTTAAATCCCGGAAAGATAGCGTCAAAGTCAAGCACCCGCCTGCCCAGATACTCAGCCACCTTCTTGATCTGAAGTCGACCGTTGTCCCAACACTCAACCAGGCCTTGTAGGTTTTTAGGATAGAAACCTCAGACAGGGTCAGCCTGAAAACGCCTTTCGCTTGCCTTCCGCCCGGTATCAGCTAGACTGACAATCAACCTTCTCGAACAGGGAAATCCATTCAGAAATGTACTCCCCAAGGAGTCAGAGAAGCGCCTCGCAGTCAGCGGCCCTGAGGATTTCATAGAATGCACGCCAAGCCCATGCCTCAAAACATGCAGGAGCTCCAGCAGAAGGTCGAATTCGCAGAACACGTTAAGCGCATCACGAACCAAATCCATGCCGCCAGCGATTTAGACCAAATTCTGCTCGACCTGCATAAAGATATTCTCAGTCTGTTCGATGCGGAAGATCTGACTCTGTTCGCCTTCGACTCAGAAAAGAAAGAGATTTTCTCAAAGGTCCCGCATATCGATACCGTCGAGGAAGTTCGTATTCCCATCACCGAGCAAAGCCTCGCGGGATTTTGCGCCAAATACCTCCGTCCGGTTAATATTCTCGATGCCTACAACGTTGCAGAATTACAGGGCATTCATCCCTCGCTTATTCACGACACCTCCTACGACAAGCGAACCGGATTCAGGACCAAACAGGTCCTGACATATCCGATCGTTGCTGACAACAAATACTTGATGGGGGTCCTGCAGCTGCTTAACAAGAAAAGCGGCGGGCGGTTCACCAGAAAGGACGAAGAGTCCGTCGCAGAAATAGCCAAGGCGCTCGGCATTGCCTTCTTTAATCTGAAAAAGATCACGAAAAAGAACCCCACGAAATTTGATCTGCTCGTCACGAACAACCGCATCACGCAAAATGAACTCGACCATGCCGTTGCCGAAGCACGCAAAAGCATTTCCTCCGACCTGGAAACCATCCTGATCGAGAAGTACAAAGTGCCGAAAGTCGACATCGGGAAATCCTTGGCTCAGTTCCACAAGTGTCCCTATATAGAATACAGTGATCGAACCATCGTCGATGTCGAACTGCTCAAGAATCTCAACGTCGACTACCTCAAGAAAAACCACTGGATGCCCCTCAAACGGGACCGCACCGCAATCGAGATCCTGACAGATGACCCCGGCGATCTGGATCGGGTGGCGGACATCAAGCGAACGTTTCCTGGTCTCAACATCCGGTTCGCCGTCAGCCTTCGCCGCGATATCATCCAATTTCTCAATACCGCCACCGGTCAGGGTGACGCCGGGGGACGAAAATTGGATGAAAATGTGTCCGACATCCTCGGCGAGTTGACCAGCGAAGCTCAAGCTGAGGCCATGGAAGAGGCTTCGGCAGGCGGCGGGCTTGATGAAAACGACAGTGCAATCGTGCGGCTGGGGAACCAAATCATCGCCGACGCTTATCGGCAGGGGGCGTCAGACATTCACGTCGAGCCCTATGGGGACAAGCGGGAAACGCTGGTTCGCTTCCGGGTGGACGGCGACTGTTTCGAGTACATGAAGATTCCGCAGAGCTACCGCCGCGCCATCGTCTCGCGATTAAAGATCATGGCCAATCTCGACATCGCGGAACGGCGCAAACCCCAAGACGGCAAGATCAAATTCAAATTGGGCGGCGACCGGGAAATCGAGTTGCGCGTCGCGACGATTCCGACCGCCGGCTATAACGAAGACGTCGTGATGCGTATCCTGGCAGCCAGTGAACCTTTGCCATTGGAAAAGATGGGATTCTCCGATCGGAATTTGAAAATCCTCAGACAGATTGCCGAGAAACCGTACGGGATTATTCTCTGCGTAGGTCCGACGGGATCAGGAAAAACTACCACCCTCCATTCTGTACTCGGTTCTATCAACACGCCTGACATCAAGATCTGGACTGCCGAAGATCCGGTCGAAATCACTCAATATGGGCTCCGTCAGGTCCAAGTTCAGCCAAAGATCAGTTTCACGTTCGCTGCAGCCATGCGCGCCTTCCTCCGTGCTGATCCTGATGTGATCATGGTTGGTGAGATGCGGGATAAAGAGACAGCCGACATCGGCATCGAAGCCTCACTCACTGGGCACTTAGTCTTGAGCACTCTCCACACCAACAGCGCGGTGGAGACGGTAACCCGGCTGCTCGACATGGGCTGCGACTCCTTCAGTTTTGCCGATGCAATGCTCGGCGTGCTCGCCCAGCGTCTATCCCGACGGGTCTGCAAGGACTGCAAGGAGCAATACGTCGGCAGCAAGGAAGAATACGAAGAACTGCGGCAGGGCTACGGTCCCGAATACTGGGACAAACTTGGTATCAAGCAAGACAATTCGTTCCGCTTGGCGCGCGGAAAGGGCTGCGAGACCTGCAACCGTTCAGGGTACAAGGGCCGGGTCGCGTTGCATGAACTCTTAGAGGGGACCGATCGGATGAAGAAGCTGGTCCAATCCAAGGCCCGGACGGAAGAGATCCTGAAGGTCGCGCTGGAAGAAGGCATGACGACTCTCGTTCAGGACGGCATCCTAAAGGTGCTTCAGGGCCACACGACCTACAAGGAAGTGAAAGCCGTCGCGATCAAGTAACCCCCCCCCACAGGAAATCCTTTACAGGCCGTTCCCCATCGGGCTGAGGATGGCGTGCACCTGTGCAGCACAATCCTCCGATGACAATACGCTTTCGGTATGGCTATGCTGTGAGCTGGGTGGAAGAGGTCTGCGTAAGGTATTTACGGAGTCGCGTTTCCGCAGTGCGGGATAGGATTGCGAATTCCAACCCAAAGGTTTGGTCATTCCCCCATCGGACAGTCGCATCGGCATTCATGGTCGAAATTTGATTGGGCAGCCGCAGACTGACAGCCAGCTGATCACCCGGTGTCATGGTGACAGCGCTCATCACTCTCGCACCCTTTAGGGATACATCCAGAACCACACCGAGGCCCTCGCGATCAGCAGAAAGCCAGCGGACTAATCCAGTCCTTGAAAACACACAGACAAATGGGGCGAGGATGCGCAAACGCGGATGTTGTCGCAGTTCACTCTGCATAGGTTCGTGAGTAGATCGCATTTCCCATTACCAGATGTATCAGCCCTGTACCATACGCTAGCTTCATCAGTTCACGAACATATTTTCGAAAAGTTGTCACCGGCTGCTGCCAATCCCGTCACCGCTACCCTTGGCACGAGCCGAACTTGCGAGGGTGCCGAAAGATACCCCCTGTCCGCCTTCCCGTGCGCAGGGTCTGTCGGTTCCTTGATATACTGACCGATTGTGGTGGTACCCCCCCTTAGGGGAGTAGAAATTTCTGAGATTGGAGGCCATGATATGCGGCGCTGTCCGGGCAAACAGCATTATCCGATCCGTGTCGAACCTGAATGGGAGGACAATAATGTGGAGGAGACGTTCGGTTGTCATCACCTTGTCCCTAGCGATCGTCTATGGGGGGCTTGCTCCAACCGTATCCAGTTCGGACACAGAAAGTGAGAGCATTGAAACCGGCCGCCTCATCGCCATCCTCTTGGACTCTGGTCGAACCACCATCGCTCTGAACCAGTCTCTGATTAATGACAAAACCCGAGGCGACAAAGGCTTTACCCCTGACGTGTTCGAACGGCAATTGTTCGCAGTCTATCGCGAGCGAACCGGGATTGATCTCGCCTCCCTGGCGCAGGCCGAGATACCAGAAATGGCGAAACCCCTCTTGAAGCGGTTGGTGGAGGAGAGCAAAAAAACCCTCGCCTCCTACCAAACCGTCATTAATTTAGAGGGGCTCGCGTACAAAGGACTCATCCCAGCCACGTTTGGCACCGAAACCGCGGGACGATTTCAAGTGTGGTCCGGCATCTATCTTAAACAGACCGCACCAACTCACCTCCTGCGCAACCCCAAGAATAAACCGGATGAGTACGAACTCCGAGCACTGGAACGAATAACAAACTCCGGTCCCCCCCCGCAAAATGACGCGACCATCAGCGAGACGATCGATCACGAGAAAACGGTTCGTGTCATTCTCCCTTTGTACTATAGCAAGGCGTGCCTCAGCTGCCACGGGGAACCAAAGGGCGAACGCGATATCACCGGCTATCCTCGAGAGGGAGGACGAGAGGGAGAGCTAGGTGGAGCGATCAGCGTCAAACTACCTCTTCAATAACGCCGAGCCTCGGACAAGAGCGACATCTGGGAAGCCGAGGCAAGGTACTTTCGCAGACGGCTCTGGGTTACGGGAGACAGTCTCCTGAAGGCCAGACCGTAAAAGCTATCTTTCGTCCACTGGACGGTCGCCACAGCAATTTCGGCCGAGGCAATCTGCTTCGGGAGGCGGAGACTCAGGGCCACCTCCTCTCCAGGTTTGATCGCAGCTTCGGTGCTTACCCGCACCCCTCGGAGCGAGAGATCATAAACGACACCGAGGTCAATGCTTGGTCGTGCAAACCACCGTCGTGAAACCACTCGTGACAGCGCACAGACAAATGGCGTGGAAATGCGGACGCGAGGATGTCGGCGGAAATAGTTGAGCGTGCTTGACCGAACTGACGTCCCGTCCATCGCTTGGCCTCGTGGTAGTCATACTCTACACGACGACCGTCACCTGAGAAATCAATTCTGCCGTTTTTGCGCGACAGCGGCCCTCCCAGACAAAGATTCGTCTTCATTTTCTGATGCCATCAGTTCCCATCGTAATAAGACTCACAAAGATGCTTTTGGGGCTTGTTCTCATAGGAATACCAGGTATAATGGTCCTCGGAGTGCCCACAGCCCGACGCTATACTAATAGAGAGTGACGGCATTGCTGCTGGCCAAGGAAAGCACCGCGCGACCACGAAATCCGACATTCCCTCACCGATGACGTCTCGCACACATCCGGTAAGTGAACGGATAGACCCATCGCTAGGAGACAATTCCGTGTCTCAGTCCAATATCCCAACGCTCACGTACACAGATGTTGCCCGCGCGGTCATACGACGCCACCACAAAGGATGGACAGTTCTCTTGTTTGCGTCCGTCGTGCTCAGCGCCGTCGTGGGTGTGCCGCTCTACGGCTATCTCTATCACTACACGTGGCTTGACTGGTCGTTGTTCGGACTGCTCTATCTCATGAGCGGCCTCGGAATCACGGTCGGCTACCACCGTCTCATGGCCCATCGCAGCTTTGACTGCCCGAACTGGGTGAAAGCCGCCCTTTTAATCGCCGGAGCCTGGGCACTGCAAAATTCCGCCATTAAGTGGACTGCTGATCATGTCCGCCACCATGTACACTGCGACGATGAGAAAGACCCCTATAATGCACAATTGGGCTTTTGGCATAGTCACTGCGGGTGGCTTTTGACCCCGGACCTCCACGCTGATACGAAATATGCCTCGCGCGTGGCAATTGACCCGGTTGCCATCTGGCAGCACCGGAACTACGCGGTCCTGGTACTCAGTGGGCTCGCTGGGACGTTTGTGATCGGGTTTCTGTATAACGGCATCATGGGGGGAATCGGGTGCTTTCTCCTCGCCGGCGTCGGTCGCACGTTCGCAGTGCTCAATTCGACATTCTGCATCAACTCCATCTGTCATCTGTGGGGACACCAACCGCATAGTACTGCGGATTCCAGTCGTGACAGTTGGTGGGTCTCACTGATCACGTTCGGCGAGGGGTACCATAACTACCACCACGCCTATCCAACGGACTATCGAAACGGCCCGCGCTGGTATGACTTCGACCCTTCCAAATGGGTGATCCGAGCACTCTACTCACTCGGCCTGGCGAATGATCTGCGCACCGCCAATTTCGCTGCGACAACCTCCGTCAGGCAGTCCCCGTCTACTCTCTAGCCCACTAATCAGGCGCAGCCGCCACCGAGAATGTTTCTCCAAGCCGATGATTCGCCTCGCCGTGCGCCCCCTTGACCAGGGTTTCTATCGAGGCGTAGAGTGAACTCACGTCAACAACCGCCTCGCTCGGAGGTGAGGCCATGGTCCTCCGTGGAGAACAGATCCAACGGTGTGGGCCTGGCAAGTGTAAGCCTCTCTCCCATTACCCTTTTATCAAGCACAGAGCCGAGTTGCATCCGGACAGTGTTCGCACTTTCCCATGGTCAGATCTGTGCGCGCCAAGCTGTCTTTCATTGCCCGAACTCGTTTCATGCGGCCTAAACGTGGGCTCGCACGGCACACGCCCTACTGACCAGCTGTCCTTGGATTGAAAGGAGGTCGTTATGTCGTACCGCTACAATGCCACCGACATCATCGTAGGTGTCGGAACGTCTGCGATCGTATTCGGAGCGCTGCTGTTTTTTCTCGTCGCCAATGGAACCATCGAAGCCGCGCTCCCGCAACCTACCCCCATGGAGTCCTCCACCACAATTGAGGCAGGGATGACTTGGCTCCAGCCGGCCGTCGGCCAAGCCATTGTCGAGCAAGCACTCTATGAACGGCGCGGCAATCAGGCAATGGCAGAAGCCGCTTCTGAATGGAACCGCGCGACCTTGGCTCACCACGAGTTCCAATCTCTGTCAGGGGACCCCTTCGGCGCTGTGATGCACCGGGCTATGACAGTTCCTGCTGAACATCAGGCTCGTGTTCAAGGTGTCCTGGGACGGACCATTGTGAACTTTACTCAACGTGGTATTCGGAATGGGGCACTTTCAGCCGATCAGTACCTATCAGATTTCAACACCAGTATGATTCGTGCGACAGAAGCCAGAGGGCAGGAACTTGACCGGGATTTTTCCTCGAATTGGCAGGCAATCCTAGGTCGTGACATTGTGTGGGCGTTCCAGAGCTACACCAGTCGGGCTGACGGCATCCAAGAGCGATTGGGGGCGGCGTTGCTGCACGTGATACAAGCCCGACAATCGCTGGAAGAAGGCATGGCTGTCCAGCAACCTCAGATGGGGAGCTTAGTGGTGGCAGCCATTCGAACCGAAGATTTGATAGGGCGCTTGACCCTGCTCGAGGCAATCGAGTCACTACCTGAAACTGCCCCGGTGCCCTCTACCAAGCAGGCGTCCTGGCCGGAGATGCCGATCGGATTCCTGATCGCAGCCGGTTTCATGCTCGTGGTCGTCTTTTTCGGAGGGCTTTCGATGACAGCTCGAAGCCGAGAAGCAAAGGACGTTGCCACGATGCAGCGCCATTCAACCAAGTGGGTATATCGCATGGCAGCGTGAATGAATACGAATCAACAAGGCCGAGGACGGGTATCGCCGAGAGGAGCGCATGTCATTGGGATATTGGGGAATCGTGACGGGGCTCGTGGCATTGGTGGCGACCCTCTTCATCTGTTTGGAGTTGGTATACTCCGACTCCAAGACATCTCCCGACACATCGCCGCCTTTAAAGGACCGACCAGGTGAGATGTCGAGAGGGAACGCCACCGACCGTCGGCTGGCGGCGTAAGAATCGCCAGTCCCGGCACGATACGGGGTTGATGTAATAGGAGGAGCCTATGGTCGAGATCATCGGTCTCGCAATGACCGGTGCGCTCGTTTGGTTGTTGGTCTCGGTCATGGCCGGAGAGAGCAATGCGGCACGGCGACGGATCGAGTCGATTCACAAGACCACTTAGCCCGTCGAAGCCGACCTGAAGCCTGCACAGCGAGCAGCCTAAGAAACGACCAGCAAGGCAAGTTCCCGGCAAGATAGGCCTACCCCATGCAAGTGGAGGCAGCGCGTGAGACGAGCGCGCATACCTCTGTGATATTCCGACATATGCCAATGCGACGGCAAGCACGAGGGCACCGAGAGCCATCGTATGACCATCCGTGTCGCCTCTGCCTGCGCAACCTGCAGGACCAGAAGCAACTGCACGAGCACTGCCTGAAGATTTTTGCCAGGTGTACGGTGTCTCGCCCCCAACAGCCCACGATAAAAATACAAACCACACACGAAACCGTTGCCAAAAGGCCCTATTGCCCTGCTTCTTTGACCTTGTCAGCCGTCCGTTCTGCGTTTTTCTCCAGCGTCCCTTCCACTCCTCGAGCCTCGTCCATCGGCGTCTTGATGGCGTCGACGGCCTGCTGTGCCGCTCGATCCACGGTTGACGTTGGCTGAGGAGGCTGGGCTTTTTCAGCGGGAGTCTCCCGTTGGCACCCAAGCATTCCGGCAATGAGAACCAGATAGACGAGTAGAAGGACATGAGACGATCGTGTAGTCATAAGCACCTCCCTTGCACACGGCTCCATCCGTATATTGCCACAAGCACCACGACATGATTCAGGTACCTCAGGACAGTAGCCTATCCCGATTTCTTCACTGGCTCACGGCTCAGCGCCTGGATCTCGGCTGCAACCCGCAATCCACTTTCCACCGCTCCGTTCATGTATCCTTGCCATTGCAGGCTGGTCTGTTCACCGGCGAAGAGAATACGTCCACAAGGCCGAGCCAGCCACGCGCGTAGCGTCGGATCAAACCTTGGCCCGAAGACTGCGTAGCCTCCCTGCACCCAGGGATTTTTCTCCCACGTGACGGAACGCATCGCGACCAAATTCCTTCGCCGCTTGCCGAGCCAGTCGAGCGCTCGCACGAGACCCGCCGTCCCGGAACCCGATAGAAGCCTACGAGTAGCCTCACTCGTTGTGCCTCCGGCCATGAGGCATAAAATCCCTGCCCTCCCCTTCTGCTGTTCGTTCGCATCCCATACAGCACCGATCGGCAGGTTCGTGCCATAGGCTAATCGCTGATTCGGTTTTTTCCAGAAGCGGCGATCAAACTGCAGCAGCGTTTTGGTCACCGGTCCGTAGGCTAATGTCGAGATGGCAGCAGCCTGTTCACGAGGCAAGGGGGGACGGATATCCAGCATCCGTACCCTCGTGGCCGGCAGCGCGAGAACGAGAAAGTCGGATCGGAGCCATGTTTCGTGATCGCCGGAACGGAAACGCACACGAACTGTGGTGTTCGACTGGGATACCGCCAGCGCTTCATGCCGAAGCAGAAGCCGGTCGCACAGGATCGAGGCGAGTGCTTCTGGCAGCCGATCGTTTCCACCAGCGATCCGATACATGCCTCCCTTTCCAGGACTGCCGGATGCCACCTGATCAACCAAACTGAGCAACGACAGGTTGCCCGGGTCGGCCAGAAAAAAACCACGCAGCCCAACGAGCATCTCGCGCACTTCCGCCGGCAACGACGTCCCTTGCATCCAGTCGGCCACGGACATGGAACCCAATTCCTTCGCAACCGCTCCATCCCATCGCTGCTCGCTCAGCCGGTAGGCGCGAATCAGGGGAGCCAGATGATGCGTCAGCCTTTTCCAAATGCCACCTCCTGGGGCAGCTCGCCGGACCTTCCCATCGGACGACAGCACAAAGGAAAAACCTGCACGTAACACGGGAACGAGCTTCAGATTGAAATTGTGAACCAATCGACAAACCTCTTCGTGCGCTTCGTCGATAAAATCGGCGCCCGCTTCGGCATGCTGTCCTTCGACAAACCCGTCCCTGATCGTCAAGACCCTTCCGCCGACCCGGCCCTGCCCTTCCAGCACCGTCACGGCTGCACCCTGCCTCTGCAGCTCCACGGCTGCCGTCAACCCGGCCAGACCAGCTCCGACCACGACGACGGACTTCCCACGGAGCGATCGAGTCATGGCCTCAGCTTAACAGGTGGCGAAAGACTCGCACTAGATGTGGCGTGGAAAACCGATCTCAATGACATGTATGCCGGAAGTTGTCGCGATGCAGTTTCGGCATGTCGGCACAGGCATTTTCCCCTGCTAAGCGATCACCGACCATACCGAGGGACCGACTAGTCGGCGACAGAAACACTTGTGTCACGAACGCCACGCACTGGCTCTCGTCAGCCACTGCCGTTGAAACCAGTAGCATGCCCTTACTGTCTCCACTCTCGGTTAGTGAGATTTGAGAGAAGCTATGTCGATAGAGAAGCGGTATTTCACATCGGACTTGAGCAGTCTATCGTAGGCTTCGTTGACCTTCTGGATGGGAATAACTTCGACATCGGCAGTGATGTTGTGTTTGCCGCAAAAGTCGAGCATTTCCTGGGTTTCTGGGATCCCACCGATGGGTGAGCCGGAGAGGCTGCGACGTTTGGACAGAAGGCTGAAGGCAGCGACGGGAAGAGGGTGCTCAGGCGCGCCCACGAGCGTGATGTTGCCGTCGCGACCAAGCAGGTTGATATAGGCGTTGATGTCGTGCTCGGCGGAAACGGCATCGAGGATGAAGTCAAAACTGTCGGTTTGCTTCTTCATCTCGCTGGCATCGCGGGACACCACGATTTCGTGCGCACCAAGGCGGAGCGCGTCTTCCTTCTTGTTCGGTGACGTCGTGAAGACCACGACGTGGGCTCCGAGCGCTCGAGCGAACTTGACCCCCATGTGGCCCAGCCCGCCAAGCCCGACCACGCCGACTTTCTTGCCTTTGGTGACGCCCCAGTGGCGCATCGGCGAATACGTCGTGATCCCGGCGCAAAGCAGCGGCGCGACCCCGGCCAGGTTGAGATTGGAGGGGACTCGCAGCACGAAGCGTTCATCGACCACGATGCTGTCGGAGTAGCCACCGTAGGTGACGCGGCCGAGGTGTTTGTCCGGGGAGTTGTAGGTGAGCGTCAGATTCGGACAGAACTGCTCAAGGCCGGCCTGGCACTCGCGGCAGGTGCGATCGGAATCGACCACGCAGCCGACCGCGGCGAGGTCTCCTGGCTTGAACTTCTTGATTGAAGAGCCGACCCTCGTCACACGGCCGACGATCTCATGGCCTGGGACGCAGGGGTAGACCGTTGGCATGACGCTCTTCCACTCATTGCGGACCTGATGGAGATCGGAGTGGCAGATGCCGCAGAAGAGGATCTCGATCTGTACGTCGTGTTCGGTCGGATCACGCCTCGTGATCGTCGTGGGCGCCATCGATGAGGTCGCACTGGCAGCGGAGTAAGCCTTCGCGTTGTACATGGATGTATGCTCCTCTATGCGATAGGTGAGTATCATCGCCCACCGGAGAGGATAATTCTCGCTTTAGCTGTCCGGCGAGTCAATGGCACCGCGCGAATATTCGGCATCTACCTTTCCCTCGATCTTCACCTCCATCCTCAGCGACAGCTTGATCCAGCCCCCGAGAACTACGACAGGCCGGTCCCTTCTTTATGCTGCTTGCCCACCAAGACAACTATAACGACCTCTAACTGACTTCTATGAGTCACGACGCTATCCGGCGTTCCTCGGACTCGACAACTCGCGTACGAGCACATTGAGATCCTGACTCATGAGGTCGATATGGGCGGCGAGCAAGTCCAGCATCGCCGCTCGCGCGCGCAATTCTTCAACCGTATAGGACCCGCCTGGACTGAAGAGCAGCGCGAGACGCCTCTGTTCGTCTTTCGACCCTGGCTCTCCCAAACGGCCGGTTCTGCGCCATTCAGACACCACCGCTTCCCGCAACGAATTGGGCAAGGGAGGGTCACTGGGTGAATTTAAATATCGCCACACCGAGTCGGGAAAGAGCGTGGATTGTGGTGGCGCGCTCCACACCTCCTGCAGCAGATTCCGGCGATGCCGGAAGTCATGACGGGTTTCATAGAACATCGCCGCCGACCCAAACGCGGTTTCCAACACACCGCCGGCGATGGCGCCGGCAGCAGCCGCGGTATCTTGGTTCGCGAGGTTGAGCGCACCGGAGAGTATGCCGACCAAGGCCCCGCCGAGAATGGCAAAAATCGTAAGTTGCATGATCCTTCTGTCTCGTTGCTCTTCGAGGTGATCCCCGAGTTGGTCAGCCCGTTCTCGTTCACACTTTCTTCAAGGGGTCGGCAGCTTCCAGATAGCCGGTAATTTCCTTTTGTAACCCTTTCGCCTCTTTGAGCCGTTCCTCCAAGGTGGGAACAAATCTGCTCAGTACGGTTAGGCCAAGCATATCGCTAATGATTTCGCTGATGTCGCTGTCTTTGCCCGTGATGAACCCAAGCCGATGATCCTGCAAGACAACGCCGCAACCTTCCAAGCCGCCAGGCTTCACCCTCAACTCCTCAACGATGCGTGCCTGAGCATCCTGCCCGCTGAGGATTTTGCTGTCCACTTCCAGAGTCAGTTCCGTGTCGAGATCAGCCCGTGCGCCTCGGTATAAGCGTTTGACCGTCATACAACGGCCAGCGTCGTCGACCAAGTCGATCTGGCAAAACTGTTCGGCATCCGTCCCAGCATGCTTATTCGACATGCGGAAGGATTGGCGACTGATACGAGGAAGATTCGGGATATTGCCTGTCAGCCCCCACAACAGGGCCATTGTCAATGACGTCTTGCCTGTGTGATTCGGGGCTTCGATGACTTGGATTCCTGGTTGAAAGCGCTGCTCCCTGAGCCCCTGAAACCCGAGAAGGTTTTTTAGCTGCAACTTCTGCAGATGCCACGCACTCATTTTGCCCCCTCCTTCTTCAATGCCTCGAATCGGGCTCTCACGCCGGAGAGCTTTTCCAGGAGAGTCATGTCAACTGCTCTGGCTGGATCGTCTCCGCCAGATTCGTAAGCTCGTTGAATGTCCCTTACTAATTGCGCGGCAGTCTTTGGCAGCGTCTCACTTATTTTCTTCCATTCGATTCCCATTTGTATCCTCCCGAGAAATCTGGCGGGCAGTCGTGGCGGGATGATAGCATCAAGACCAGCATAGGTCATGCATAGTGGGGACAAGCTACTTTCCTAAACCGCGCGTGTCAACTCTAAGACTCGCTTGCTTAGCCAGTCTGCTGCAATAGCGGCTAGCCACTGCCCTCCTCACTCGGCGCCGCTATTGCTTAATCAGGTCCTGGCTCGCGCAGTTCCGTTCAAGCGTAGCTTCCAACGGAATGAGTACCACACTCTCCTCTAACGCTGCCTTGTAAGTCCAAATGCCCGATTGTGGAAAGATCAGATAGCCGCAACCATTTCCCGGATGTCGGTGTGCCGTGGTTGAGCGCACCTCACACCGTGGCGCGGGGACCCACCGAGACTCGGTCGGGTAGGAAAGCTGGAACTGACCGAAGCACTGCGATCGCAGGATCGCAGCTGAAGGAATTCCAGAAGGCTTCCGCCCGCCGAGTCCGAAAGGGTCGCTCCGAAAGGTGTGGGAGCAGCTGAGCCTCGTCACACCGGCATCTCAATCAGAAAAGAAAAGGCCCGCTGATCTTTCGACCAGCGGACCTTTGTTGTAACCCGGCAGCGTCCTACTTTCCCACTGCCTCGCGGCAGCAGTAGCATCGGCCTTGGAGGGCTTAACTTCCGTGTTCGGGATGGGAACGGGTGGAACCCCTCCGGTATGGCCACCGGGAACATCTTTTAGCTCTCAGCAGTCAGCTTTCAGCGGTCAGCTTCGGAGTTTCCGGAGCTGATGGCTGTCAGCTGATCGCTGACGGCTATTTGTAAGACCATGTCTATCAGGAGCAAAGTAATGATGTTAAACCGCACGACCGATTAGTACTGGTTAGCTACAGTCCTCACGGACCTTCCACACCCAGCCTATCAAACTCGTCGTCTACGAGTGGTCTTTAGGGGGCTTACGCCCCGGGAGAGCTCATCTTGAGGCACGCTTCTCGCTTAGATGCTTTCAGCGATTATCGCCACCGGACATAGCTACCCGGCACTGCCGCTGGCGCGACAACCGGCACACTAGAGGTCCGTCCTTCACAGTCCTCTCGTACTAGTGAAAGCCCCTCTCAACTCTCCTCCGCCCACAACAGATAGGGACCGAACTGTCTCACGACGTTCTGAACCCAACTCTCGTACCGCTTTAATAGGCGAACAGCCTAACCCTTGGGACCAGCTTCAGCCCCAGGATGCGATGAGTCGACATCGAGGTGCCAAACCTCCCCGTCGATGTGAACTCTTGGGGGAGATCAGCCTGTTATCCCCGGCGTACCTTTTATCCGTTGAGCGATGGCCCTTCCACGCAGAACCACCGGATCACTAAGCCCGACTTTCGTCCCTGCT
>Ga0187779_10001350_pt1 | contig 15319 bp, 15 predicted proteins | sample 1015_Q2_SP10_10__FD_132435 | JGI IMG/M metagenome (GOLD analysis project Ga0187779, IMG submission 132435) | Tropical peat soil microbial communities from peatlands in Department of Meta, Colombia - 1015_Q2_SP10_10_MG | ecosystem: Environmental > Terrestrial > Soil > Wetlands > Peat | place... | reverse complement strand
GGCCGAGGAAGCCGTCGCCGACGAGGCCCTGCCGGCGCAGGAGCGTCGAGCCGTCGGCGAAGCGGCGCAGGGCCTCGGCGCCCTCGGGGGTGGGGGTGAATCCAGGATGGGATCGGCGCCAGGTCTCCACCGCCGAGACCACCGTCACCTCCGGCACCCGGGCCAGGGCCGCGGCCAGCGCGTCGACGTCGGTCAGCGCCGCCGGCTGGAAGGGGTCCCGGGACTCGAGCAGGAGCAGGACGAACTGCCCCTCGGGGAAGACCTTCTGGAACTCGCGCGTGGCCAGCCAGTCCGGGTCATCGCGCATGACCAGCCCGAAGATGGCCCCCTCCGAGGGGATGCGAGTGGCCAGCAGCGCCGCGGCCGGGACGAGGAGCGCGTAGAGAACGAGGATGGGCACGCGCAGCGCCACGATCCGGCCGAAGATGCCCTCGAGGCGGGAGCGGGAAGCCACGCCGGAGGCACGCTAGCACGCGGTAGAGTTCCCCCATGCGCCCCGCGATCGCCGCCCTGACCGCCGCACTCGCCGCCGCCTCCGCGCACGCCGCCGAGCCGCCGGTGAGCTTCGTCGCCTGCGCCCCCGGCTACCCCGGCACGACAGCCGAGGCACAGTCGTCCATGGATGCCTTCGCTGCCGCGGTGAGCACGGCGGCCGGCTGGGCCCCGGGACAGGTGGTGGCGAGCTACCTGCCGACGGAGAAGGAGGGCCTGTCGCGCATCCCCGAGACGGCGGTGGCGCTGGTGCCCCTGCCCTTCTACGTTCAGCACGGTGCCGCGCTCGGCCTCACGCCGCGCCTGGTGGTGGAGCAGAAGGGCCTCGGCCCGAGCGAGCGCTGGACCCTGGTGGCCAAGCAGGGACGGGTGGCCCGGGCCGCCGACCTGGGAGGGATGACCGTGGTGTCCATCGCCGGCTATGCGCCGGGCTTCGTCCGCGGCGTCCTGGGGCCGGAGTGGCGCCTGCCGGAGTCCGCCCAGGTGAAGGAGTCGGCCCAGGTGCTGTCGGCGCTGCGCCGCGCCGTCGCCGGCGAGGACGTGGCCGTGCTCCTCGACGGCGCGCAGGGGAACGCGCTGCCGACCCTTCCCTTCGCCGCCGAGCTGGACGTGCTGGCGCGCTCGGCGCCCCTCCCCGCCGCGCTGGTGGCCACGGTGAAGAGTCGACCCGGCGCGGCCCGCTGGGCCGCCCTGGACAAGGCGCTGCTCGCGCTGCCCGGAGATCCCGGAGGCGCCGCCGCCCTGGATGGCATCCGGATGGTGCGCTTCACGCCCATCGACCCCGGCTCCCTCGACGCGATGCGCAAGCTCACCGGGCCGGGGCGGTGAGAAGAGCCGCGTTCGCCCTCGTGGTCGGGGCCGCGGCCTGCGCCCCGGCGCTGCGCCCGTTGCCGCCGCCCCCGCCCGGGGCCGCGCCCGAGGACTCCGCCACACTGGCGGCGCGCTCGCGCGCCGCGTCCGGCAAGACGCAGCACGAGCCCTCCAAGGATGCCCGCAGCGCCCTCGTCCAGGAGGCCATGGAGGCCGGCCAGCGCTGCGAGGAGGCGGCGCCGGCCTCGGCACCGTGCGATTACGCGCTGGCGCTGGCCCTCGGCGTCCAGGCGCGCGAGCACCCCACCACGGCCGCCAAGGGGCTCCCGGCCATGGTCGACCTCCTCCAGCGCGCCAACAAGAGCGACCCCCAGCAGGACCACGCCGGCCCGGCGCGGGTGCTCGCCCTGGTCCTGGTGCGCGCGCCCGGCTGGCCGCTCGGCCCAGGCGACCCCGAGGCGGGGCTGAAGGCGGCGCAGCAGGCGGCCCGGCTGTTCCCGGCCTATGCCCCCAACCAGCTCGCCCTCTCCGAGGCGTTGCTCGTGGCCGGCGACCGGACCGGCTCGGAGGCGGCGGCGCGCCGGGGGCTGGAGGCCGCCCGGGCGGCCGCGGCGGCGGGGGACGAGCCGGACGCCGGCGACTGGGTCCGCGACGCCGAGGCACTCGCCGCCGGGAAGTCGCCGCGCTGAGCGAGGCTGGCCGTCAACGCGCGTAGAGCGCCCAGGCGCTGGCCAGATCCTGCACCACGTGCCCGAGCGACTTGTAGACGGTGATCTCCTCGGCCGAGCGGCGGCCCTCGACCTCGCCCGAGAGGACCTGGCCGATCTCGGCCACGATGTGGTCGTCGCCGATCAACCCGGCCTCCCGGGCCCGGAGAAACTCCGCGCCCTGCCGCAGGACGCCCTCCCGGCTGTCGGCGACGAAGCGCGACCGGACGACCAGGTCGTGGTCCACCTCGACCGGACCGGCGTAACCGGAACCCACCAGGTTCACGTGCGTGCCGGGTCCGACCCAGGCGCCTCTCAGGATGGGCTCGGACGCCGCGGTGACCGTGCACACCATGTCGGCCCGAGCGACGGCCTGCTGTGCGGTGGCCGTCGCCTCGACCGGGATGCCAAGCTCACCCCGGATGCGCTCGGCGAACGCGCGGGCACGCTCGGGTGACCTTCCCCAGACGGCGATCGATTCCAGCTTCCGGACCTTGCCCAGGGCGTGCGCGTGCGTCTCCGCCTGCCGGCCGTATCCGAGGATGGCCAGGCGGCGGGCGTCGGCCCGGGCCAGCGCCCCGGTGGCCACGGCGCTGGCCGCGGCGGTGCGGATGGCGGTGATCTCGCCGGCATCGACGACGCACACCGCCGCCCCGGACTCCGGCTCGAAGAGAACGACCAGGCCCTGGTGAGAGGGCCGGCCGCGGGCGAAGTTCTCCGGGAAGACGCTGATCAGCTTGGCGCCGAAGGCCCCGTGCGTTCCGAGCGAGCCGGGCATGATCCCGAACAGGCGGCCGTCGGAGAGCGGGAGGATCGAGCGCAGGAGCTGCCGCGTCGTCCCCCGGGACAGGGAGACCATGGCCTCCCGGACGATGGGGATGCAGACGTCGTACGTCAGCCGGCGGGCCACCTCGTCCCGGTCGATGAAGCGCATGGGAGCTCTCTCTCGGAGGGGCTACCGTAGCCCGGGTGACCGGAAGCCTGCCCGCCATGGCTCGGCCGAACGGGCGCTCCCCGCGTCTCGCGCTGCGTCACCGGCCCCCCGTGGAGACCGCCGGCGAGGTGAGGCCAGGGGCCAGGCGCGCCGTCCCGGGACGCACCATTTTCTCCCGTGCGGTGTCCTATTCGGAAGTGGGCTTGCCATGGGCACGGTCGCTCGCTTGCGCCGGGATCCTGTGCCTCGCATCCGGCACCGCCGAGGCCTACCCGTGGATGATCCGGCACGACTACACGGGGTGCGGCGTCTGCCACGTCGACCCGTCCGGGGCCGGGCTGCTGACGGATTACGGCCGCTCCCAGAACGTCCTCCTGATGCAGATGCACTACGGGAGCCCACCCCAGGGGGACGAGGCGCCCCGCTATGCGGGCTTCATGTTCGGCGCGTTCCCCATGCCGGACTGGCTGCTCGCCCAGGTCACCTTCCGGGGAGCCGAGTTCTGGGTCAGCCAGACCGCCGCCGGGTCCCCGGGAAACCCGAGCGTGACCGCGACCGACCAGCGCTTCCTGTGGATGCTCCTCGATGCCCGCGCGGAGCTGAAGCTCGGGGCGTTTCGCGCCGCCGGGGCCATCGGCTACGGGAACACGGTCTACACGCTCCCGGCGCTGGTGGTGGGCTCGGACACCGAGCAGCTCATCGCCCGGGAGTACTGGGTCGGCGTCTCCCTGGTGGACAACGAGATGCTCATCCGCCTGGGGAGAATCAACGTGCCCTTCGGGCTCCGGAACGTCGAGCACACCTCCTGGGTCCGGAACAATACCCAGACCGACATCAACTACTCGCAGACCACCGGCCTCTCGGTGGCCTTCGACAATTCGCGGATCCGGACCGAGGTCCAGGCCATCCTCGGGAACCTGAGCATCCACCCGGACAGCTTCCGGGAGCGCGGTCTGGTCGGTCTGCTCGACGTCACCGTCGCCGAGCGGGCCACCGTCGGCATCAGCGCCCTGGTGGCGCGGGCCGGAGAGTCCACCACCAGCGCCACCCCGGTCCTGCGGCAGGTCTACGGCCTGTTCGGACGCTGGTCGCCGGCGGAGCCGGTGGCGCTGCTGCTCGAGGGCGACGTCTACCTCAACGACGTGCTGGGGAGCGGCAACACCCAGGTCAACGGCGTGACCTGGCTCCAGGTCGACTACGAGCCCATCCAGGGGCTTCACTTCATGCCCGCCCTGGAGACGCTCAACGCCTACGGGACGGGCGGGACCGGATTCGGGACCTGGCTCACCATCGACTGGTACTGCCTCCCGCACACCGACATCCGGCTCGACGGCCTCTACCGGGCCACGCCCGGGACCTACGGCACGACGAACACCTTCTCCTTCCTGGTCCAGCTGCACGTCTTCCTATGATGCGAATCCTCTCCACGGCCCGGGCCGGCGGGCTGGCGGCCGGCATTCTCCTGGCGGCTCTTCCCGCGCACGCCTCGCCCGGCTACCCGGCCGAGATCCGCGCCCACCTCGGCCTCGATTACACGCCCGGCTGTGATCTCTGTCACGCCGGCGGGGACACCGACGCAGGAACGGCGACCACGCCCTTCGCCCTGTCCATGGAAGCCCGCGGGCTGGTCGGCGGCGGCAACCTGACCTCGGTGGACAATGCCCTCGACGTCCTGGCGGCCGAGCAGACCGACTCGGACCACGATGGAACTCCGGACGTCGACGAGCTCAAGGCAGGAACCGACCCGAACACGCCGCCCAGCGGGTTCATCCCGCAGCCCACCTACGGATGCTTCGACATCTCGGCGCAAGCTCCAGCGGCACCGCTGAGCCTCTTGTGGCTCGCGGTCCTGGCCTTTGCCGCGCTCGTCACGCGCACCGGCCAGCGCCGGTAAGGTGGCTCACCCGCGCTCGGAAGCGCGTGAGCGCCGCCACCGTCTGATGCGGCGGCATACGAGACCCGGAGGCGTACCGGCCGCGCCGGCCGCCGCACCAGGGTCACCGCCGACTCTGTCCCGCGGGACCTACCCGAGCGGGCAACCGTCCATCGGGCCGAGGACGATCATGACCGCCAGTGACATCAATACCGGGTGGCTGGCGGCATTCAGCAGCAAACGGCGCAGCATGGGGCCCCTCCCTAGGGGAAAGAGTTGCCCCGACAACACACCACAGAGTGGGTGCCTAGCGCAAGGAGTGCGCCATGTAGCAGGGTGTTTTCCGCCTCAGGCGGTCCGACCCCCCTCGATGGGCTCCAGGCGTCCCGGCGGGCCGATCACGCAGTTCCTGCCCCGGCGCTTGGCCTCGTACAGGCGCGCGTCGGCCTGGGCGAGCACCTCGGTGAAGCTGCTCCCGTCCGCCGGCCAGCTGCCGACCCCGGCGCTCACCGTGAGCCAGTGCATGGTCCCGTCCACGGGCACGGGCACCTGCGCGAGCTTGACGCGCAGATCCTCGACGCGTCCCACGGCCTGGACGACGTCCATCCCGGGGAAGGCGACCACGAACTCCTCGCCGCCGAAGCGCGCCACCAGGTCGGTGGTTCGCACCGACGCCCGGAGGCGCTCGGCCAGGAGCTGGAGGGCACGGTCACCGGCCAGGTGGCCGTGGGCGTCGTTGAACTTCTTGAACTCGTCGATGTCGAGCACGGCGATGCTCAGGACGCGGCGGGCCGGCGAGGCGCCGGTGAGCTGCTCCTCCACCCGCTCCAGGAACGGACGCCGCTGCGAGAGCCCGGTCAGGTCGTCGGTGCCGACCATCAACCGCAGATGCCGTGCCCAGCGGGCGACGGCGATGGCGCTCGCTCCGGCTGCGACGAGCAGGACGAGGCGCAGGACGTACGGGACCGGGCGGAACTCCTCCGGCGAGCCCCTGAGCATGGCCAGATCCCAGTGGGCCGCGGCGTAGCCGCTCATCCCCAGGAACTGCGCGCAGGCCAGGCCCACGGTGAAGGCGCACAGCCGCCAGTCGTAGCGGAGCGCCGAGTTGGCGATGGCGAAGAAATACACCTCGAAGAGCACCCGGTTGTTCAATGTCCGGAGCGGGTCCCCGGCGACGAGGAACACGGCGATCCCGGCGCTGGTCAGCGTCACATCCATGGCGCAGCTGATCCAGGGCAGCCAGGGGTTGGTGCTCCGCGACGCCCACCAGTAAAGTAGACCTGCGTAGGCGAGCGCGGTCGCGCTCACGCTCAGCTGGAGCACCAACGCCGGACCTTGTCCGAGATACAGGGACGTCACGAAGACGAAGGTGACGACGAGCCCGAGGCGCAGCGTGGCGACGATCCGCTCACCGGATCGTCGCGCGCGCAAGAGCGCTTGATCTTTCTCCGCAGCGAGAAGTTGCTGGGCTCGCTCAGCCCACTCCTGGACGAAGCGCATGTCGGGTGAGCCAGTTTGGAACGGCGGCGAGCCCGGCCGCTACGTGGGAATGGGTGCGCGGGGCACTTACCCGACACTCCTTCCGAGGGCGAAGTCATTTCTCACACCTTCGCGCGAGAACGACCCGCGCGAGGTGCGCGGGCGATCGGCTCCGACTGAACGTGGGACGGTCTCGCGGACGTCGAAAGCTCTCCGCGGTTCCCGTGACACTGCACGGAAGAGGGCTGCCCCCGAACGGGAGCCGCCGGGCTGCGCCAACCCGGGTCAAGACCTCACCTCAGCTGCCGCCGGGTGCGCCCTCCTCGACCCGGAAGGTCATCCCGGCGGCACGCAGCCGCTCCACCAGGCGCGGCCCCATCGCCGCCGCCGGCGTCAGCACCCCCCTCCGGGGCTCGAGCCGGTCACGGTCGAGCGCCAGGCAGAGGGCCGACTCGCCCAGCATCTTGGCGGTCTCGCCGTAGCCCGGATCCCTCGTACCGGCCACGCGCGCCGTGGCGGACAGGGGCGCGCCGGCCGCGGCGTCGCTCTCGCCGAGGATCCGGATGCGGAAGAATCCCGCCTCCCGCTGTTCCTTGCTCGGACCTTCGCCGGGTGAGGGCAACAGCCGCGCGAGAACGCTCCGGCCGAGCCCGGTCATCCCGGCGGCGAGGGTCGCTCCCAGCCCGGCGGCGAAGGCCGCCGCCCGCAGCATGCCCCGGGGACCGCGGCCGAAGGTCATCGCCTCGTCGTAGCGGAACTGCTTCCCGTAGCGGAATCCGGTGAGGGCGTTGGTCCTCCGCACGATGCGCGCGTTGAACGCCCCCATGACGAAGGGGCCGGTCCACTCGCCGAGGCGCGGCTCGAAGCGCACCCCCGTCTGCTCGCCGCGGTCGGGGCCGCGGTCCCGGGAACGGTCCGGGAGAAGCGCGTAGGGGTCGGCGAGCAGCCGGCGCATGTCGGCGCTCGCTTGGGCCTCCTCGAGCAGGAGAAGCCCCGAGGCGATGGTGCCCCCGCTCGGGCCGCCCCGCATCGGACCGACCACCAGGAGCGCGCTGGCCAGCGTCCGGCCCCGGGAGGCGAAGTGGTCGGCGAGGAGCATGACCCCGAGGTCGGAGGGGATGGAATCGAAGCCGCAGGCGTGCACGATGCGGGCGCCCGTCGCCTCCGCCCGGGCGTGATTCCGGTCGATGGAGTCGCGGACGAAGGGAACCTCGCCGGTGAGGTCGCAGCAGTCGGTCCCCTCGCCGGCGCAGACCGAGGCCAGCTCCCGGCCGTGCCGCCCGTAGGGTCCGACGGTGGTGCAGACCACGCGCGTCCGTCGCGCCACCGCCGCCAGGGCAGCGCGATCGCCCGCGTCCGCGACGAGGACCTCGAGCGCGGAGAGCGCCGGGTGCACGGCCACCAGCTCCGATTTGACCCGTTCCAGCTTCTCCCGGCTCCGGCCGGCGAGGGCCCAGCGCAGCGTCGGCGCATGCTCCGCCAGGTACTCGGCGACCAGGCGCCCCGTGAACCCGGACGCCCCGAAGAGAACCACGTCCAGCCGGCGGGCGTCTCCGGGCGTCATGACACGTCCGCGCGCACGAGCCTCGGAACCATGGCCTCTTGTACAGTCCTCGCCCGCGGATGTCGCGCGTCCTCATCACCGGGTCGGCGGACGGGCTCGGCCGTCTGGCCGCGGAGCTGCTCGTCGCCCAGGGGCACCAGGTGGTCCTGCATGGGCGCAGCCCGGCGCGTGCCGCGGAGGCCGCACGGAGCGTGCCCGGGGCAGAGGCCGCGGTCGCCGGCGACCTGGCCAGGATCGGTCAGACGCGCGGCGTGGCCGACCAGGTCAACCGGCTCGGGGGGTTCGACGCCGTCATCCACAACGCAGGCGTCGGCTACCGGGAGGGCCGGCGCATGACCGAGGACGGGCTGCCCAGCGTCTTCGCCGTGAACACCCTCGCCCCGTACATCCTCACCGCCCTCATCGCCAAGCCGCGGCGGCTCGTCTACCTGAGCTCGGGCATGCACCGGGGAGCGAACCCGAGCCTCGAGGACCTGACCTGGACGAAGCGACCGTGGGACGGGGCGAAGGCCTATGCGGAGAGCAAGCTCCACGACGTGCTGCTCGCCTTCGGCGTCGCGCGCCGCTGGCCGGACGTGCTCTCCAACGCGCTCGAGCCGGGGTGGGTGCCGACCAGGATGGGGGGCCAGGGCGCGCCCGACGACCTGGTCCAGGGGACCACCACCCAGGTGTGGCTGGCGGTGAGCGACGACCCGGCGGCGCTCGTGTCCGGCCGGTACTTCCATCACCTGCGTCCGCGCGACCCGGACCCGGCCGCGCGGGACCCCGCCCGGCAGGATGCGCTGCTCGAGGCCTGCCGGCGAATCTCCGGAATCGACTTCCCGGGCGGCTGAGCCGGCGCCCGGGGGGGGAGGGTGACATGTTGCGTGCACGCTCGAAGCGGTTGCTGCTGGTCGCCGCCGCCCTGGCCTTCTTCCCTCTCCTCCGGGAGGCATCCGGCGCGGGAGAACTCGGAGGGGAGCGCCCCGGCATCGTCGCCCTGGAAGTGGCCGGCACGGCCGGCCGCGCCCGGACCATCCTCGAGCGCTGGGGGCCGCCGGGAGTGAGAGCCGCCGCGCGCGCGGTGGAGTGGGACTTTGCCTTCATCGTCTCCTACGTGCTCGTCGGCGGTCTGGTCCTCACCGCCGTCGCTCGACGGGCCCGCGCCGGCTGGGCCCGCATCGGCCTCCTGGCGGTGCTGGCCGTGATGGCGGCGGGGACGGCAGGCTTTGGAGAGAACCTGGCGCTCTTGGCGGTGCTCGCTGGCTCGCTCGGGTTCGCCCTACCGGCGGCGGTGTGCGCCTGGGCCAAGTTCGGGCTCCTGGCAGTCGCGGCGGCGGCGGCGGCGGTGGCCGCCGGCGGCCTCCGGAAGAGCACCGCGCCGGTGCCCCGGCTCGACTGGAACGAACGGGACCTCCCCTCGGACAGCTCGGGGCTGCTCCCGTGCGACCTGGTGATGAAGGGCGGCATCACCAGCGGGGTGGTCTACCCGGGCGCGGCCTTCGCCCTCGCCCAGCGCTACCGGTTCGTGAACATCGGGGGCTCCTCCGCCGGGGCGATCGCCGCGGCGGTGACGGCGGCCGCCGAGTATCGCCGCTCCTCACAGCGCACGACGGCCGGCTTCGCGCGGTTGCGCGACGTGACGGCCTCGCTGGCGGCGGAGGACCGACTCCTCGACCTCTTCCAGCCCACGCCCGCCTGCGCGGCCCTCTTCGACCTCCTGGCCGCGGCGCTCCGGCCCGGGGCCGCAGCAGAGCGCGTGCTGTGCGCGGCCTGGACGGCGGTGACGGTGTTCCCGGTCGCGACCGTGGCCTCGCTCCTGCCCGCCATCGCCCTCGCCCTCGGGGCGAGCGCCTCGGTGCCGCCGGCCGGGGCAGCCTGGGTCTTCCTGGCCGGCGTCCTGCTCTCGGCGCTGCTGCTTCCGCTCTTCCTCGCCGGCGCCGCGGCCTGGTCCGCATGGCGCGCTCTGCCGGCGGCCGATTTCGGCCTCTGCCCGGGGACCGTGCAAGGCAAGGGCTCCGGGAAGGCCCTCTCCGACTGGCTGGCCGACACGGTGGACGAGATCGCCTTCGGCGAGGACTGGGCGCAGACCGCGCCGCTCACGCTCGGACACCTCTACTGCGGCCGCCCGCCGACCCCGGAGGAGGCGCGACGCCGGTCGGAGAATCCCGCCCTGCGGGAGATCAACCTCGAGGTCCTCACCACCTCGCTGACCCACGGGCGCCCCTACCGCCTCCCGTTCGACTCCGTCCGGATGTGGTTCCGGCCGGCCGAGCTGAAGCGGGTGCTCCCTGGTCGCATCGTCGACTTCATGGAGCAGGCGGGCCGCAAGGTGCCGCCGCCCCGGCGCCTGCCGCCCCTTCCCTCCGGGGTGGTGGCCCTCCCCGAGCCGGAGGACCTCCCGGTGGTTTTCCTGGCGCGGATGAGCCTGAGCTTCCCCTTCCTCCTCGCCGCGACGAAGCTGGTCGGCATCCACGTTCCGCTCGGCCGGGGAGCCCGGCGCGACCTGGGACCGGACGTCGACGACAGCCGGGCCGACGGAGAGGACGGCCCGGCCGAGGTCGACGCCCGGGCCAGGTACGACAGCCACTGGTTCTCGGACGGCGGCTTCTCGAGCAACTTCCCCATCCACTTCTTCGACCAGCCCCTGCCCACCTGGCCCACCTTCGGCCTCGACCTGGGGGAGGCGCCGCCAGGAACGCCGGATGCGGACCGCATCCTCGTCCCGCACACCAACAACCAGGGGATCCTCGCACCCTGGCAGCCCATCCGCCGGCTTCCGCAGTTCGTCGGCGCGCTCTTCTCCTCGCTCCACGCCTGGATGGACAACCTTCAGAAGCGGGCGCCGGGATACCGGGACCGCGTCGTCCGCATCGACCTCACGCCCGACGAGGGCGGGCTCAACCTCCGCATGCCCGGGGAACGGGTGCTCCGCATCGCCGGCTTCGGGCGCTCCGCCGGGGAGCAGCTGGGAGCCTGGTTCGATCCGGGGGGCGGCGGCGCGTCCCCTCGGCCCGGGCAGGCCCCTCCGATGCGCGCCTGGGACAACCACCGCTGGGTGCGCTTCCGCTCCACCCTGGCCGTGCTCGAGGGGATGCTGCGCACCTTCGGCCCGGCCTTCCGGGCACGACCGCCGCCCGGCGCCCGGACCTTCGACGACATGCTCCTCGAGCGGAACGGGCCGCCTCCCAGCTACCCCTATCCCAACGCCGCGCTCCGGGCACGCGCCCAGGCGCTGGAGCAGGTCCTGGCCGGCGCTCCGGTGGGGGATCCGCCGGGCCTGTCCAGCCGTGCTCCCCGGCCCGAGCCGCAGCTGCGCATCACGCCGAAGGTCTGAGTCGGCTGCCGGCCAGGAACCCTCCGGTGGCGAGCCGCGGCGATTCGACGGCGCCGCCGCCCGGGCGCTGGCCAGACTGCGCGGGCCGCCCGCCTGGGTCGAGAGGCGCGACCTGAGCCATGCGGACGCGGCCTGGCCAGGGGGACAAGGGCACGGCTACAGTGCCGCGCTCGGGTCGAGGTCCCGGGGGATGCGCACGGATGCGGTGAGACAACTGGTGCCGCTGTTCCTCTTCCTCGCTGCGGGCTGCACCAATTCCGGCGCGGCGGTCACCATTCCCACCACGGCCGGGACCTTCTCGCTGGTGGTCGACCAGGGGGTGACCACCCCCTACAGCGGCCCGTCGTCGTTCAGCGACGACGCCGGGACGCTGCAGATCATCTGCTGGTCGGATTCGACCTTCTCCAGCCCGCTGGTGACCCTGACCCATGCCGGGCCGGTGACCGGACAGAGCTCGTGGGACGTGGTCAACCCGGCCACGGCGGCGGGCGATCCAGGGGAGGCGCCCACCTACTTCGTGGTCACCGACAACAGCTTCACCTCGCCGACGGTCACCCCGTTCGGCGGAAACATCCTCGTCGTCCAGATGAGCGCGACCGCGGTGACGGCGCAGTTCGGCTACTCGGATGGCACCTCCACCGTGAACGGCGCCACCTGGGCCATCCCGCGCTAGTGGCGCCCCCCCGAGGCGCGCCGGGAGTCACTGCATGTGCTGGCCGCCGTTGATGGCGATGTTCGCCCCGGTGACGAAAGCCGCTTCCTCGGAGCAGAGATAGATGATCAGCCCGGCCACCTCCTCCGGCTTTCCCAGCCTTCCCACCGGGATCTGCGGGAGAATCTTCGTGTCCAGCACCTCCTTGGGGATGGCAGTGACCATCTTGGTGCCGATGTAGCCGGGGCTGATGGTGTTCACCGTCACCCCCTTCCGCGCCACCTCCAGCGCCAGCGCCTTGGTGAAGCCGTGCATGCCTGCCTTGGCTGCCGAGTAGTTGGTCTGCCCGAAAGCGCCCTTCGAGCCGTTGACCGAGCTGACGTTGATGATCCGCCCCCAGCCCCGCTCCACCATCCCGTCGCAGATGGGCTTGGTCATGTTGAAGAGACTGTCCAGGTTGGTGGACATGACCGCGTCCCAGTCGACCTTGGCCATCTTCTTGAAGGTCACGTCGCGGGTGATCCCGGCGTTGTTGATCAGGATGTCGATCGGCCCGACGTCGGCCTGGATCTTGGCCACGCACGCCTGGCACGAGCTGTAGTCGGCGACGTCGACCTCGTAGGAATTGAAGTGGTAGCCCCTGGTCTTGAAGTCGGCGAGGATCTCGCCAATCTTCGTGTTCGTGGGCGAGTGCGTCACCACCACTCGATAGCCCATGTCGTGAAGCTTGGTGCTGATCGTCGCGCCCAAGCCCCCCGTCCCGCCGGTGACGACCGCGATGCGCGCTGCCATGTCGTTCCTCCTTCAGCTCGGCCGGGCACCGTCGGCGAGCGCCCGCCGGGCTCCAAACCTGCCCTGACCGGGGCGCTTTGCCCAGCGGCGAGGATCGCTGGGGCGCCGGCGCCCGCAGACCTTGCGTCCGGCTCCTCATGACGCGCCGCGGTGGGGCTACCCAACGAGGCGAAGGGCGGCCCTTCCCGCTGGCTCGCCGACGTCGGCGTCGACGACATCGTCGCCTCGACCAAGAAGGTCAAGGAGCTCGGCGGGATGCTGAGCGTCGAGGTCACCCCGGTCGCCGACATGGGCTCGATGAGCGTCATCGTCGACCCGAGCGGAGCGCCGCTCGGCCGGTGGCGCTAGGCTCGCCCCATGAAGCCCTGGCCCGAGCTCCGCATCGCCGGCTGGCGCGACACCTACTCGACCCTGCAGCTCTACACCCAGATCGCCGGGAAGGTCCGCCTGGCGCTGACGCCGAAGATGAACCAGTGGTGGAACGTCGTCCTCTACGTCACCACCCGGGGCCTGACCACCTCCCCGATGCCCTACGCAGACCGGACGCTGGCCATCGACTTCGACTTCATCGACCACCGGCTCCACCTCACCGACAGCGACGGGCGGGCACGCTCGCTCCCTCTCACCGCCCGTCCGGTGTGCGATTTCTACCGGGAGCTCTTCCACGAGCTGGCCGAGATGGAGGTGCGCGTCACCATCAACACCGCGCCCCAGGAGTGCCCGGTGATGCAGCATTTCCCGGACGACGAGGAGCACCGGAGCTACGACCCGGCGGCGGTGAGCGACTTCTGGCAGGTGCTGCACCGCGTGGAGCCGGTGTTCCAGGCGTTCCGGGCGCGCTTCCGCGGGAAATGCAGCCCGGTCCATTTCTTCTGGGGAGCGTTCGACCTGGCCGTCTCCCGCTTCAACGGCCGCCGGGCCCCGCCGCGCCCGGCGATGGTGGACCGCGACGCCTACGACGAGGAGGTCATCTCGCTCGGGTTCTGGCCGGGGGACCCCTGGAAGGCCTCCTCGGAAGCCGTCTTCTATTCGTACACGGCGCCCGAGCCCGCCGGCTTGCCCGAGCAGCGCGTGCGCCCCGACGCGGCGTTCTTCAGCACCGCGTTCAAGGAGTTCCTCCTCCCCTACGCGGCGGTCCGCAGCGCGGCCGACCCAGCGCGCGAGATCCTCGAGTTCGCCCAGAGCACCTACGACGCCGGGTCGACGCTCGCCGGCTGGGACCGGAAGGCGCTCGCCTACCCCTGAGGCTCCCGGGAGCTCAGCGCACCGGGAGGGCCGCCCCGGCGCCTCGGGGCCTCGCTCCCCGGTCTCCGGCGAGCAGGGCCGCCGCCAGCCCGATGGCGGCGGCGCAGGAGACCCAGGCGCCGGGCATGGCCCGGTTCCCGGTGACGTGGATGAGCCAGGTGCTGATCGCCGGGGTGAAGCCGCCCAGGACGGCGGTGGCCAGGCTGTAGGCGAGCGAGAATCCCGACGCCCTCACCTCGACCGGCATGATCTCCGTGAGAAACACGACCATCGCCCCGTTGTAGCTGGCGTAGAGAAAGGAGAGCCAGAGCTCGACGGCGAGCAGGTTGCCGAAGGACGGGCGGGCCGCCAGCCAGGCCATCGCCGGATAGCTGCTCAGGAGCGCGAGCACGCTGAAGGCCACCAGCAGGGGCCGCCGGCCGATCCGGTCGGACACCGAGCCCATCACCGGCAGCCAGAAGAGGTTGGAGATGCCCACGCAGAGGGTGACCACCAGGCTGGCGCGGCTGCCGAGATGGAGGACCTCGCGTCCGAACGTCGGGGTGTAGGCGGTGATGGTGTAGAAGGACACGGTGGTCATGGTGACCAGCATCACGCCGAGCAGCACCACCCTCCAGTTGGCGAACGTCGAGCGGACGAGCTGAGCCGGAGGCGGGCGGACGGAGCGGGCCCGGAACTCGTCGCTCTCCGGAAGCGCGCGCCGGATGACGAAGAGCAGAGGGAGGATGGCGCAGCCCACCAGGAGCGGGACGCGCCAGCCCCAGGCGATCATCTCGGCGGGGGAGAGAAGGCCGGTGAGGAGGACCCCGAGCAGCGCGGCGAAGACGACCGCCACCTGCTGACTCCCCGACTGCCAGCTGACGTAGAAGCCCTTGTTTCCCGGCGTGGCGATCTCGGCCAGGTACACCGAGACGCCGCCCAGCTCCGCCCCGGCGGAGAAGCCCTGCAACAGTCGCCCGGCGACCACCAGGAATGGTGCGAGCAGCCCGAGCACCGGGTAGCCGGGCACCAGGGCGATGGAGAGCGTGCCGGCGGACATCAGCGCCAGGGTGAGGATCAGCCCCCGGCGGCGCCCGTGGTGGTCGATGTACGCGCCGAGGAAGACCGCGCCCAGGGGCCGCATCAGGAACCCGGCGCCGAAGGTCATGAAGGAAAGCATGAGCGAGGCGAACTCGCTGCCGGCCGGGAAGAACGCCCGGCCGATGGCCGCGGCGTAGTAGCCGAAGACCATGAAGTCGTACATCTCCAGGAAGTTCCCGCTCGCCACCTGGAGGACGGCGCGGATCTTCGCCCTGCGCTCGGCGGGTGAGAGCATCTCCTGCCCCGGCGCCCCGCTCCGACGTCGACGCTGGGGCCGCCGCAGGGCTATACCACCCGCCCGGCTGCCGGAGCCCGCGGTTTCACCGGCCGGACCCGAGGTGACATGCCACCCGGCGAGACGAAGTACTCGCTGCC
>Ga0187779_10001349_pt1 | contig 15326 bp, 11 predicted proteins | sample 1015_Q2_SP10_10__FD_132435 | JGI IMG/M metagenome (GOLD analysis project Ga0187779, IMG submission 132435) | Tropical peat soil microbial communities from peatlands in Department of Meta, Colombia - 1015_Q2_SP10_10_MG | ecosystem: Environmental > Terrestrial > Soil > Wetlands > Peat | place... | reverse complement strand
GCGACCGTCTTCTCACTCTTTGTAAGTTTGATGTACACTTTGTTCGCTTGGGCAATGCCTCGCGCTGGCGGAGACTATGTCTTCATGAGCCGTTCTCTCCACCCTGGCATAGGGTTCGTGTTTAACGGACATCTGATGATTTGGTATCTGGTTTCAACAGTATTTTACACGATGGGTATTACGTCCTTCGCGATCGCACCTAGTCTTCTGATAGTCGGAACAGTAACCGGGAGTCAGTCGTTGATCAGCTTAGCAAATTCCCTCTCAGCACCTTTGAACGTTACAATTATCGGAACCGTGCTGATCATAGCGATGGTACTTGTGTTGTTAACTGGTTCTCGTCACACATTCAGATTGGCCAATGTGTTGGTGATATTGTCTTTCATCGGATATGCTATTATGCTGTGGCTCCTTGCAGTAAACTCAAATGCGGATTTCGTATCTGCCTTTAACAAGTTGGGGTCCTATCAAGGCATCATACAAGCAGCTCACGCGGCAGGCTTCTCACCGACAAGCCCCAACCCGTTCGCCCAGACGCTTGGCATCACATATTTCATCTTCCTAACCACCGGTTTCGGAATAGCCACTTCATACTACGCTGGCGAAGTCAAATCAGTAAAGAAGACCCTTCTTTACTCGCAGATCCTGCCGACACTCATCGTCGGAATCCTCCTGGCAGTTCTCGGAGGGTTAGCCGTGAGGGACTTCGGGTATGACTTCTTGGGCTCCGCATGGTACCTGAGCAGCAATGGTTCAAGCCAATACCCATTCAGTGTTCCACCATTTTGGGGACTCTTCGTAAGCATGCTGACAGACAATCCTACAGTTCTCTGGTTAATCGCAATCACCTGGACTGCAGCGGTGATTTCAGCAATTCCACCTATATTTACGGCGGTAAGCCGAAGTATCTTCGCGTGGTCTTTTGACGGAATCACCCCCGCCAAATTTGCGGCTGTAAGCGAGAAGTATGGCGCACCCACCTATTCGATACTGCTAATAGGTGTAATTGCGGAAGTCGCGCTCATCCTATCGAATTACACCTCGTTCTTAACCTTCACAGCTGGGGTCGGAATAGCATTTATGATCGCCTTTATTTTCGTAGCATTAGCGGCCATCGTCTTTCCATTTACGCGCAAAGATATTTACTCGAGCTCAGTTGCGAAACTGAGCGTTGGGCCGTTACCACTAATTACTCTCACTGGGTTTGTATCCTTGGTTTGGTACTTAATCATCCTCTACTTCCTACTATCAAACCCACTCTATGGAGCCAACGTACCACCGACATGGATTGCGATCGCAGCCACAATCTTGGTTCCTCTCGTCGTGTATCTTGGAGCTCACTATTACCGCAAAAAACAAGGAATCAATTTAGCGTCAGCTCTTAAGGAGATCCCACCAGAATAACAAGACCATCGCATCAGTCTATTCAGGTTCTGTTAGTTACTGTGAGAAGATTGTGAATTTCGCCCTAAGGAGCGAGGGAGAAAGGTGTAAATTGCTAGTGCAGAATCGCTTGGTTCTGATTTACATTTGCACCGGCGGAACATATTCTTAGCAATCGCGCTTTTTATAATTCTAGCTCTCAATACCCAGCCCAATGTCACTGTTCGAGGTGAACCCGTTCCGAAAAATGAAAGACCAATCTCGATCCCGATAAGGGTTGTACTTGTAGGGTTCAACCAGGACGAGATAATTCCCTCCGACCTCGTTACGGGCACAAGCGGTTCCGCTCTGCCGAATTCTATTCCTCAGGTAGATCTTAACAGTGGAAACGATACTGGCGATGTTTTCAAGCCGAACTATCAGTTCGTTCTAGCGCCGTCATCTTTCAAAGGAAAGTTCGAAGATTACTTAAATTCGATAGCACGAACAAAAACGGGTAGCAATCCATGGTTCTATCAGAATGTGAAGGACACACAGAACCCTGAATACATAGATCAAGTGCCTGTCGCTGTCACCTATGTCGTCTATGACGCGAATATGGTTGAAGATTGGCTGTGGAATAATAGCGCTAGTTTTGGTGGAACTATTTCTGACGGCTGGACGATCGTAATATCGTACCTACCGGACCTGCCGTCTGTAAGCTTCGGTGACATTCACAACTTTCTGAACACTAATGGTAAGTCAACGCTCTCGACTACACCGCACTACTATGGTCTCAATGTGACGAATCCTGATCTTGGTTACCAATACCGATACAGAGATTTCATGAATGCATGGGGGGGACACCATAGGATGTGGTTTCTTGATCTAAGTGCTGGACCCGTCTTTAACTCACAGTGGGAAGATTTGCCCCTTCAAGTTTCATTAGGCGATAACAACCTCGACCTTTCGTCGGATTTTGGGCACCATTGGCTCACAGACTACATCAGCGATTACGCGACTCAAGCAACCTACAACTTCATCGCGCAAAGTTTCGTCTACTACCCATATTACGCCAAGAACTATCGAATCGACGTCAACATTCTTGATGATCGAAATCAAACTGACATGGCTGCATTGCCAATCCAGAGCACGGTGAATAAGGACGTCATTCAAGCTGCTTTCGATAATCTAGTCCCCTACTCGCACGTAACAGTAAACATCACATTTCCTCAAGTCTCCACGGACCTTGACTCTCTTATCAAATCAAATTACATTTATGCTGATTCATGGATTCACGGTGCTGTCTTCGCTTCGCCTCAGAGATACGGAGTAGTTAACCTCAGGCCCATCTACAATTACCTATTAGCTCACATCACTCAGTACGAGCCCGCTCCGTTCCTCGAAGGAGATACGATGACGATTCCTGTCTTCGCATTCGCATTCAGCAACCAAACATTCTTTACGGATCCAAACAAGGCGAACATAGGTCTAATCGGACAAGTAGACTATGAAACTGGTGCACTTCTGGGAGAAGCTCTTCCACAATTCGTGATGATCAGCTACAATCAGTGGGAGTTCATGAGGGGTGACTGGGTCACTCCGCAACAATCCGGCAAGGGCATTGGCTTTACACAGACGATCATTCACGAAACCGGACACGAACTTGGGTTGATGCATCCTCACGAATATGGTGACATCGGAGATTTCATCGCGTCACCTATGGGGTACTTTAGTGACGATTCAAGCTTCAGCCAGATCGACAAAGACACTATACAGCGAGCACACGTGGATCAACTCTCCTTTATCACGCAATCGCTCTTGACGACAGCGAATGCTACCGTGCAGACTTTGGTGAACCAATCGACCGCTGATCTAGCTCAGAGTGAGATGGCAAAGGGACAAATGAATTACACCGAGGCGCTCCAATTCGCTGTAAACGCCTATCAGCTGGCCCGAGAGGCTTCCGGAAACCAGCCGCTTTATACTACTAGAGGATTTAACTTGCAGACTCCCGTGCAATTCGTTGCTTTATCTCAGTCTCAGACTGAGCAAATCTCAACAACGCAAACTGCACAGACGATGGCAACTCGATTTGCCCTATCGCACCGACTGACTGGCGTGGCAATCCTTGGCCTGTTGATCAGTGTAGTGGTAGTGATTGTTCTGCTCGGAAAGAGACGGGCTGGCTCGAAGAAACCTAACAGGGTGGATACTCTTAGCGGATATCCGTCAGGAAGCATGGTGCATCCAAGCGTCTTCTGCACATCGTGTGGAGCTCGACTGGCCCCAGGAGCAAGGTTTTGTGGTGAATGTGGGGCGCGTCGAGACTAGCTGACGAGGACAGGTTGTGAATCGTAATGCGGTGGCGCGTGCTAAGCCTCGGTCTCTTGATAATTGTCGCAGGACTATATGTTTTCAAACAGGGGCCTCAAATTCTCACTCCTATTGCGGAAGTTACCGGGCAAATATCCGGAGGAGTATCAGTGACCCCGGTTGTGTCATCTACGTTGCTATCTGTTCCGGCATCGAACTACACTTACGTAATAGCAAACTTAAGGGGAAACGTCAAGACGAATGGGTTAATTCAGGTTGAAGGTGGAAGTGAAGTTGGCTTCTATGTTATGGATTCGGGCAATTTCACGCAATGGCATCATGGAAATCCGACTGCAATTGCTCTCGCGGAACCTGACGTCACGAACTACAACTTCACGTTTGTACCGACAGTAGACGGCGCCTACTACTTCGTCTTCAGCAACCAAGACGCGTCGCACAAGAATGTTATCTTCTCTCTGAATGCGATAACATACACCTCGACTCCAAGCCCGTTTGTTCAGTATGCTGCCTTCGAGCTGATTCTGGTCGGAATCCCTTTCGTTATAATCGGGATCAATACTGGGAAGAAATCTCGGTCTTGGAAGGAAGAGCAAGCTGTTACGGTTAGCAAACCTGGCAAGTGCAAATTCTGCGGAAAGGCTTTGGCGACTGACGAGACGTTTTGTCCACATTGCGGGCGATCGCAGAACTAATTACTTGACTTTGCGAAATAGTCCATAGAACAGCAAGACTGACATCATATACAGCCCAGCGCAGAGGTAGAACGGGGAGCTCAGATTTCCCGCATTTAGGAGTGATCCGCCGACCACCGTGCTAGCTGCATTGGGAAGTCTCCAAATAACAGCGTTGAATGAGGACGCAGTAGCACGTTCGTCTTCAGCGATTAGGTTCATGATGAAAGAGTCGGACAAGGGACTTGCCATATTCATCAAAGTGGATCGGACCACGTATAGCGAGGCTGCTGCTTCCGGGGTCGGGCTGAATGGCATAGCGATTAAGAAGAGTGTAGAGAGTAGTTGAGTTAAAACTATCCCGCCAACCAAACCGAACCTTTTGGAGATGCGGGGTGAGAGTCCTGCTGCTAATCCCATGACGATGTACGTCACGGCGAGGAGGGGACCCGAGAATTCGTCTGTCGCGTTAAACCGAAGAAGGAACCATGTAGGTATGAGCGGAATAATCAAGCCAGCACCTAGTCCTATCAAAAGATTTGCGGATGAGAACTTAGCTATGATTCCCAGAGATTTGCGTGGCAGGATTCCGCTATGGGAAAATTCACGTTTCTTATCAGCTACCCACTTGATCACTGAGACAGGTGTCAGGAGACTCAGAATACCAAGGGCGACGAAGAAGAGTCGATGTGCCAAATCTAAACTCAAAGGAAGGAAGGGAAACAGACCTGGAACGGCGCTCCCGATCCCTGAAGCTATCGTGAATACCATAAAGGAGAGGCTGAAGGTCGCTGGTCTAGCATCTTCAGTTGTACTGTCTGCTAGGTAAGCGTTCCAAGTGGCCAAGTACATAGCATCACCCATTCCTCCAATCACTGCTGAAGTCTCTAGGATTAGGAAATTTTGCGTGATCCCAGGAATGATTGAGATGAGGGAGGTGAGGAAGCCTCCGAGGAACATGATTCCTTTGCGTCCATATCGGTCAGAGAGAATCGCGAACGGGATGCTGAATAATACAGATGACAATCCAGCGGTCGTTAGCAAGGCACCTAGATCTGTTACGGAGATGCCTTCGAGGGGAAGGAACACTGTAAATGCAACCTGATAGAATCCCAAACAGAATGCGAGAGGGAAAGCGCCTAGAATGGCCAGCAACGCGTTTCTTGGCACTGGACCAAAGAAGCGCATCAATTGGAATCACCCTTCGTATCCGTCATAAGGAACGGCGACGTGAAGAGAACTTCCGCTATATTGCACTATTGCGTTGACTTTACGATGCGAACAAAATCGCCCGGGAGCTCAACAACCTTCCAGTCTAGGTTTGTTCCAATACATTTCACCAGTCCTTCTGCGGCTATCTCACCATTCCTCGTTACTATGAACTGATATGTTACTGTCTTCGGTTCAACATCCTGGACAATAAGGGCCACTTCAATCTCGTCATTAAAGTGGCAAGCGGCTTTGTACTTACAGGATGCTTCCACCCGCGGTAGAAGTACTCCATGATCGTCTCTGAGCTGATTCATGTCCATTCCCAATGACCTATAGAATTCTTCTTCACATGCCTCGAAATACCGAAAGTAATTGGAGAAGTGCATGACCCCAGCAGTATCAGTATCAACCCAGCGAACACGAAACTTACGTTTGAAAATCATCACAGCTCTAAACCGGAATAGATCAAGCGAAGTTAATTATATATTGACAAAGCTGGATGCGCTGCCAATGCAATACATGGTTCTCGCACGAACGGAGAATTGAAGAAGATTTATCTGCTCGCCGATCAGTTGCAGACGTTGTCCCGCGGTAGCTCAGCCTGGTAGAGCTTCCGGCTGTAGTCCTGTACCTTAATGGTGCGGGGAGGTCAGCCTGCTAGGCGTACAACGTCCGAAACCGGAGTGTCGCTGGTTCAAATCAGGATCCTATGATCCTGTGAAAATCCGGCCCGCGGGACCATTACATGATCATGCGTTTGCACGTAACTTTTCCAGTTCGCTTAGATTCTTTTGGAAGTCGCAAGTCCAGCCCTTGTTATCGTCGAACAGTTCGTAGGATACTGTTTGAACGATTCGGCTTCTGAAGTCTTTTCGGATTGCAGAGTACGATCGAAGCAAGCCAGCTTTAGCCAGTTGAGAGAAGAAAGCGTACAACTTGGGAAGCTCCGAGTTAAGCGTGTATGTTCTGAGTAGAATGGCATTTCGTTTGAGTATCTTAGAGGCGCCTATGATGAAGAACATGCGTCGAATATTCGAATAGAACTTGTCCAAGTCGAGTTTAGTGTGAAACTCGAGCATTATCTCATGAAAGGCTGATACTTCTTTTGGATACGGGACGACGTTGAACTGGTAGTGTTGAAGGATACCTGCGGGAGTCAGACGTTTGTCGAAATGATACTTAACGCCGTGAAGAGAGATACCTGCAACCGGTGCGAGATCGCTGAAGCTTTTTCGTCCATCCTTCTCGAGCTCCTTAATGATCAGTATGTCTTTCTTATCAGTCACGATCTCATATGATAATGGATCATCAATATGCGTGGTCGGAGCTGCGTTGGTTATTTCAGTAAACCATTGATCCCAGGGGAACGTCCATTCATGAACGGTCGCATTGTAATAGCTGAAATCAGGAAAGTTCGGAATGTAGTCGCCAGTTACGAGAATTCTGAATCGTTTTATCAGCCCTGTTTCACCGAGTTTATTCATGTACTTTTTGAACTCTGAAATGTACTGAGCTGGGACGTAGTGAACGGAATCATGCGTGAACGTGCCTTCGCACAAGTTGATTGCCGCCCAAAGGTTTGGCAGCTTCAACGCGTGTGTAACCGTGTCCTCACAGCCCAACCTCGCGGTCACTAACACGACGACTCTCATCATTCCCAATTTCGAGATCTTGGGGATGATGTAGGCTATCGGACTTGATTTTGACTCTATTCGTTCTATTCGATGATAGACGGAAGTGAACGGGATACCTGTCCGCCTGGATACTTCGAGAAGATTTCGGGGTCCTAGCTTCCACATGGCCGAGAAGATTCTGATATTCATCGAATCGAGGTGTTTCAGAATCTTCTGCTCATCAGCCCAGTATTCCTCTTCAAACCGTACCGTATCCGTTGATAATGAAGATACGAGGGACTCTGCCAACGACAGTTACCTGCATCAATGAGTGGCGGCACAGTTTATAGAATTTATAGAAGAAGGTTCTGTCAACCCAGCCGTGTTATGAAGCTCTGCAACAACTCGTTTCATGATGATGTCGGTCACTTTGCGGCCTACGAGACTCACTAGGATTGAATCCAGTACGGTACAATGTTCACACACCGCTGTTTCCTCTCGACTTAAGACCATGAACAAAGGGTAAATAAGTTACCTAGGTACATAGCAAGGCTGGTAAAAACGTAAGTTCAGTGCAGTCTTCGAAATTGACATGGGGGTGACAATGGTTGGGTGATGGCGCTCATGGTCATCTGGGTGGATGAAGCATTTCTTGTATGAAGCTTACGTGTTTTCGTAGGTCGTGAAGATCATTCGAATGCCCTGGGATTGGGACGTCTGACGTCGTACTGCGCTCTATACAGGTAGATCTGCCGGCATAGTCCCGCACTTGTGACCTTGGCTTTTTTCTCCAGTCTCCAGTCTGGAAGGGGATAATCTAACGAGACAACTCGCGCTCCCGTTTTGAGCTCTTCAGACAGTTTTGGAGCAAGTCTCGCATTTACCGACTCTGAGAGGTAAATTGCGATGACGTCTGCGTCTGATAGATCAACCTCCATGAAGTTTCCTTCGATTATCTTTGCTTCAACGTTAGTTACCGACAATCGTTCACGAACTCGAACGACGCGTTCATGGTCCAATTCCACTCCGATGCACCTAGCCCCGAAGCCTCGCGCGCCCTCAATCAGAATTCGTCCATCACCAGCACCGAGGTCGTAGAGGATTTCTCCTCGCCGCAGCTTGGCGAGAAGCAACATTTGGCGGACTATCGTCTTGGGTGTCGGAACATAGGCAACGTCCAAGCTGGTCAAATACTATTCCACCCGATTTTGACCTTGTTGAGTGTTATGTAGTTGTCGCATGGAGGAATTAGAAACAATCCTTAGATTAAGCCGGTAGGCATCGCGAAAAATGGCTTCTGTTGTCATCCACTCGCGAATTTATTGCCGCCCGTGACTTTCTCCTCTCAGCAGAGAACTATAGGGAAGCAAAGGACGGTTTCAACTGGCCCAGTCTTCAAAATTTCAACTGGGCGCTGAACTACTTCGATCAACTCGCCGATCGCTGCACTAACCCTGCTTTAATGTATATAGATGACCACGGCGTCGAGGAAAAAATCAGTTTTCAAACGATGAAGGATCGTTCAAGCAAAGTGGCGAACTTACTCACAACTCTGGAACTTCGAAAAGGTGACCGGGTACTTATCATGTTGCCGAATTGCGTTGAACTTTTTGAAACGATACTCGGCGCTATGAAGGTAGGTTGTGTCATCATACCCGCATCAACGCTACTTATTCCAGATGATGTGAGAGATAGAATTAATCGGGGAAGGGTCCGGTGTGTGATTGCAGATGATCAGTCGTTCTCAACCATTGATAATGCAATGCCAAAGTCTGACAAGGTTGTAAAGATCAAACTGGGATCGGAAGTCGAGGACTGGTTTCCGTTTAGCCAGACTAATTCAGAACCTTCCAATTTTAGATCGAATGAGGAATACTCCCTGAAGGATGAGCTGCTCATCTACTTCACATCGGGTACAACTGCAAGACCGAAGCTTGTGCTTCACACCCACGGCAGTTATCCGGTTGGGCATCTGAATACAATGTACTGGATAGGTATCAGGCCGGGCGACATTCACTACAACATCGGAGCGCCTGGATGGGCAAAACATGCTTGGAGCAGTATCTTCGCTGCATGGAACGGCGAAGCAACCACATTCATCTACAACTATACTGGAAAGTTCAACGGTAAGGAAGTTCTACGAATACTAGAAGAGCATAAAGTTCAGACACTGTGCGCACCTCCCACAGTATGGCGGCATCTTCTACTAGAGAATCTCGCGCAACACAATTTTGCACTAAGAGAGGTTGTCAGCGCCGGCGAGCCATTAAACCCTGAGATCTTCCAGAAAATAAAGGAAGGCATAGGTCTTGAACTTCGAGAAGGCTTCGGCCAAACTGAGACGACGCTACAGGTCGGGACATTTCCGGGGATGGTCGTAAAACCAGGGTCAATGGGTGTTGAAGCGCCAGGATACGAAATCGCGATCCTAGACGAGGAGAACGCAATGGTAGCGAATAAGACAGAGGGCATGGTTGCGGTCCGAGTGAAACCGGAGCGCCCAATTGGACTAATGGAAGGATACATCGACCCGCGGGAGAAGAACTTGGAAGTCTTCGTTGGCGACTGGTATCTCACAGGGGATCTGGCGTACAAAGATGAAACGGGATACTACTGGTTCGTAGGACGAACTGACGACGTCTTCAAGAGTTCAGACTATCGGATTAGCGCCTTCGAACTAGAAAGCGAACTTATGGTCCACCCGTCAGTTACTGAAGTTGCGGTCGTGGCTAGTCCAGATAAATTACGAGGATTCGTTCCAAAAGCCGTGCTCACACTGAAACCAGATGTGCCACCATCCCGACAATTAGCGTTTGAAATTTTCAAATTCATAAGGACACGTATGGCGCCCTACAAACGCCCAAGGATAATCCAGTTCAGTCAAGAATTGCCCAAGACAGTTAGCGGAAAAATCAAACGAACCGACTTGCGACGAACTGAATTAGACCTACGTCAATCAGATCAAAGAGCCAAGCATGAATACTTTGAATCTGACTTTCCCGAACTCAAATCTGAGCGACGAGTCGAAACTTCGAGTGGGTCGAAGGCTCAGTAACACTTTAAACTCTCAGGTCAAGTGTGGAGTGCAGGGCCCTGGTCGTTCAGTGGTCTAGGATGACGGCCTGTCACGTCGTCGACGCGGGTTCGAATCCCGCCCATAGGAGAAGAATCATCTTCTTCTGGCGAAGGGCGCCAACCCGCGCTAATCGTAGAAACATATGCGCACCGAAGTGCGCAGTGTTGCATTAGCGTACGACTGCGTCCGTATTTGAATAAGTCCATCGCGGCAAACTCATCAATTCTCAGTCAATAAATACGCCCTTAGCAATCTCAATAGACAGTAAACGAGAATGGTGACAGGCATAGAAAGTGACGTGATTGCGGCGGTACAGAAAGTAAGCCCTGCCGTTGTCTCCGTCGCAACCCTCAGAATATTGAGAGATAGAGGATTCGAAACGATCCCGATAAGAGGAATGGGATCTGGCATAATATTCCACTCTAACGGAGGCATACTGACCAATTACCACATTGTCGAGGACGCTCAACGCGTACGTATTGTAACGTCTGAAGGAAAGAAGTTTGAAGGCGAAGTTCTCGGAACGGACGCAATGTCCGACATAGCTGTCATAAAGGTAGACGGTGAAGGTTTGCCCGCCGCCAAACTAGGCGACTCTGACAGTCTTGTGGCAGGGCAAATTGCGATTGCCATAGGCAATCCATTCGGGTTCTTCCTTCCAGGCCCAACGGTAACCGTGGGAGTGGTTAGCGGTCTCAAGCGTCACATGCACTTGGACAATCACATGTATGAAGACCTCGTCCAAACCGATGCGTCAATCAACCCTGGGAACAGTGGAGGACCGCTCGTTGATAGTTCTGGTCTTGTCATAGGAGTTAACACGGCGAATATTCCATTCGCGCAAGGCATCGGCTTCGCAATACCGATAAACACTGCACGGAAAATCGCGAAAGAGATCATTGAGCACGGTCGGGTCATAAGACCATACCTGGGAATCTCTAGCCTAACTTTGAACCGTGAGATAGCCGATTCCTATGAAATTCAATGCGAAAGCGGCGTGCTCGTGGTGGAAGTTGGAAGAGGAAGTCCCGCACAGAGAAGCGGAATATACGCTGGCGATGTCATACTCGAAGCGGACAAGATGCCACTCAAAGAAACAGAAGATCTACAACATATTATCAAAAACAAGAAAGTCGGAGATAGCATCGAGCTAACAATTAGCAGAGGCAAGAATCAGGGAAGAACACTAATCACCCTAACCGAAGTGCCTTCCTAATCTAGTACCGTTATCCTTTTGATACTCCACATTGTTGTCCAAGCCGAGGGCCCGTAGCTCAGTCAGGTAGAGCATCGGTGACGCTTTGAAAGCGTCGATGTTGCTTTTACCTCTGGGAACATGAATCCACGGGAAGACACCCGAAAAGAATTGCTTCGCCGCGTTCTTGGGTAAGGGTCCCGGGTTCAAATCCCGGCGGGCCCGCCACGACTATTTGTCTAAACAATTTCGCCCTAATACCCCTCGTCTCAGATCTTAACAGACGGTGGCTGACCACGACTGTTTTACATTAGTCCAAGCTATGCTTGACGACGATTATGAAGATCGGTTTTGGTTGGAGAATACCGGAATTTCCCATCAGCGGACAACCAGTCGGACAGGAGTTCATCGCACATGTCCTGAAATCACTGCAAACAGTAGAAGGGAAATTCGACTCTGCTTGGTTATCTGACCATGTGATTCCTTGGGCTAATTGGCAGAGTCCCGCCACAGACAACCTGGAGGGCTGGACAGGTCTAAATTATTTCATAGGGCTGTATAGGCGCCTTAATTTCGGTCACATCGTGCTATGTAATTCGTTTCGCAATCCTGCATTGTTAGCTAAAATGGCTGCCACTCTTAGCGTCCTTTCTTCGGGTCGTTTCATTCTAGGAATAGGCGCGGGATGGAAGGGCGACGAGTATAATTCGTACGGCTACGAGTTTCCGAAAGCTTCCACTAGGATTGAGGCACTTGATGAAGCCGTCCAAATAATCCGGAAAATGTGGACAGAAGAATCAGTCCACTTCAAAGGCAAACACTACCGGTTAAATGGCGCATACTGTAATCCAAAACCACATCCCAACCCGCCAATTATGATAGGGGGATCCGGAAAGAGATTGCTGAAAGTTGTTGCGTCTCAAGCTGACTGGTGGAACGGCGTTCTCCCATTGGAAACATACGGGCAGAAACTAACCATACTCAAGAAATATTGCAAGAATATCCGCAGGGATTATGATTCAATAAAGAAGACTTGGTTAGGAGCAGTGGCGATAGCTGAGACAGAGGATGAGGCCGCTCGAATAGCAAAAAACAATCCCTTTAACGCAACCGACCCACCGATCATTGGCACCCACAAACAGGTAATAACACAACTTACAGAATTCGTTGACCTAGGCGTCGAATACTTCATACTTCGCTTCCTTGACTTCCCGAACCAGACTGGAATAGAATTATTCGCCCAAGATGTTATGCCCGCATTTAAGTGACGGACTCAAATCATACGTTTTTATTAGCCACGAAACATGAATTACACCCATGCGAAGTCCAAATCGCGTATTGACTAGAGTTTCTATCGGCGTACTCATCGTCGTAGTGGGACTTGCACTCCTATCTGGAACTACCGGTCAAGTGTATGCGTATTACGGTCACGGCCACGGTTGGGGTGGCTGGTACGGTCATGGATGGGGCTGGGGAGGTTATGGTTGGGGAGGTTATGGCTACTACCCGTACTTTTCTTACTATTACTATCCCTATTCTTACTACTCGTACTACTATCCGTACTATTCGTCGTATTATTACCCGTATTCGTATAGTTACGGCTATGGAGCTTACGGAAGTTACGGCTACAATCAGCAGTACCAGTTAACGGTGAATACTAATCCGTCAAGCTTGTCTAGCTCCGTTAGCGGAGCCGGCCAGTTCTCGCCGGGCAGTTCGGCCTCGTTCTCAGCAAATCAAAACGTCATCCAAGTCTCTCAGGATACACGATATGTCTTCTCGCAATGGACAGGTGATTATAATGGTAACAGTCTGAGCGGCTCGATAACTATGGACGCGGCCAAGACCGTTACTGCCGTCTACCAGCTCCAGTACTATCTGTCCGTATCCGCCCAACCATCCAGTGCTGGCACTCTTCAAGGGAGTGGGTGGTTCAACTCAGGAACATCAACAGTAATCTCAGTTCCATCTCAGGTAATATCAGGACAGAACAGCGACAGTAGACTCGTCTTCAGCGGTTGGAACGTAGATGGTAGTGTAAGTCAAACCGGGGCCGCACTAACGATACAGATGAATGGGCCCCATACAATTGTAGCCCAGTACACTCAACAATACTACCTGACTCTATCGAGTGATCAGGGAAGCGTTACAGGGGGAGGTTGGTATGACGCAGGATCTACAGCGTCAATTTCTGCTTCAACGCCACCAAACCCAAGCTATGGTGTAAGTATGGTATTCAATGGTTGGCAGGGTGACATACAGTCATCTAGCCAGTCGACGACAGTCATGATGGATGGTCCAAAGTCAGCGACAGCCACATGGCGCGCTGACCCAACAGTACTCTACGTTACGGTGGCCGTTATAGTCGCTGCGATCGCTGTAGCTATGTGGGTAGTAGCTGTTGCATGGCGGAGACGTAATAACAGTGCGGGAATGAATTGGCAGGCCGCGCCGTCTCAACCGCCTAGTCAAACAGCCCCCACTTCTGTCTCGACAGCTCCAGTGAACTCCCATTTGAACCAAGCCTCCTACCAGTCGGCTGCTCAGTTACATGCGCACAGACGCAGAAGGAGCCACGCACCAACTCCTCCCCAAGAGCCTTCCGCTGAGGGAACAAACGGTTCAAATCCCGAAACCGGATAATAGAACCTGCGACTTATCCCATTCGGGTATGTAACACGAGATTTCGAGATCCAGCGCGGTCTGATCTGCCTCGTCATCTTTTTTTGGCCAAGGCGCTTGAAAACCGTCCGTGTTCGGTGGCCTTATCGGTTCGCGCTCGCCAATGAACTTACAACTAACGTGCTCCTTGAAGTCCTCACGCATTCGACTGATTCGGGAAATATGTCGACGGCTTTGAATTATGTGGCCAGAGGCTCTCTTGTTCAGTCAAGCTAACCGTCAAGAAATGTTGGTGAATCGTAGGTGATATTGTAATGGCTGAGAAAGAATGCGTAATCTGCGGTTGCAAGGACCATAGGTTGATTGGTTGCGCAAGGCACAGGGCTCGAAAGTGTAGTTGCTATACCAGTGGGATCCATTAGGATAATGCGGTTTTGTACTCGAACTTCTCATCAGTTTTGTTGCCCGAAATTCTGAACCTGATGTTCAGTTTCACCGATTCTCTGACCATTGCCATGACTGAGCAGTACTTCTCTTGCGAGAGCCGGATCGCTCTTTCCACAGCGTCCTTTCTGATATTCTCGCCCCTAACAACATACTCTAGATCGATTGATTCGTATGCTCGTGGCTCTTCATCTCGTCGCTTGCCGTTTACGATTACTTCAAAGCGTTCCACCTTCTGACGTTGCCGATCCAGAATCCATTGCACATCCATCGCTGTACAGCCAGCTAGTGAAACCAGAAAGAGTTCCATCGGAGCAAATGCGGGTCCCATCTGGTCAGCCGAATTCAACTGAATTGTTCGATCATTAATTTTGGCGTCGAACTTAAGTCCCGAATCCCAAGTCAGGTTGATTGAGACTGACATCAGTGCTCACTCGTGAATGAATGCAGGATTTCATAAATTCGTGTCGTCTATTGTCGTCCTTGAAAGACACTTTAGATTTCATCGTCCTTGAATCTTAATGTCTTGTTTTACCGGCTATGCTTTGTATTCTCGTTTGATTAGTCACAAATGTGATGGCTAGATGAGATAACGTGAACTAAATAAGTAACTTCACACACAGCATTGTACTGCGCCCAAATCTTTCACGTCGATTCAACTTCGGGCGTTGGATATGATTAGCGTAGCACATAGATGATCAAACTTTATTAGCGTCCGTTAGAGTGGTTGACAGGAAAGTTCCAGTAAGGCTCAGCAGAGCCGCTTGAATCTTTTCTACGTGAAGAGTATGCCT
>Ga0187779_10001348_pt1 | contig 15338 bp, 16 predicted proteins | sample 1015_Q2_SP10_10__FD_132435 | JGI IMG/M metagenome (GOLD analysis project Ga0187779, IMG submission 132435) | Tropical peat soil microbial communities from peatlands in Department of Meta, Colombia - 1015_Q2_SP10_10_MG | ecosystem: Environmental > Terrestrial > Soil > Wetlands > Peat | place... | reverse complement strand
TATCCACCGGTGGCGAAATCCACCGAAGCATCAAGCAATGAGCACCCGATTCATTTAGCTGCCTTCTACGCATTCATCCACGGGCAGAGCCCCGTGGTCTTCTGCGTAGGTGGATAAATTTACCTCTCCGGGTCCTCCCAAAGGAAGTGTTGCATGGATTCGCTGGGAAGGGGAAAAAGTGGGTGCGGTTCTGAGAACAAGAGAGGCCGTAAAACCGCTTTTTGTTTCTCCGGGTCACCGCATCGACCTGCGGACGAGCCTTCAGCTCATCCTCAAAAGCTGCAAGGGATATCCAATCCCCGAACCATTGCGCCGTGCCCACCAACTCTCACGGAGTATGCTACATAACGTCTAAAGCGGGTTTGAGGTTGTTCTTGCCTATTGTCTTCCCTTAATTACTTATAGCGTTCCAGATATCTTTCCAGCCTCTTCATCCCCTCTTTGATATTCTCTAGAGAATTGGCGTAACTAAATCGTATATATCCTTCTGCGTTCATTCCGAAATCAATGCCAGGGGCCACGCCGAGCTTTGCCTCTTTAAGAATGTCGAAGGCGAACCGATAGGAATCGCTAGAAAATCGTTTTGCATTGGCCAGGACATAAAAAGCTCCTGTGGGCTCCACCGTAATCCCAAATCCCAGCTCCCTGAGTTTTGGAATCAGGAATCGCCGCCGCTGGTCATAGATTTCTCTCATTTTTTGAACATCTCTTCCAGCTTCCTTCAAACCGGTTAAGGCACCCCATTGGATGAAGGAGCTTGCCGCGATGAAAAGATTTTGCTGGATTTTTTGCATGGGTCGTACGAACTCTTTGGGCGCGATGAGATACCCCAGTCTCCATCCGGTCATCGCATAAAGTTTTGAAAACCCGTTGATCACAAAAGCACGGTCCGTAAATTCAAGAATCGTATGGACCTCCCCTTCATAGACCAGTCCATGATAAATTTCATCCGAGATGATAAAAGGAGAAAAACGAGCAATCTCCTTCATCCTTTCTGCGGGCATCAAATTTCCAGTGGGATTAGAAGGTGAATTGATCATGATCCCTTTCACCCTCGGGCTCAATTTCTCCTCGATCATCTCCGGAAGATACTGGAACCCTTCCTCTTCCAGCACTTTGACGAATACGGGGGATCCGTCAACAAACCGGATGATATTGGGATAACAAGGATAATAAGGGTTCGATAGGATCACCTCATCGCCGGGTCCTAATAGGGCAGCAAATAGAAGGAGCATGGCCGGGGACGTACCTGACGCAACAAGAATTTGCTCGGGGGAAACCTTCGCCCGATATTTTTTCCAGTAATCTTCTGCAATCGCTTCCCGCAACTCGATCAATCCCAGGCTGTGCGTATAATGCGTCTTTCCCTCACGAATCGCCCGGTAACAGGCCTCATTGATACATTCCGGAGTGTCGAAATCCGGCTCCCCCACTTCCAAATGGATGATATGCTCCCCATTTCTCTCCAGTTCTTGAGCCTTCTCCAGAACATCCATCACAATGAACGGAGGAATCTCCTGAGCCTTATTGGATACCATAGACATACTCCCCAAAATCAAAATGTCGGAACCCAATTTAAAAAAATTCGTATCCGTGTCCGTCATCCGTGTCCGGACACGCCTGCGTGCCGAAACGGCCTCCGGCGTGCAGGCACGTGACACGCGACACGGTCACGATTTGTATTTGGTGCTTATTACTATCCGATCTCCCCTTTTCAGCTTCAGTAGCTCCCGAGCATTGCCTTCTTTCACCGATATTTCAAGGAAACCGCTGCTTCCCAAAAGTGCCATCGGCTCACCTTTCTTGCCCTCCCAGTATCCTTTCTTCAAACCCGAGATCACTTTACTTCCTGCCCGAACAGCGATAGGCCTGCCTTGAATAAACCGAGAAAGTTTTTCTTCTCCGATATTGCTGATTACGTTTCCGAACGCATCGATATGGAGAATCTCTCCGAACAATTTCTTTTCTTTGACAAAGGGTCTTCGAGCCCCAAGCTCTTTCAGGGATTTGATTTCGTATCCGAAAGCATCTGGCCTGACACCCCGAGAGAGATATGCAGCCACTGGTGCAAAGATATCTCTTCCGTGAAATGTGCTGCTTATTTTTGAAAGAAAATATTCCTTCTTGGTGAGGACCACTACCTGTTTAATCTTCTCCCTCTGTGCCACGAGCGTAAACAGCCCATTGTCAGGGCCTACAAAAAAATAATGTGGCGTCACAACAAGGATGGGCTTCCTGGTTCCCCCTACCCCAGGATCGACCACCGAAAGGTGAATCGTTCCCTTTGGAAAATAAGAATAGGCATTGGCCAGTATGAAGGCGCCCTCTTCTATGTCCTGTGGATTCACTTGATGTGTAATATCGATCAGGAGACAGCGGGGGTTGATACTCAAAATCGCGCCCTTCATGGAGGCCACGTAATGGTCCTTCGTACCAAAGTCAGTGAGCAAGGTGATGATTGGGCGCTTCATCAAACCTCTTTGGGGTTCGGAGTTCAGTAGGGAATGGTTTGAAACTGTTCCGTACAGGAGTTCAGAGTTACAAACATTTTCTTAAATTCTTTCGAAAAGGTTTCCGAACAATCCCTTTCTCCGTAATGATGCCATTAATGAGTGAATGGGGAGTCACGTCAAAGGCGGGATTAAAGGCTTTTATACCCTTTGGAGCGATGGGATTGCCGCAAAAGTGGGTCACTTCTGCAATATTTCTTTCCTCAATCGGTATCTCTTCGCCGGAAACTAAAGAGAGGTCAAATGTGGACGTCGGGGCCGCCACATAAAAAGGGATGCCATGAGATTTCGAAAGAACAGCAAGTCCGTAGGTCCCAATTTTATTGGCTGTATCTCCATTTCTGGCAATTCGATCCGCTCCCACTACGACCAGATCCACCAGACCCTTCTTCATTAAAACACCTGCCATATTGTCGGTAATGAGCGTCGCCGGAATCTTTTCCTGAAGCAGCTCCCAGGCCGTCAGTCTGCATCCCTGGAGCAGCGGCCTTGTCTCATCTACAAAGACCTGAAATTTCTTTCCTTGATCTCGCGCCGCATAGATCACTCCCAGTGCCGTTCCATATCCACCCGTGGCTAATGCTCCGGCATTGCAGTGTGTGAGTACGCCGTCTCCATCTTTGATAAGTCTCTTCCCGTACTCCCCGATTTTTCGGTTTACCTCCACGTCCTCTTTGTGAATTCGCAAAGCCTCAGCGACCATGCTTGTCTTGGTTTTTTCCACCCCGTAAAGATGAACTTGATCCAATATTTTCTTCATTCGGTCGACAGCCCAAAAAAGATTGACAGCAGTGGGCCTCGTCCGTTTCATCTCCTGACAAACTTTCGTAAGACCTTTCAGGAGCCGGTTAGCCTGGTGATCCCCGGCCTTCTTTGCTGCGAGCGCGATTCCCATGGCTGCCGCAACGCCGATGGCGGGTGCCCCGCGAATAGCCATCGTTCGAATGGCCTGGGCTACAGAAGATGCATCCAGGCAATCCAAATAACGGATCTCTTGCGGAAGCCTCCTCTGGTCGAGGATCCTCACCCGGTCTCCCTTCCATTCGATGGTCTTGAATTTCATAAAAGACATCCAAAATCCGAGATTGCTTCATTCCGCAAGGCGGGATTTGCAATAACACTTAGCGAAAAAATCATTGCGAGATTGCTTTGTCGCTCCGCTTCTCGCAATGACAGCCGAGGGAAAAAGTCATTGCGAGCGAAGCGCGGCAATCTCACCATTGAATTGGAAGATTGCTTCGGGACTTCGTCCCTCGCAATGACGGTTGTGATAATTATTTCAATTTCTTCCTTAGCAACTCATTGACCAACTTCGGGTTCGCCTTCCCCTGGGTTTGCTTCATCACTTCTCCCACGAAGAAACCGAAAAGTTTCTCCTTACCTTTTCGATAATCCTCCACCTGCTTTGGATTGGCTTCTATCGCTTTTTGAATAGCTCCTTCGATTTCCCCTTCATCCTGGATCTGAACCCACCCTTTGTCCTTGACGATTTTCTGGGGCCGCTCTCCTGTCCGGTACATCTCCTCAAGAACATCCTTGGCGATCTTTCCACTGATCGTTCCCTCTTTGATCATCGAAAGCATCTCCGTTAGATGTTGGGGCGTGATAGAACATTGATCGATCTCTCTCTCGTCATGTTTCAACTCCCTCAGAAGCTCGCCCATGATCCAGTTGCTGATGGTCTTGGGCTCAGGAAAGAGATGGACACATTCTTCATAATAATCCGCCATGGATTTCACCGAGGTGAGGATGTCAGCATCATACTCCGGAATCTGATATTGCCGAATAAATCTTTCTTTCTTTTCATCGGGAAGCTCGGGAAGCTTTCTCCGAACCTCCCCGACCCAGTTCTCGTCGATTCTCAACGGAACAAGGTCCGGGTCCGGGAAATAGCGGTAATCATGGGCCTCTTCTTTTCCCCTCATCGAAACCGTGACCCCCTGATCGACATCCCAGAGCCGTGTCTCCTGAACGACTTTTTCTCCGTCTTCCAACACCGCTATCTGCCGTTTGATCTCAAACTCCAATGCCCTTTCGACATGGCGGAAGGAATTCATGTTCTTCAATTCCGTCCTCGTCCCGAATTCCTTCTGCCCCTTCGGCCGGACCGAGACGTTGGCGTCGCATCGAAACGTTCCCTTCTCCATATCGCCCGTGCAGATCTCAAGATATTGAAGGATGGCCCGAAGTTTTCTTAAATAGTCGCCTGCCTCCTGAGGAGACCGTAGGTCCGGCCCGCTCACAATTTCAACCAGTGGAACCCCTGTGCGATTAAAATCGACATAACTGAAAGCCGCCGTCTCCGGAGTCTCGCCATGCTTCAGTTTTCCGGCATCCTCTTCCATATGGATCCGGATAATCTGAACGCGCTTCTTTTTTCCATCTACCATGATGTCAATAAAGCCATCCACAGCCAGAGGAAACTCATACATGGAAATCTGATACCCCTTCGGAAGATCAGGATAAAAATAATTCTTTCTGGCAAAAAGGCTGTAAGGGGCAATTCGGCAGGACGTCGCCAAACCCAATTTGATTGCGAACTCCACTGCCTTCCGGTTGATCACTGGAAGAGAGCCTGGCTGCCCGGTACATACAGGACATGTCTGTGTATTCGGGTCCTCCCCAAATGTCGTAGAACACCCACAAAATATTTTCGACCGGGTCAGGAGCTGCGCATGGACCTCCAGGCCGATGACAGGTTCATATTCCACAAGATTCCCCTCCACATTTTGTCATATTCAATAAAAACGCATTCACTTACTAATACAAACGAAATAATTGTCGTTACAGTCATTGCGAGCCCGAAGGGCGCGGCAATCTCGTCTTTGTTTGAGATTGCTTCGTCGCTCCGCTCCTCGCAATGACACCCTATTTATGTCGTTTGTATTAGCTCTTCGCATAATCGAGTGGACCATTTTCACCCTTTTCCCCCTCTTTAGCAAAGAAGGGAAAGCGGAGATTTTATAAAATCCCCCTTCGTCGCCCTTTGCCAAACGGGGATAATAAGGGTGAGCCAGGTGGTAATGTTATGTTTGTATTCAATTAAATATAATAAAGACCGGACCATGTCAAATATACCATTTGATGACTGGTTTGGCCACGAATCTCGCCGAAGCATGATGTATTGATTGTCGAAATGGTGTGTCGCGTGTGAACGAATTTCTCCACGGTCAAGGCTGTGGTTTCCTTCGCAGGCGGGCGAATCGTGGCGGGTTCGGGGTTGACAAACCTGATCGATTCCATTACCTTAATCCAAAATGTTCAAACATATCCAGATTCCGCCGTCCTTCTCCCTCATCAAAAAAGGAAAGGTCCTTATCCTCCTTGAAAAGAGATACAAGGAGGCCCTTCTCAAACAAGGGATTGACGATTTAAAAACTTTTCTTAACAAAAACAGCAAAGTTTCCCATTATCTCAAAGGTCGAGCTCCCCATCCCAGTGTTCCTCTTGAGGATGATAAGAGGATGGTTGTTCGCCAATATTCACACGGAGGACTATTCCGAGCCATCACCGGAAAGCTCTATTTCTTTGGGGCAAGGTCTTTCCGGGAACTGGCTTTAACAGAAGAGATTCGCTCCTGCGGGATTCCAACGATCCAGCCCATCGGCGCCATTCACCACCGCGTTTTCTTTCTTTTCTATAAAGCCTACTTCCTTTCATTGGAAGTTCCTCATGCCATCGACCTGATCCAATGTTTTACGGAAATGGGACCACATCCTTCTCGTGAGAGTCTTCGCTTGAAGAGAAAAACCATTCGCTCCGCCGGTCTTCTTATCCGGCAATTCCATCAAACTGGATTCTTCCATGGCGATCTTCAGCTCAAGAACATCCTGGTGGCGGGAGACCAGCTTTTGCTTATCGATTTTGATCGCTCTTACCGGAAGCCAAGGCTTTCCACAAGGAAAAAAATGAAGAATCTCCTTCGTCTCAACCGTTCCATGGAAAAGTGGAGACGCCTTGGGTTACCGATCACCCGAACGGACAGGTGGCGTTTTTTTTTGGCTTATGCCGGAGACGACGAAGAGATTAGAGAGGTGATGGAGAGGGCGCTTCGAACCTATTCGCTTCGACTCTTATTCTATCGATTCGGTTGGGCAGTAGAAAAAATTATAGGGTCCCAGGGGTCGAGGGGTATAGGGTTCGAGGGATAGCAAAACGGATGGCCTCTGTGCTATTGACTCTGTAAGACACCGGTAAGCCCTGCCGCGAAAAGATCCTTACAAGTTGAACCACCTGAACCACTTGAACCCGTGAACCCTCGAATCCTAGAACCCTAAAAGGTTTTAAAGAACTCTCGCAACGGCTGCGTAAGATAACGGTTGTGAAAAAGGAAAAAATGATCCGCGTTGGGAATAACGGCCAAGGATTTTGGTTCGTCGAGTTGTTGATACCATTTCTCCAAAAGAGCAAGTGGACAGAAAAGATCTTTGTCTCCGGCAATGAAAAGTTTCTTCTTTTTGCAGCCCTTCAGAAAACCAAAATCATAGATCCCCAGAGGGGGAGCCACGGCTACCATCCCTACAAATCTTTCATCATCGGCGGCAATAGGAAAACCTACCCACGCTCCGAAAGAGTATCCGACCAAGATGAGCGGAGGATCGTCGCCCTTCAGTCTTGAATGGAGGTAGTCGGCAACAGCCCTCACATCCTCCTTCTCTGCAATCCCCTCTCCGTAAGATCCCTGACTCTCACCCACTCCCCTGAAGTTAAAGCGAAGTGTGGAAAGCCCTTCTTGAGAGGCGACCTCCGCACAAGTCGTAATAACAGGGTTGTCCATATCTCCACCGTACTGCGGATGAGGATGGCAAAGGATCACTCCACCTCTAAAAGAAGAAGCCTCTTGAGAACTCAAGAGGCCTTCCAATTGAACCCCGTTAGACGGAATAAATACTCTTTCTTCCTTCATCCTATTTTAGAGAGGGGCAGCATCTCCTGGTAGGTCTCCTGGAATTGCCCTTTTCCCTGCCCCTTTTGGGGTTTTTCTTTCTCGTAAGATTCAATCTTTGCATCGACCTTCTCTTTCACCCATTCCAAGATGTTTCTTAAAATTTCTAAAAAACGAACCTTAAAACGGCTGACGTCCTCACTTTCAATCTTTTCGTTAAGCGATTTTAGCCATCCATCCAGCTTCTTCTGTATCTCTTTCAAAAGTTGGAGCATGTGGGGGTCTGACTCTTCTTTTTGTCCCTCATTCTGAACGGGAACAACCCGGTAGGCCGCTAATCTTATATCTTTGGGTGACGTCTTTTCCGCAACGGGAAAAAGATCGGAAATCAAATCTATTCCTAAGAAAAGAATCAGAAATAAGGATATGAAAGGGCCGATCCATTTTTTCATAATCGATACACCCTTCGCAGCCATCAGAGTGGCGGGCGATGCGGGAGTTGAACCCACGGCCTTTGGTTCCGGAGACCAACGCTCTATCCAACTGAGCTAATCGCCCAGGCCACGAAAAAACATAATCACCCTCGAAGACTTTTTTACCACTTTCCAACATCACTGTCAATTTTTGATTCATTTGACCGCTGGTCGGCCAGCGCAATAAATCCTATCTCCTTATTTAAGCCATTGTAGTATAAGTATTACGGCTTGAATCAAAGCGACACCGGCAAGAACATAGGTCGCTCTTGTGAGAGCCTTTGAGGCTCTTTCATTTGATTCCCGGAATTTTCTCAAAGAGGACCGGATGCCTCCCATAGACTCCCTAAAAGCGCGGCTTTCGGCAACAAAATTGTCATTCGCACCCTCAACACACTGTTGCAAATGAACGCTTTGCCTTACGAAGTCTCCAGAAGCTGCCCCTATGGTATCACACAGCTTATCTACAAATTTGTATTCCACCGCCGCGGTGAGTGACTCAGAGACCATTCCTTTATTTATCATACGCCTGATAGTCTCCTCAGTCTTCTCTTCCAAAATTTTATCGGCCTCGCTCATTCAACCCACCTCCCTTTGGTTAAACCGTTTTCGCGATTTCAAAATTCTCCACGTCCACCATTTGCAAAAACTCTTCTTTGTGGATTTTCTTTTTTCTACAAGCAACCGGATAGCGCCTCCTCCGGGACGACCTAGGACCATAGGGGTTTTTTGCAAGGAGACCACCTGTCTGGAGCCGGGGGTGGTTGCCATAGAAACCTCTGTCGATATCATCACAGCTTATGCTTGTGTCAAGATGCCTTTGTACTTCTTGAGATGAGATATATCGTTTACCAATTCCGCCCATAACCGCTGCCCTCGCATATAAAGAATATTGAGCGTCGCAGTATCCTGATGCACGTCCCGAAACCTATCGAGAGGAAAGCCCAATGCCTGGCATAGCAGGGCACAGTTTACAAAGTTATGACTACAGATTAACAACGTATTCCCTGATGGATAAAGCTTGGTTATGCGCCTCAGCGTATCGATGGCTCTTGTCTGAACCTCCTGGAGACTTTCCCCACCTGGCATTTTGAGACATCCTGGAGCACTCCGCCAAGCTTTAATGAAATCTTGGTAATGGGCAAACCAGTATGCAGCTTCCATTCCGTCAAATTCTCCCAAATCCATCTCGATTAAACCTTCTTCTTCAAACAGGGGCGTTGATGGGTGAAATTCTTTTATGACTCGTGCTGTTTCGATGGCTCTCACCAAAGGGCTGGAATAGATGGCCGTAAGGGGTGCATCTTTCAATGTCAAAGCCAAAGCACGAGCCTGATCTTTACCCTCTTGGTTTAACGGGACATCTTTCCTGCCTTGGAATCGATGCGTCAGATTCCAATGGGTTTCACCGTGACGAACAAGGAAGATACGAGTACCCCTCATCTTACATTCATTCTTGTTTTTCTTTTCTGGCATAGACCTCCGAATACCCCTCATCTCTCGGCCAATTCTTTACATATCACCCGGCCAGTTCTTCATCTTATGATCTTTTATCCTTCTTTTCAAACCTCTCCCAATACTCATCGATTGCTCGCCTCAAAATATCTGAAAGCGGAAGGCCAGTTCTTTTTTGAAGTACCTTCAGCCTTTTGATCTGCATCGTGTAATCCATCAAGCATCGAGTCTGGGGGGATAGGTTCCCTTTTTTGGAGAGGGAGAGGTTTTTGAGGTCAAAAGCATCGTCATCCTTCGTAAGGATTTGTGGATACTGATTTCAGATTTATTTATCTTCAAAGACTTCCCAAATAATTCTTCAGTTTGATCAGGTCAGCCGGAGAGATATCAATAAACCTGACCCCGGCCCTGTAATCTCCCCAATCTTTCTCCGGATGAACGTCCCTCCAAACGACCTGCGTCACCAGTTCTATGATATTGAGTCCGGACCCGAAAGGGAAGAAGAGTTTTGTCCTCAGATGCTGGCCCACCGCCATCTGCTCGGACAAATAGATCGACAGTCCGCTTTCACTCGCGTTGATTACACGAACATATTTGTCGACTAAGTCCCTCCGTTTGTATTCTATTGGCAAATCAACAGTAAACCTGGGATGTCTTCTCTTTTCAGACTTCTCGGTCCCATTGGCGGGCTCAATTTGTTTTTCTCCGTTTTTCATCCAATCTCTCTTCACAAGAAGTGGTTCTGAGAGGTTTCCCCCATGGAATCCACAATGAAATGTTGAATCGTTGTGGAATTAGATTATCTTTCTCTTGAAAGAGGCCATCTCCACCAATTTGCCTAAAAAGTGGGCAGATATAAGCTCTTGAATGAATGCATAAATTTAAGAATTCTTAAAAGTGCGCCCTCTTTACTTTAATGCATCCTGTAATGCTTCCATCCTCAGATAAAATAGTCTTCCAACCTCTACGGTAGCAAAGATCAGGTAACACGTATAAAAAATTACGATAATGGTTAGTATGGCTTTTAATGTCTTGCTGAATTTAGGGCTTTTATAAAGCAAAGGGAGCCCGAGAGGTCCGAGTACAAAAAACAAGAGCAGAATGACAATGACCGGTCTCAAATACCATTTAATTTTTCCATCTTCTTGAGGTATTTTATACTTTTGGATTTTCATCAGGCATGGCCCTCGCCTCCCCCTACAATGCCCGAAGCGGCTTCATTAGATTTTTGAATCAACCATTCTCCTAACGAACGCGCGATATCGGGACGAACAACGATACCGATCTGGGACTCACGCACATGAACTTGCCCCTCTCTTGCTATCTCCACAGGGGGCCGGCCAGGTTCGACCTTTATCTGGACTGACTCAGGAATTTCTAATTTCTCAACAAATAGGTCAAAAACTATCTCTCCCTGAGGGTTTACACCTCCCCAAGCACCCGTTATAGGAATGATTCTATAGTCCGGCGCCTTTTTAAACGTAATTTTGATTTCGGGCATTTTCCCCTCCTTTATCGGTAGAACCGGTTCATGAACAACAACTTAGTAAGCAAAAACAATGCCACTTTTACCTTAATCAGATGAAATTCATGCAGGTGGTCTACGATTCAGTAAAAGTGTATTAAATCGGGAACAGGGTGTCAACAAAAATTGAATGCGCAAAAATTGAAAGGACGATTCGCCTTGCTATTCGGAGGACGATAGGGTATAGTAGGGGCAAACGTTCATTGTGGAAGCGAGATCGTTCGAACGCGGGGGCAGTCGCAATGAATTCTGAACAGTCCTTTGTGGTCCTTTTGTCGAGTTCTTGTGTTCGTCCTCTTCTGGTGCAACCCCTCAGCCTGTTTTACTGAGACAAATCCGATGCAAGGAAACTGGAAAAAGGAGCAAGGTTTGGAAGAACAGACGTCGGAAGAATCTGACGTGTTCGAGCCGACCGAAGATCCCAGCATCCTGTCTGATGAGTTGGACATGGATTTATTCGTGGATTTGCCGGGGGTCGATGCAGAGTATGAAAATATCCAAACGGCGGATGAAGAGGAAGCGGTTGAGGTTGGATATGTGGACCTTGCCGGAAAAATCATCGACCCTGTTCGGATCTACCTGAAGGAGATGGGATCCTTCCCACTCTTGACTCGAGAGGGAGAAGTGGAAGTGGCGAAGAGGATCGAAAGCGGGCAGCATGACATCCTCGGCGCCGTTCTCAAATGTCCCATTTCGATCAGGGAGATTACCCTTCTTGGAAAAGCCCTCCGGGCCGGAAAGATCAGGATCGAAGACGTCAGCAATGAGATCGACGACGAGGAAGCGACGGCGAAAGTAAAGAGGCTCGAAGAAATAAGGGTTCTCCGCCTCATCGATAAAATCCGGAAGGGGGGAAATAAAGTTCAACTTCTTCAAAAGAAGTTGAGGGGTATGAAAAAGGAATCCTCCAGGAAAAAAGTGGAGGGAGAGATCGTTAAGAAGCAGGCGGAAATGCTCGACGCTTTCAAACGAATCAACTTATGGGAACAGCAGATCAATAAGATGATTCAGAAGCTGAAGCAAATTCACGTTCAAATGGAAAACGTCGAGCAGGACGTAAGGAAAATCAGGGGAGATCTGGGGATCGCTGGCCAAAGAGACAAGAAGTTGCCGAAGAAGAAGGTCAACCTCAAGCGAAAAGAGGTCGAGGAGAGAAACAGGGCTCTCCGAAATTCTAAACGCAGAATAGCGAGGATGGAGGCGGAATGGGGCCTTTCTCAGCGCCGGCTGAAGGAGGCGTTGACGGCCATTGAGAGAGCGGAGGTCAAGATCAAGGAAGCGAAAGCGGAACTGGTCAAAGCCAATCTCAGATTAGTCATCTCCATTGCTAAGAGATATTTGAATCGGGGGCTCCAGTTTCTGGATCTGATTCAAGAAGGGAACATTGGTTTGATGAGGGCCGTTGAAAAGTTCGAATACCAACGGGGTTATAAGTTCGGCACCTATGCGACATGGTGGGTTCGTCAGGCCATTTCCCGCGCGATCGCGGATCAAGCCAGAACCATTCGCATCCCGGTCCATATGATTGAGATCATCAACAAACTGAACCGAACCTCTCGAGCTCTTGTTCAGCAAATGGGAAGGGAACCCACCCTGGAGGAGATCGCCGAAAGAATGGGAGTCCCCCTTCATCACGTTCAGAAGATTCTGAAAGTGAGTAAAAAAACGATTTCCCTTGAGACCCCTATCGGCGAGGAGGAGGACGGCCGGCTGGAGGATTTTATTGAGGATAAAGGATCCATCTCGCCTCAGGAGGCCGCCATCGTTTCCAACCTGGCCCAGCAGACGCAAACCGTGCTCTCCACCCTGGATAAGCGGGAGGAGAAGATTCTAAGAATGCGGTTTGGGATCGGGGAAAAACATGACCATACGCTTGAGGAAGTGGGGCAGGACTTTAACGTCACACGGGAGCGGATCCGGCAGATTGAGGAGAAGGCATTGAGGAAGCTAAAACATCCGAGCCGTGCTGAAAAATTGAAGAGCTTTGTCGAATATTGAAAAGGAGAGAGGCGATGAACATTTACGTGGGGAATTTATCGTTCGACGCGAAAGAAGAAAACCTCCAAACCGCTTTCGAAGCTTTCGGAAAGGTCAACTCGGCTACGATCGTGAGAGATAAGTATAGTGGCCAGTCTCGAGGTTTTGGGTTTGTGGAAATGCCCGATGGGAATGAGGCTCGTACCGCGATTGCGAACCTGAATGGAAAAGAACTCCTCGGCCGACAGATGAATGTGAATGAAGCTCGGCCTCGCCCGGACCGTGGAGGATCCGCAGGTCGTGGCGGCCACGGTGGAAGATCCAATCAGGGGGGCAGGAACCGTTACTAAGATGAACCCGCCAAAATCCGAAATTTGCTAAGCCATCTCCAAGACGATGGTGATCCTGCCGTCGGGAAGCGTTTGAGGCAAAGCTCGCATCTTCATCCCCACATGGATCTTTTTCAAATCCACTTTCGGTATCCATCCCATCACTCTCATTCCACCTTCTACTTCCAGGATTCCAATGGGAGCAGGCTCGAAAACAACACTTGAAAAAGGCATCAGGGACGGCCGCACCGCGAAGTGATCGGGAGCGACATAAATTTTCGTAAAGCTGAGGAGCGTCCCCTCCCCTTTCAACTCTTTCCATTCCATATCGCTGGACATACATTCGGAACAATCCGCCTGCGGTGGGTAGTATTTCTTCCCGCATTTCTTGCAGACTGTTGACATGATCTTCCCCGCGGCAAGGTCATCGGCAAATCGAGCCACTTTTGTCTGTGAGACGGCTAAGGAAAAATTTTTGAAATCCATTCTATTCCCTCCTGAAGATATGAACAGCCACTACCTGTCCTGTCCCGCCGACATTATGCGTCAGACCGGTCTCTGCATTTTTCACCTGTCTCTCACCCGCTTCCCCTCTCAATTGTTTTGTAATCTCAATAGCCATCGAGACCCCGGTGGCCCCGATGGGATGGCCTTTTGATTTTAATCCACCATCGACATTGACCGGGATTTTGCCCCCGACATAGGTCTCCTTTTGCTGGATCAGCTTTCCGCCTTCCCCCTTTTCACAGAAACCAAGGTCCTCATAGGCCACGATCTCGGCAATGGTAAAACAGTCATGGACCGTGGCGACATTGATGTTGGACGGCCCCACCCCTGCCATCCGGTAAGCTGTCTTGGCGGCCTCGCGGCTCGAAGCGATGGAGGTTAAGCTTTTTCGGTCTCCGATTCTCATCGTATCCGTGGCAAGACCAAGTCCTGCGATCCAGACCGGTTTCTTTGAGAGGGCTTTCGCCTTTTCTTCCGAGGCGAGAAGCACCGCGGCAGCGCCGTCCGTAATGAGACTGCAGTCGAAAAGTTTCAACGGATGAGCCACGGTAAACGAAGTCAACGCCTTGTCCAGGGTAATCGGTTTCTGCATATGGGCATAAGGGTTGAGGCTTCCATAGTAATGATTTTTTACGGCCACCATGGCGAGCTGCTCTTCCGTTGTGCCATACTCAGCCATATGGGCATTAGCAATCAACGCATAGTAGCCGGGGAAGGTAGTTCCAAAAGGATATTCCCAGGTGGCATCCCCGCCTCTGCCCATGATCTCTGTCGCTATGCTGGTGGGAACTTCGGTCATCTTCTCCACGCCCACGACCAGAACGAGGTCGGCGAGGCCTGAGGCCACATTCATCCAGCCCGTTCTCAAGGCCATGCTCCCCGTGGCACAGGCGGCTTCCACACGGAAATTGGGCCTCGGGTGAAAACCGATGTAGTCGTGAACTTGCGCAGAAGGCTGTAGGGCCAAGGAAAATTCGTCCCCCGCAATCCCCGTGACCATGCTTTCCACTTCTTTTGAAGCCACGCCAGCGTCTTCGAGACATGCTCTCACAGCTTCAAACGCTAATTCCCGGAGCGAGGCATCCGACCTCACTCCAAATTTTCCCTGGCCGATTCCGATGATAGCTACCTTTTTCATATCCTTACCCATCCTCTCTTCACCCCGTTAGAAATTCTACCGGGGGGCCAAATCCCGCCGAAATTATTCCAGAACCCCACTCCGTTACGGAATAGTAACGCATCTCTTCTAACCAGGTCAACTTCTCTTGCGCTTTTGCCCCTCACCCTATCCCTCTCCCCACCGGGGAGAGGGATAAGAGGACTTGAATCCTCACTGTGTACGTTAATAGACGATTCCCGCATACCCTACGAAACTATCGTCTGGCATGATGTCATAACTGGTGTAGTAGTCAAGGAGCACTCCTTTTTCTGACCCCAAGGCCTTGCAGGTAGCCATGGCAGAGATGGCAGCCCCTGCGCTGCAGGCGCTATCATTTTCTATGGCGTGTCTCAGGAGGCCCTCTACATCCATGCCCAATGCTCGGTCAATAAACCCCTTATCATTTTCTTTCTTTACCCAGTCCACAGAAGCGGGGCCAACCCCCTTCTTCAAAAACCCATAATTAGGCCCGTAGTGAGTCAAATCGGTTGATCCAATGGCAACGATTGCAATACCTT
>Ga0187779_10001347_pt1 | contig 15348 bp, 18 predicted proteins | sample 1015_Q2_SP10_10__FD_132435 | JGI IMG/M metagenome (GOLD analysis project Ga0187779, IMG submission 132435) | Tropical peat soil microbial communities from peatlands in Department of Meta, Colombia - 1015_Q2_SP10_10_MG | ecosystem: Environmental > Terrestrial > Soil > Wetlands > Peat | place... | reverse complement strand
AGACGTACAAGCTTTTCATCGACGGAAAATTTGTCCGCGGCGAAAATGGCCGGGTAGTGCCAGCGCTCGATTCGGGCAGAAGAGTGCTTGCTAATTTTTGTCGCGCGTCGAAGAAAGATTTTCGCGATGCGGTGGTGGCGGCCAGGAATGTCTTTCCAAAGTGGTCGAACCAAAGCGCTTATTCGCGCGGGCAGATTTTGTATCGGGCGGCCGAAATGCTGGAAACGCGACGAAGCGAATTGCAAAGCCAAATTGCGCGCGCCGACGGCTCAAGATCGACTTCATCGACTGAAACCACGCTCGCCATCGACCGCCTGGTCCATTATGCCGGATGGACAGACAAATTCGGCCAAATTTTTGGAACGGTAAATCCAGTCGCTACTTCGCACTTTAACTTCACGTTTCCCGAACCGACCGGGGTGGTAGTGGTAATTTGCCCGGACAAACCGCCGTTGCTCGCGTTCGTTTCGCTCATTGCGCCAGTCATTTTGAGCGGCAATTGCGCGATCGTCATCGCTTCTGCCACCAAGCCACTACCCGCGCTCACGTTTACCGAAATTATTGCGACCAGCGACCTGCCGCCGGGCGTTGTGAACGTGCTGGCAGGCGATCACGAGGAGCTCGCGCCTCATATCGCCGGCCACATGGACGTGAACGCGATCGTCGACGCCAGTCGCGATGACCATCTCGGCTGCGAATTTCAAGCTGGCGCCAAGTTCAATGTAAAACGCTACGTTCGTCGCGATCTGCCTACCGAGGCGTGGCGAAGTGCCGAGGCAGAAAATCCGTATTGGATATTGGACACGGTTGAAATGAAGACCGCCTGGCACCCAATCGGCCTCTGAAGGCAAAAAACGGGCGCGCTGCCTGCTACTAAGCGAGTCATGCAAATGCACGTTCCCTCGCTCATCGAAAAGAAACGCGACGGTCACGAGTTATCGGGAAATGAGATCGAATTTTTGATCGACGCGTTTACGCACGACCAACTCCCGGATTATCAAATGAGCGCGTGGGCGATGGCCGTTTTCTTCCGCGGCATGACCTCGGCCGAAACACAGCATTTGACCGAGGCGATGATGAATAGCGGTCGCGTCTTCAAATATCCGAAGGATTCCCCGCCGAAAATTGACAAGCATTCGACCGGCGGCGTCGGCGACAAAGTCTCGCTCGTGCTCGCGCCTTTGCTGGCTTGCGATGAAGCTTGGGTGCCGATGATTTCCGGCCGTGGCCTCGGTCTGACCGGCGGCACACTCGACAAGCTCGAAAGCATTCCCGGTTTTAATGTGAATCTTGACGAGAAACGCGCTCTCAAGCAGCTCGATAAGATCGGCGTTTTCATGATCGGCCAGACCGCGGACATTTGCCCGGCCGACAAGAAACTCTACGCGCTGCGCGACGTAACCGGGACCTTTCCTTCGCAATCTTTGATTGTTGCGAGCATCATGGGCAAGAAACTGGCGGAAAAACTCGACCGTCTCGTCCTCGATGTGAAATTTGGCCGCGGCGCATTCATGAAATCGAAATCGGACGCAGAGCAACTCGCCGCCGCCCTGACCGAGGTTGGCGCCAGAATGGGCGTGAAAATGTCGCATCTGCTGAGCCCGATGGATGAGCCGCTCGGACGGGCAGTGGGAAATGCGCTGGAAGTCGCGGAGTGCGTTGAGATTTTACAAGGCGCCGGGCCTGACGATGTCGTTAAACTAGTCATCGACCTGGCGGAGAAGGTTTCGACAACGCCGCGAGCCGATTTGGAAAAGCGACTTAAGGATGGCAGCGCCTGGAAAAAATTTGTTGCACTCGTTTACGCACAGGACGGCGATGCCACAGCTCTGGAGAAAATTGTCGATATAAATTGCGCACCGATCATTCGGCCGTGGCCGGCCAAGGCGAGCGGCGTTGTCGCAAGAGTGGATGCAGAATCGATCGGTCGAGCATCGATCCTTCTCGGGGCCGGGCGGAGTGTGGCGAGCGATGTGATCGATTTCGCGGTCGGTTTCTCTGGAATCAGGAAAATCGGCGAGCAGGTCGAGGTGAACGAGCCGTTGCTCTCAGTTCATGCTCGCGACGAGCGATCCTTTCATTTAGCGAGCGCGCTTTTGGAAAAAGCAATCGAGATCGCGTAAACTCGAGATTCGACGGCACCCGAGATAGACGCCGGTTGCTCAGTACAACCAACTAAGTTGATATTTTCGGCGCGGGGTAAGGCCTATGCCAAGACTTTCCAGATATAGGCTAGCAGCCGGTAAAATCCGTAGCCGCAGAACAAGACTTTGCCATAAAAAAAGACGAAGGTCAGAAAGTTTATCAACCTGGGCGGATCGATCTCGCTATCGTCTGAGGTGCCTTGTTTGTGTTTACAAGCGTAGTACAGCCACCAAATCGTGCTTTTGTAAAAGTACTGTAATACATCGAGTGCTAGAGCCATGACAAATGCGCCTAGCGGCCAAAGCAGACCAGCTGCAAATGGAACGCCGCCCGCGTTCTTGTCGCCAACTTTAAATATCCAAACGATCGCTATACCCGCAAAGCAGAGCTTCCTCGTGTTTTCGGTCAGCGTTGCGCTGGCATCGTAGAAAGCTTTCTTGGCTTCTTCGAGTTTCATTATTAACGACCAAACCTCATCGGCCCGACATTCCCAGAGCCGCGGGGAACGCTCGGCCCGACGTGGCCGGTGCCTCCTTTTCCGCTGCCAAAGGTAGTATCGGAGTACCTTTGAGGACCCATATGTGCACCGGTATGTCCCGGTCCACGTCTTGACTCACTAACAGTCTTTTCAGTCAGGACCCGTATGGTCCAAAAGTCATCCGACAAGTTTCTATCCCCGAGATAAGCGTAAGGCATGGTGAAGTAACCTTGCTTGCCCCAGTCGGCCCCCCATGAATTACGCACCAGAAACCTCTGTTGAGTATCGTCATAGCCTACACACATTACGGCATGTCCACCCAGGACCTTTTCGTTTTTCCCCGGCATATTGAGCATACCTGATTTAGCGACGGCTGGAGATTCGAACGCAGTGTAAACAGTGAATCCAAAGACGAATGGGAACCCGTCGGCAAGACAGGTCCGCATCTCATCGGTCGTCATTATTCGATGATAGGAGGTGATCTCGTGTTTCTTCGCATCTTTATAACAAGCTATGGATGGTCTCTTCGCGAACGCTGCGATGCGATATGGCCACTCCTTCTCCGGACATACTCCCTGTTTCGCCAATGACTTCACTCCATCTCGGATATTCGCACCGCTATCTTGATCGACCGTTCCTTCGATCGCGCGCTCATTATAGTAGACAAACAACCGGCTAAGATCGACGAAGGACGCACGATCTTTAATTTCGAGGAATTCAAGTGCGCCAACCAAGGCATTGGCCGTGCAACTGCCAAGGTTTCCCTGATTTTCTACCGGCGAACACCTCGCCTGAAGATCGATCTTTTGCGGCAATATCGGCGGTTTAGGCGCGATGGCCGAATAAAGTAAGTCTCGGTGATCGGGCAGGTCGGGCTGCCAGCCATACCATTTAGGGGAGCGCTTATTGATTTTTGACATTGGAGCTATCCTTATCTTTCATTTTATGACGTAACATGGTGACTCATCGCACTGCCGGCGGATTGGGAGGAGGGTTCGGCACATTTTGTGGCAGCGCTTTGCGCATAAATCCTTCAATAAAATCGGCGCCTGCGTAACCGGCGCCAAGCAGTGCGATCAATGTTTGGTAGTCGAGGCTATTGACCTGCGACATGAAAGGTAGTGCAGCTAACATCCCGGCAATCGCACCAATTAGTAGACTAACGAGTAGCTGAGATGCGTCGAATTCATTTTTTAAGGTGGACCCAGCGGCTTGAGCAGACTCAGCTGCCTTTTTTAGCCCAATTATGGCACGGATTCCCTGCCCGGTAGCTCCCAGTAGCGCGCCAAGGCCTAGTCCTTGAATAGCTGCTATGGCGGTGAATGTTTGGTTTGGATCTGACATAAATTAATGAGTTCCTTTGGTCAGATGCTAGTTTCGCGATAATTTTTCAACGTCCTGCAAAGACACACTTGTATGACTCAGTGTTTTGGAACCCCTTCATCACTATGAAGACGGCGGTAAAATCAGCTTTCCGAGCAGGTCTTCCAAAGGAAGTCCAGGGTTTGCTTCGTCCATGTCAAATCCGTCACCGCCCTGGCATTCCTGTGCATATTGCCAAATATGGATAGGGCAGGCAGGCACCGGGGCGGGAGTTAGCTGGGCGGTATTCCAGGGCTGCACGGGCATGCAGATTTGTCCGCCGGTTTTCCAGCGGGCGATCCACGCGGTCTGGCAACGCGCTCCTTGATTTACAGCCGTCCGCAATGCTAGCCAGCTATCATGATCGAAATTACAGCAGAGTCCCGGCTGGAGCTCGACCGTGTCAGACGATATTTGCCTGCTGTAAGCTGAAAGGGTATCAGACCATCCTGACCAATAGTCGACAGACAGCGTAGGGTTCGGCGCACCTTCATCGTCAAGATAGACATAGAATTCTCCCCCTTGATCCGCGAGATACTTTACCCCGAAGGCAGCAAAGACTGCCAACACATTCCCTTTCGCATCATCTATCCCATCACTCTCACTGCCATTGATTCGGGCTGTTTGTCTGGCAATCGGAGCGACCCTGATACCAGCAGAAGCTAAAGCGGCGTGCTCGGTCTTGGGATTGTATTGGGTGCCACCCTGTTGCTCCGAGGTCTTGAAATATCTTCCCCAGAAGCGAGGCGGACCACCGAACAAACCTGCCGCATGTTCCAGCAGGGTCTTGCCATGGATGGTATGCACTACTTCGGCCGAACTATCCGCCCCCGGCGCACCAAGTGATGGTCCGGCTAAAAGCTCAGGCCGCACCCGAGTTGTTTTCTTGGCGGCTTTTTTAACGGCTTTTTTCATCTGGTGCTTGGGATTTCAGGGACCAAACTGAGACTTATCCGCAGTTCCAAGTCTCAGGCTGCTAGTCACAAACAGATCGTTGGTTTTAGCTGTAACCTCGCCAAACTGCTCGCCGGCACTTAGAACGAGCCAGATATTTGTCGTAATTTTTTTCTCGACACCTAATGCGCCGCGCCAGGCGTCGCCGTCGCCATCCAACCCATGCCAGACATGGACGTAGCCGCCTTCGGCAAAGCCATTAAAAGTCTGCGCTCCAAGTCTTAATCGAGCGCCCATTATAAGGCTGTTTTGATTGGCGGTATGGGTCTTATCGTTGGGATCTACTACCAACTCATTTTCGCGATACCTTGCTTCACCAATGAGCTGGAGGTTAATGGGATCGGACGGAGTTGGAATAAGGCTTTTGGTTCCATAAGCGAACGTTGTCCAGGCTGTGAATCCAGTGTTGCTCAGGTCCGAGAGCTTTCCCGAAGTGCTGTTCCAAGTAGGTGCGATCGAGCCTGTCCAAATCGTCCCCTGCCATTTGTTCTTGTTGAAGTCGTTGACCGCGGCGGACCACGCAGCCGATCCAGGAGGAGTCCCCGTGGGCAACGGCGTGTTCGGGTTATCCAGATCATTGGGGAACTGGACCTTACTTGTGGCGCTTACGAAAGCTGCATCCAAATCCTGACTTCGATAGGGGTCGTGGTCCGCACTCTCATAGAAAACTTCGGCAAACCCGAGTGCGAGCTGAACTGCGTCGCTGTTGTTTGTCGCCTTAGAGGTGGCGGCTGATATACTGAAATTGTAGATCCAGCGACGGAACATCGCACTTACGTCCCCCTCACTGCTGCCTCGATAGTCGCGCAGGTTAGTATTTGGGCCGAACACCCGAAACGGAGCTGCTTCAAGCGCGAGACCGTGTTGTAACACGCCGTTGTGATCGACGCCGTTAATGAGATCGCTGGCGAGTTCACGCGGTGTGCTCGGAGTGCTAACGGTTTCCGGAGACAGCCCCAGCGCGTCGAAAGCAGGAACAGCGCTCGGAGAGCGGTCAAAGTTAATTTGATTAAACTCGTCAGCAAGAGGGTCTCCGGTCGATGTTGGGGAGGTCGACAATGTCGCCGGAGCGGTAGTCTGACTGTAACTGGCGGCCACTGAGCAAACGAGCCACCACAAGGCAAGCAATGGACGCGGATTCACGCGAAGTTACAAATGAAGCGAAAGTAGTTCAGGCCGCCGACGGTTCCGTTAAGACTGCCGGCACATGTCCCGACAATTACCCCTTCGACCATGATCTGACATTCAAGGTTCCACGGGCCGGCCGCTACAAATCCAACGACGCCGATACAGGCCATGTAATAACCAGCGAGTTGGTTGGCCGGTTTGCCCAAATCGTGAAGCGTAGGCAACGGGTAAAAATCTTTAGGGACAACGTGGGTGATCGCCTGCTGGGCGTCGACGAGATCGATCTTGTAGTCAACGCGCTCCGGACGGCTCTCAACCAGCTGGACGCACGCGTTACTGCTGGAGTTCGGGAGTTTTACGTTAAATTGCTTATCGATGTTACTGCTAGCCATAGAGAAAGGTGCGTTTCACCAGCGTTCTACGGATTTTTTGGAGCGAAGTTCTCGAAAACTTTGTTTCAACTCCAAAAAGAGATGCACTTCGTTCTTCCTTCCGGAACGATCCGGGCTCTCCATTCTTTACCCGATCGTCCGGAGCATTTGCGATTTTGACTCGAAAAGATTCGCGAGTTGAGTCGAGAAATGAGGCAGCTCGACTGGGCCTTCCTTTTTGTTACATTTGTAAATTGGAAAGCCACTGCCCAAGTCGCCGACGACTTATCGAGACCGCAACGAGCGTAAAGTGAATTGACGTTGCCGACATCGGCCAGGGCAGTAACGTTGTCTCCGGATGATCACCAAGACATCGGAGACGTTTCAGTTCGACGCAATTGACGACGTTGTGAGCGACATCGCGAAGGGACGCATTGTGATCGTGACCGACGATGCCGATCGCGAGAATGAAGGCGATTTGGTAATGGCGGCCGAGAAAGTGACGCCAGAGGCGGTCAACTTCATGGCGACGCACGGCCGCGGTTTGATTTGTGTGCCGATTTCGAATGAGCGGGCGGAGCAGCTAGGCCTGCAACGCATGGTCGCCCAAAATCGCGAAGCGCAACGGACCGATTTCACGGTCTCGGTCGATGCTGCCCGCGGCGTGACCACCGGAATCAGCGCATACGATCGGGCCACGACAATCTTGGCGATCGCCAATTCGAAATCATCTCCGGAAGACCTGACCCAACCGGGTCACGTGTTTCCCCTGCGCGCAAAGGAAGGTGGTGTTTTGCGGCGGGCCGGTCACACCGAAGCAGCGGTCGATCTTGCGCGAATGGCAGATCTGCAGCCCGCCGGGGTGCTTTGCGAAATCTTGCACGACGACGGTACGATGGCGCGATTGCCGGAGTTGATGGAATTCCGCAGGAAACACAGTCTTCGGATTTGCACGATCCAGAGCCTGATCGCGTACCGCCGCCAACGCGAGAAGCTCGTCACGCTCGAACAAGTGGTAAAGCTGCCGACTGATTACGGCGATTTTGATTTACACCTTTATCGTTCATTGCTCGACGGCATGCACCATCTCGCGCTGGTGAAAGGCAAAATCGATCAGGACAAGCCGGCCCTCGTGCGGGTGCACAGCGAATGCCTCACCGGCGATGTGTTTGCTTCCCAACGATGCGACTGTGGAAATCAGTTGCACGCGGCATTGCGGCAAATTTCAGAGGAAGGCAATGGCGTCCTTGTTTACATGCGGCAGGAAGGCCGCGGGATCGGCCTGGCGGCAAAGATTCACGCATACAAGCTGCAAGAGGAAGGTCTCGACACGGTTGAAGCAAACGCAAAGCTGGGTCTTCCAGCCGACTTGCGCGACTACGGACTGGGTGCGCAAATTCTCTTCGATCTTGGAGTTCGTCGTTTTCGTTTTCTGACGAATAATCCAAAGAAAGTTGTGGGACTGGAAGGTTATGGCCTGGAAATGGTCGAACAGGTTCCAATTCGCGTTGAAGCCAACCCGCACAACAAAAAGTATCTCGAGACCAAGAAAAAGAAGCTCGGCCATCTCCTTTAAAGTTCACGATCAATCAACCTCCGCGCGGAACGCTTTTCAGATCCGGCTTTAAGTTGACTACGTTCCGGGCATGGGTAACTGAATCTGCCGGAAAAGGCGAGGACGAGTTCGCCAGCCAGCATCCGAGCCACAGCTAAAGATCCCCGATTTTATGAGACGATATCTTCCTTTCGCAATCGTGGCCATCGTCGCCATTCTCGCGGTCGGCGGTGGAACGTATCTTTACCACGCAAAAGCCTCCTCCTTGTCGGGATCGAGAATTCACGGAGAGAGCGCGGAGACTGCGGATTCAGATCACGTCCTCGGTCCGGCGGAGGCGCGCGTGGTCCTGGAAGAGTACGGAGATTTCCAATGTCCACCCTGCGGCCACTTGTCGGACCCGATTAATGAACTTCAGAAGGAGTACAATATCCGCCTGGTTTTTCGCGAGTTTCCGCTGGTCGATTTTCATAAACATGCGCTCGAAGCTGCCTACGCGGCCGAAGCCGCTGGTCTGCAGGGACATTTCTGGCAAATGCACGATTTGCTCTATCGCCAACAACCCATTTGGAGTAGCGCGCCCGATGTCCGGCAGCTGTTTGATCATTATGCCAGCTTGATGGGCCTGGATGTTGAACGGTTTAATCGAGATATGGACAATGAAAGAGTCCATCAACGAGTGGCAGCCGATCAAAAGAAGGGCGAGTCGCTCGGCGTGAAAAATACGCCGACTATTTTCCTCAATGCTCAAGAAATTGACCGGATGCATTTGAACCCAGCTGGTTTGCACGACGCGATCGAGGCCGCGATCAAGACCAACAAACCATCTTCTTAGTCAGTCACATGAAAGACAGAAAGGGAGATCAAAAAGCAAAGAGCGCGCGTCCACGCGTCGAGATGTTTCTTTACGCCGCCGCTGCCCTGATCGCCGTCACCGGTTTGGGCGAAGCGATTTATCTCACTGTCATGTTCTTAACCGGCGAACTTGCGATTTGCGGAGGCTCCAGCGGGTGCATGGAAGTACTGGGAAGCAAGTTCGCCCATATCCGGGGTATTCCGATCGCCGCTTTTGGCGCCGCTGCTTATTTTGCCGCGTTTAGTTGCGCAACTTTTGCCGCATTCGGCTACGCGCGCGCGCGGCGACTGTTTACGATTGTGGTTGGCGGGATGTTCCTCTTCACCCTTTGGCTGCTTTTCGTTCAGGCATTCCTTCTGCATGCCTTCTGTAAATATTGTCTCTTTTCCGCCGCGATGATCTTTTTACTGGCGGGTATTGGCGTCTCAAGACCGGTTTCAGACTAGGCGGTCCGTTGAGGGTGTTGAGTCCGAGCGATTCAACAGGGCGGCTCTTTTCTGTTTCAACGCCCTCAACCTTTCAACCGCTCGACCTTTGTGATTCATTACAACAGCACATGCCGAAATCGTCTTTTCCCCGCCCCCGCGCGCTCGCGACCAAACTCCGTTTCTCAATCGTCGCGAGCGAGTTCAATCCGCGTTACATCGATGGGCTAATCCGTCACGCCATCAAAGAATTGGGTTCGCTCGCGCCGAATGCGGCAATTTCAATTCACCGCGTACCAGGGGCGTTCGAGATTCCGATCCTTGTCCGTGAGCTTGCGTTGCAAAAAAAAGCAGACGCCGTCATCGCGATCGGAGTAATTTTGAAGGGCAAAACCGATCACGCGATAAATCTTGCGCGTTCGGTTACCGATGCGTTGCAACGCATCGCGATGGATTTCGGAGTGCCGACAATCAATGTCGTGCTCAGCCTGAACAGCGAGGCACAGGCGCGTGAGCGTTGTCTCGGCAACAAGATCAATCGCGGAACGGAAGCTGCCCGCGCCGCGGTTGCAATTGTTGACACCATCTCAGAATTGCGGCGCGCTAAATCGTAATCATGGGGCGACGACGCAAAGCACGCGAATTGGCGATCCAATATCATTTTTGGCGCGACGTGCACGAAGCACCCGAACGGATCGACGATTTTTGGGCGATGTGTCCCACCAAGCCCAGCGTCCGCGAATTCGCTCAGCCTTTAATCGAAGGAATGGTCGCGCATCTTCCCGAGATCGACGAACGGATTCGCAGGTATTGCGAAAACTACAATCTCAATCGCATTTCCACGGTCGACCGTAACGTATTGCGGCTGGCGATCTACGAAATGCTCTACCGCGACGACATTCCGCCAGTGGTATCAATCAATGAAGCGATCGAGCTTGCCAAAACTTTCGGTGGTGCTGAATCGGGAAAGTTCGTAAATGGAATTCTTGATCGGGTGCGAAAAGACTTAAGCCGCCCCTCGCGCGAAGCAATGTCTTCCTCGCCGAAAGAAGGACCGGATTAAGAGGTTCATTCGATATGGAATTGCAAATCGGGAGATTCGGTCTCCGAATCCCGTAAATCCCGTCTAGTAATCGCCAGTTCCGTCCGGACATGAAGTTATTCGAAACGCTTGCTCAAACATTTGCCGCCAAACCCATCGATTGGGAAGAACTCGAAGCCGCGCTCATCCGCGCAGACCTTGGCGTGCGAATCACGACGCGAATTCTGAAACGCCTCCAGGAACAGGAAGCCTGGTCTTTGCTCGGGATCAAAAATGTTCTCGCGGTTGCGCGCGAGGAAATCTCACGTGTGTTGCCGGATTCGCCGTCACCTCTCGAACCAATCGCCGGCAGGCCAAATGTGGTCTTGATTGTCGGAGTCAACGGGACCGGCAAGACCACATCGATGGCAAAGCTGGCGCATTACCTCGGCCAACGCGGACACACGGTGCTGCTCGCGGCCGCAGACACTTTCCGGGCCGCAGCGATTGAACAGCTTGGGATTTGGGCCAACCGGCTCGGTGTCGAAATGATTCGCGGACAGTACGGGGCAGATCCCGCCGCGCTTTGTTACGATGCTCTCCAATCGGCCACCAAAAACAAAATCGATTTTCTTCTCTGCGATACAGCGGGACGATTGCATACCAAAGCGAACTTGATGGCCGAGCTGCAAAAGATTAAGCGCAGTCTCGCCAAACTCGATCCGGCTGCGCCACACGAAGCGCTGCTGGTGGTTGATGCCACCACCGGCGGAAACGCTCTTGCGCAAGCGCGGGAGTTTCATCAGGCGATTGGCTTGACCGGGTTGATCGTGACAAAACTCGACGGCAGCGGCAAAGGCGGAATCGTCGTCGCGATCCAGGACGACCTTGAGATTCCGACGCGGTTTATTGGTACGGGCGAAAAGATCGACGACTTTGCGCCGTTCGACGCCCGCCAATTCGTCGCGGAGATGTTTTGACCCGATTGGCTTTTTCAAGCTAGAAACCAATCATGAGTAGTGCCACCAAACGCGCGATTCTGCGCTGGATTCACCTTGTCTTCGTCATTCCAATACTCGGTTTCGTTTATCAATCGCCTTCGGAAGTTCAGCAATATGCCGCCGGCGTTCGGTTCATCTTTCTCCCCGGGTTGATGTTTTCGGGTTACTGGATGTATGCAGGCGCGACCTTCGCGATCATTGGCGTTGCGCTTTGGCTCGGTGTCTATCGCTTTTCTGGATTCGGACCGGCACTGTTGAGTCAGTTCGCCTTCTTCGTCGCCTGGAAGATTTGGTCAATCGTTCGCGCCCGACGTTCCAAGAGCCGACCGGCATGAAAAGTAAAAAGGAATTGTCACCGAAACAACGCGAGGAGCTTCTGGACGCGTTGAAAAGCCGCTTTGAGAAAAACATGAACCGGCACAAAGGTCTCGACTGGGCGAAACTACAGACGCGGCTCGAGGTCAACGGCGAAAAGTTATGGTCGCTCAATGAAATGGAGCGAACCGGCGGCGAACCGGACGTCATGGGTCACGATAAGAAGACCGGCGAATACATCTTTTTTGATTGCTCGCCGCAAAGTCCTGGCGGCCGGACAAGTCTTTGCTACGACCGTGAAGCGTTGGATTCCAGGAAAGAACATAAACCGAAAAATAGCGCTGTAGATTTGGCAGCCGCCATGGGCGTGGAGCTTTTGACGGAAGAACAATATCTGGAGCTGCAGCAGACAGGAGAGTTTGACACGAAGTCATCGAGTTGGGTGAAAACGCCTTCCGAAATGAGAAAACACGGCGGCGCACTTTATTATGATCGCCGCTACGGGCGCGTTTTTGCAGGTCACAATGGCGCCCAGTCTTACTATAGTGGCCGCGGGTTTCGCGCCTCGTTAAAGATCTAAACTTAGACTTTCGATTTTTTCACTGCGCGGGAATCGGCTATCCTCCTCGCGCGAGAGCGTTATCGTGAGCGAAACCGTCCCTGCTGAAGAAGTTGTTCCGCCAGTTCCATCAAATGGAATAGGCGGGTTCATCGCGAAGTTCACCGTCCTCAAAGGAGCTCGCCGGGAACTCTGGCTTACCTTCCTGATTAAGTTCCTGATCTACACAGCCTACTCGATCACGAATAAGACAATGGTCTTGTGGCTGTCGAAAGATCTTGGATTCAGCGATCAAGCGGCGAGTGCGTTAATCGGCTGGGTATGGGCACCGGCGATGACCATCTTCACGCTGTTGGCCGGTTCGCTCACCGATGCGATTGGTTTGAGGCGAACTTTCTTCCTCGGCGCCGGCATTTGCACTTTTGCGCGCAGCGTGATGGTACTGACGAAGGATCCAACGCTGGCGCTCATCTGCGGATTGCTGCCGCTGGCAGTTGGCGAAGCGCTCGGCACGCCGGTGTTGCTGGCGGCGACGCGAGTCTATTCCACGACCGCGCAGCGTTCGATCGCGTTCTCGATCATCTACGCGCTGATGAACGTCGGCTATCTTGTTGCCGGCTACGTTTTTGATTTTATTCGTTCGCTTGATTTCCATCCGAACATCGCCGGGTTTCAACCAACGCCGCATGAGCAACTCTTTGGCATCAGTCTGGCCCTTGAGATCCTGCTCTTTCCCACGATTTATTTTTTGCGACGGTCCGAGCCAAATGGACGGATGAGAGATTCGCGCTCTGCGCCAGACTTTTGGTCGCGCATTGCCGGCAACGTTAAACAAAGCGTGGCCGAGACCGCGCAGCTCTTTCAAAAATTGATCGGCCAGTCCGGATTTTACCGGCTGCTGCTCTTCTTTCTCCTGATTGGATTTCTGAAAGCGATTTTTCTGCAAATGGATTACGTCTTTCCGAAATTTGGCGATCGCGCGATGGGATTGCACGCGCCGGTCGGCAAACTGGCGGGAATAAATGCGATTCTCATTATCGTGCTTGCCCCGGTGGTTGGCGCTCTCACCCAGCGCATCGCGTCGTATCGCATGGTCATCATCGGCAGCCTCATTTGTGCAGCGGGTGTGTTTATCATGGCGTTGCCGGCAGACTGGTTTGTGCCGGCAGCGAACAGCATGTTCGGGAGTGCGCTCGGTCACGGATACCTGCGACTGACCGGCGCGGTGCATCCGTACTACATCATGTCGGCACTTTACCTGACGATCTTTTCGATTGGTGAAGCGTTTTATTCGCCGCGCGTCTACGAGTATGCAGCGGCAATCGCGCCACCTGGTCAGGAAGCTTCCTACGGAGCACTGGCTTACCTTCCGTTTTTGGTTGGCAAGCTTCTTATTGGAACAAGCGGATGGCTGCTGGCGGCGTTCTGCCCTGAGCATGGCCAATGTCGGCCACAAGCCCTTTGGCTGATCTTTGCACTTGCGGCATCGGTTGCGCCGATCGGATTGCTCCTCTTTCGTGGCTACATCCGAGTGCCGGAAGCCGGCCGGCAGGAACAGTAACGGCACCGAGATTTTGCTGTTGTGACCGGGCAAAGCGGCGTATTTTTTTGAGTGATTCAGTTTCCAGAGCGTCCGCAAAAGTCCTCTCGCGGAATGCTGATTCTGTGCGCTTTCATTTTCGTTGCCCTGGCCGGCGTCACAATTTTCTTGAACCATGCCGGCGCGCAGAAGAAAGAGGAACCAACCCCAACACCTATGACAAATTCATCACCAACCAGCGACCAGAAGGCGAACAAGCCGAACGAAGCCGACCTGCGCAAAAAACTTACTCCGGAACAATATCGGATCACCCAAATGTGTGGGACCGAGCCCGCGTTCCACAACGAATATTGGGACAATCACCGCGCTGGAATTTATGTCGATAGAGTGAGCGGCGAGCCGCTTTTCACGTCGCTCGACAAGTTCGACAGTGGCAGCGGCTGGCCGAGCTTCACCAAGCCAATCGAAACAAACAACGTGATCGAGAAAACTGATCGCTCATTTGGAATGGAGCGTACCGAAGTGCGTTCGACCAAAAGCGATTCGCATCTTGGCCACGTTTTTGACGATGGCCCGGGGCCGACTCATCAACGCTACTGCATCAATTCGGCCGCCCTCCGGTTCATCCCGGTCGAAAAATTGAAGGAAGAAGGCTACGGGCAGTACTTGCCATTGTTCCAAAAGAAGCAGTAGCATCAGTCCATTATGGAAGGCGGGCGAATTCAGCACGGTCCGACCTCGTACTATAGCGTCGTATTCGGCGTGGTGGGCGTACTGGTGATTGCGGCCAGCGTTTTCATCTACAGCCGGATGGAGACGGAAAAAGCAAAGAACAGAGTCTACGATCCCAACAAACCGCTGCCGAGTGAGGCACAGATCCGCGCAACGTTGACCGAAGATCAGTACCGCGTCGTCCGACAAAACGGAACCGAAACGGCGTTTCGCAATGAATATTGGGACAACAAACGTCCTGGCATTTACGTTGACGTTATTAGCGGCGAGCCGTTGTTCACGTCGATCGACAAGTACGACGCGGGCACAGGCCGGCCAACCTTCACTAAACCGATCGACAAAAACCGCCTCATTTCGAAGGAAGACGATTCCTTCGATATGAAGCGAATCGAGATTCGCGCCAAAAAAAGCGATGCGCATCTTGGCCATTGGTTTGCCGATCCGACAACGCCGACCGGAGAGCGCTACGCGGTCAATTCCGCCGGGCTGAAATTCATTCCCGCCGAAAAACTGGCGCGCGACGGCTATAGCGATTTCGTCCCGCTCTTTCAGAACGCGACCGAACCCAACAAACAGTAGGGCTCCACTCGTTAGGCCATTTTCGCACCCGGCTGGCGTGGTCGACCTTTCCTTCTCTATTTTTCCTGCTTTCCTGACTTATCATGCCCGGTCCGGGAACGCATTCGGCAAGCAAATCAGACGAAACCCTCGGGCTGATCGCTGGAATAGCCGCGTTCACGACGTGGGGATTGATTCCAGTTTACTGGAAGCTGTTCCGAGAAATTCCAGCCACGGAAATCCTGGCGAATCGCTTCGTTTGGACCAGCCTGTTCCTGATCGGGCTGTTAAGCTGGCAGGGCCGCTGGGCCGAAGTAACCGAAACCCTGCGATCGCGCCGCGCAACGT
>Ga0187779_10001346_pt1 | contig 15351 bp, 14 predicted proteins | sample 1015_Q2_SP10_10__FD_132435 | JGI IMG/M metagenome (GOLD analysis project Ga0187779, IMG submission 132435) | Tropical peat soil microbial communities from peatlands in Department of Meta, Colombia - 1015_Q2_SP10_10_MG | ecosystem: Environmental > Terrestrial > Soil > Wetlands > Peat | place... | reverse complement strand
TCGTGCGGGTCGCTCATCAGCAACACGCTGCCCACGGTCTGCATCGCCCGTCCCGCGCCGACGAGCGCCACGTCAACCTCATCGCGGCGCCAGCCGACCACGACGGCTGGGTCAAGGGCCAGCCAGTAGGCCGTGGTGTGCATCTCGATCTCGGGCAGGCGGATGCGCCCCCAGCCCAGGTTCTCCAGGGTGGTGAAGCGCAGCTTCTTGTAGATCGTGGCCAGCCGGCTGACCATGACCTCGCCGTGCGCACGCGTGCCGCCGGCGGCCCCGTCGTCGGCGAACGTCTCCAGGATCTTGAGCGTGACGGCCGACTCGGCCTGAGTGAAGTGGTCGACGTCGACCGGCCGGACGTACGCCTTGCGCTCGTCCCAGTCCAGGCGGTCGACGTGGTACTGGCGCGACTCGTGGAGGTAGATGGCGCCCTCGTGGACGACCGTGGGCGCGCCGAAGAGGTCGACCTCGCCGATGACCCGCGGCCGCTGGCCGCCCGTGTCGATGATGACGACGTTATCGGGCGCGGCGGTGCGCAGGGGGATCTCCGAGGCGGGGAAGTTCTCGCTGGCCCAGTACCACCGCCCGTCGTCGGCCTGGCACACGTGGCCCTCCTCGGCAAGGAAGGCCAGCAGGTCGTCGGCCGGCCCCTCGCCGAACGGCTCGCCGGGTTCGAACGGGAGCTCGAAGGCCGCCGCCCGCACGTGGGCCAGCAGGACGTGGAGGTTGTCGGGATCCAGGCGGGCCTCTTCCGGCGACCCCGCCAGGAGGTACTCGGGGTGGCTCGCGATGTACTGGTCGACGGGGCTGCTCGAGGCGACCATCAGGGAGACGGACGGTTCCAGGCGGCGGCCCGCCCGGCCCATCTGCTGCCACGTGGCGGCCACCGAGCCGGGGTAGCCGGCGAGGACCGCGGCGTCCAGCCGGCCGATGTCGAGTCCCAGCTCGAGCGCGTTGGTGCTGACGACGCCTAGCACGGAGGCGTCACGCAGGCCGGCTTCGATGGCGCGACGCTCGGAGGGCAGGTAGCCGCCCCGATAGCCACGCAGCCGTTCGCGCGGCCCGCGACCCTCCCGCAGCGCCTCGCGCAGGTGGGTCAGCAGGACCTCCACGCCGGTGCGGGAGCGGGCGAAGACGATCGTCTGGCGCTCCGCCCGCATGAAGGCCAGGGCGATCCGCTCGACCATCCCGTACGTGCTTCCGCGGATGCCCAGGCGGGCGTCGACGACGGGCGGGTTGAGGAGCACCACGCGCCGCGGGCCGGTGGGTGCGCCGGAACGGTCGATGACCGTCACAGGCCGGCCGGTGAGCGACTCGGCGAGGGCGCCCGGGCGGCCGATGGTGGCCGAGCAGAGCACGAGCTGCGGCCGGCTGCCGTAGTGGGCGCACAGGCGGAAGAGCCGCCGCAGGACGTTGGCCACGTGGCTGCCGAAGACGCCGCGGTACAGGTGGGCCTCGTCCACGACCACGTAGCGCAGCTGCTCGAACAGCTGGAACCACTTCGTGTGGTGCGGCAGGATCGCCGCGTGGAGCATGTCCGGGTTGGTCAGGACGACCTGCCCGGCCGTGCGGATCATGGACCGCATGGGCGCCGGCGTGTCGCCGTCGTAGACCGCCGCGGCGAGCTCGATGCGAGCGATGCTGGCGAGGTCCTCCAGGGCCACGAGCTGGTCCTGGCTGAGGGCCTTGGTGGGGAAGAGGTAGAGGGCGCGCGCGGAGGGGTCCTCGGCCACGGCCTGCAGCACCGGCAGGTGGTAGCAGAGGGACTTGCCCGAGGCCGTCGGTGTCACGACCATCACGTCCCGGCCGTCGTGGAGCGCCTCGATCGCCTCGGCCTGATGGCTGTAGAGGCTCGTCAGCCCGCGCCGGCCAAGGCCCTCGCGAAGGCCGGGATCGAGCCACTCGGGCAGCGGCGTGACCTCCGCTGCCCGCGCCGCCTGCTGCTCGTCCGCCACGACCGCGGCGGCGACGTCGGGCTCGCGCAGGAGCGCGTCCACCACCTGGTCGACGGTCGCCGGGGCGTACAGGCGCATGGTCACCTTTCGCACGGATGTTCGGTTTGCCGCGGCAGTGTAGCATCGGTCGGATGAGCGGTCCAGCCATGCCGGGCTTCACCCGCCGGCGCGTGGCGTTCGTCCTGGGTGCGGTCCTCGTGGCCTGGGTCGTGCTCGTCTTCGGGCGTGCGGTCGCCACGGCCTCTGACGCGGCCCATCAGGTCGAGCTGCTGCAGGCGGCCAACGCGACGCGCGCGGCGCAGCTGGCCGCGGGGCAGCGGGAGCTGCTGGTCATCCAGACACGCGCCTACCTCGACCTGCAGGCGCGAGCGGAGGGGCAGGGCACCCCTGCCGAGCACGTCTTCGCCCTCCAGTCGGGCGCCCCGAGCCCCCGTCCGATCACCCCGGTCGGCAGCCCCACGCAGCCGCTCGCCCCGTCGCCGCTGGATGCCTGGCTGGAGCTCCTGCGATTGCCCTGACGGACCCTGGCGGGTGGGGGTCCGCGGCTTCGGCGTTCATCCGCCAGACGGGATCGAGCAGGTTGTTTGCAAGCGGACAGGGAGAACCTGCGCGGGCACGTTCGGTAACGTGACTTTACGTGCTACGCTGTCAGCAGTCTGACCATAAGTCTGCCGAGTGGGACTCGGCATCCGTAGGAGGAGTGGTACATGCAGAAACGCGCCACAGTCTTGGCCGCCGTCGCGGCCGCCTCGATCATCGTCACGGGCTGTACCAGCGCGGCGACAACGGCGCCCGCGACCTCGGCGCCAGCCGGCGGTGGCGGCGGTAGCGCCTTCGACGTCACCAAGCTCGACGCCGCCTTCACCCAGATGGCGAACCTGTCGACCGTCACCTCGGCCGGGTCCGGCATGGTCGGCGTGATCCTGCCTGACACGACGACGTCCGCCCGCTACACGGCGTACGACCTGCCGTACCTCACCAAGGCCTTCACGCAGGCCGGCTACGCGACGACCGACTTCAAGATCCAGAACGCCTCCGGGACGACGACGACCGAGCTCGCCATCGCCCAGGCCGACATCACGGCCGGCGCGAAGGTCCTCCTCGTCGACCCGCTCGACGGACCGACCGGCAAGGCCATCCAGGCCGCTGCCGCGACCGCCGGCATCCCCATGATCAGCTACGACCGGGCGACGTTCCAGGGCACGAGCACCTACTACGTCAGCTTCGACAACGTCCAGGTGGGCAAGCTCATCGGCCAGGGCTTCCTGCAGTGCCTGACGGACTGGAAGGTTTCCAGCCCCAAGGTCTTCACCGTTGACGGTGGACAGGACACCGACCCGAACGCGATCGACTTCGCCAAGGGCTACAACAACGCCGTGTGGGGCCAGGCCGTGGCCCAGGTCGCCGCCGGTGCGACGAGCACCAGTGGTGGCGCGACCCTCGTCGGCGAGCAGCTGGCGCCAGGCTGGGACAACGCCAAGGGTGGCGCGATCTTCCAGCAGGCTCTCACTGCGCATCCCGAGATCAACGCCACGATCGAGGCCAATGACGGCCTCGCCGGGGCGGTCATCACGGACCTGAAGAACGCCGGCAAGGCGGCCAAGACCGTTCCCACGACCGGCCAGGACGCCACCGCACAGGGCCTGGAGTACGTGCTCCAGGGCTGGCAGTGCGGCTCCGTCTACAAGCCCATCTACCTGGAGGCCCAGGCGGCCGTCGCGCTTGCCACGTACCTGCGTGCCAAGCAGACCCCGCCGGCGGCGCTCCTGAACGGCACGACCACCGACCCGTCCAACTCGGCGACCACCGAGCCCGCCGTCCTGCTGACCCCCATCTGGGTCAACGCGGCGAACATGGAGTCCACGGTCATCGCCGACCAGTTCGTCAAGGCATCCGATATCTGCGCGGCCGTTGGCGCTGACGTCTGCACGGCGGCCGGCATCAAGTAGTCCCCCCACAAGGGCTCGCCGCGAAGCGAGCACATCGCAACGAACCCCGGCCGCAGGGCGCGGCCGGGGTTCGTTGCATCCCGGCCCCGCGCGATCCCGCGGGGGCCGTCATGATGGGTCGTCGCTGGGATCGTTCCGCTAGCCGAGGACCGCGCGATGGACGTGATGGTTGAACCCGGGCAGCCGGTCAGGCCCGTCCCGGGCGCCGCCCAGGTGGCGGATGCGCAGGCCGGCGCCGAGCCGCTCCTGAGGCTGCGGGGCATCAGCAAGCACTTCGGCGCCGTGCAGGCCCTCTACGGGGTCGACCTGGATCTGCCGGCCGCCCATGTGACCGCCCTCTGCGGTGACAACGGCGCCGGCAAGTCGGTCCTTACCAAGACGATCGCCGGCATCCACGAACCCGACGCGGGCGAGATCTTCTGGGAGGGGCGGCAGGTCCACATCCGCACCCCTAAGGACGCGGCCGCGCTGGGCATCGAGACCGTCTACCAGGACCTGGCCCTGGCCGACAACCTCGACATCGTGCAGAACATGTTCCTGGGCCGTGAACGCCTTGACCGCATCTTCCTCGATGAGGACGACATGGAGAAGGCCGCCGCGAAGACGCTGGCCAGCCTTCGCGTGACCACGGTCCGGTCGATCCGCCAGCCGGTGGCGACCCTCTCGGGTGGCCAGCGCCAGGCCGTGGCCGTGGCCAAGGCGGTCATGTGGAATTCCAAGCTGGTGATGCTCGACGAGCCCACCGCCGCGCTCGGCGTGGCCCAGACGAGGATGGTCCTGGACCTGATCCGGCGCCTCAAGGACCACGGCCTCGCGGTGATGGTCATCTCCCACAACCTCAACGACGTGTTCGAGGTGGCCGATCGGGTCGCCGTCCTGCGGCTCGGCCGCATGGTGGCCCAGGACTGGCTCACGGCCTTCGATCGCGAGACGGTGGTCGACTTCATGACCACCGGCACCTCGAGCCGTGACGTCGCGGGCAACGGCATGTCGCAGGGGAGGGCCTGAGCGATGACCGCCAACGATGACATGCTGCGGGTGGACCCCACGCCGGGCGTGACCGGCCAGGACCTGGAGGCGCCAGACCTCACTGCCGCCGCGGACCTGGAGGCGGTCGCGGCCGAGATCACCGCCCAGTCGCTGGGCCAGTACATGAACGCCTGGATGACGCGCGTCCGGAGCGGCGACGCGGGCGTCCTCCCCGTGACGGTGGCCCTCGTGGCCGTGGCGCTGGTCTTCACCATCGTCAGCCCCAACCACGTCTTCCTGTCGGCGGCGAACCTGGTGAACCTCTTCGACCAGAGCGCCGTCTTCATCGTGCTCGCGTTCGCGGAAGGGTTCGTCCTGCTCCTGGGCGAGATCGACCTCTCGATCGGCTACGTCGGCGCCATCGGCGGCATCGTCGCGGCCAGTCTCGTCCAGCCCACCCCGAACCTGCCCTGGTGGTTCGCCATGATCGCGGGCCTGGCCGTGTGCGCCGCGATCGGCGCCATCCACGGCGTCATCATCACCCGCCTGGGGCTGCCGGCCTTCGTGGTCACCCTGGCCGGCTACCTGCTCTGGTTCGGCGTCATGATCATCATCCTGGGAGCGGCCGGCGGCATCTCGATCACGAGCACCGTGCTGCCCAACCAGGAGGCCATGTACGGGATCGTGAACGCCTATCTTGACCCGCTGGTCAGCTGGGTCGGCCTGGCGGCGCTGGTCCTCGTCGTGGGCGGCAGCATGTGGCTGCGTGACGCCGGCCGCCGCCACAGCGGGCTGGTTGCGCCGCCGGTCGGCCTGACCGTGGCCAAGATCGTCTTCCTGGCCGTGGCCGGGGCGCTCGTGGTCGCCATCTGCAACCTCAACCGGTCCCTGGGCACGCTGCCGATCGTGGGGGTGCCGTGGGTCGTGCCGCTCCTCCTTGCCGTGCTCGTGGCGTGGACGCTGCTGCTCGAGCGGACCCAGTTCGGGCGGCACATGTACGCCGTCGGCGGCAACGCCGAGGCGGCTCGCCGGGCCGGCATCAACGTGGGCCGCGTCCGGACCATCGCCTTCATCCTGTGCTCGGGCACGGCCGGCCTGGCCGGCATCATCTACTGCTCGCAGCTGGGCGGCATGACCACCAACATCAACGGCGGCCAGCTCGTCCTCTACGCCGTGGCGGCCGCGGTCATCGGCGGCACGAGCCTCTTCGGCGGGCGGGGCCGGGCCATCCATGGCCTCCTGGGCGGGCTCGTCATCGGCGCCATCTACAACGGCCTGTTCCTGCTGGGCTTCCCCATCCAGTGGCAGCTCATCGCCACGGGCCTCGTGCTGCTCGCCGCCGTGAGCGTCGATTCGCTCTCCCGGCGGGGCGGCGGCTCGGGCGTCCTGGTGCGCGCCTGACACGCTTGGAGCCCGGCGCTAGAATCACCAGGCGTAGATCGGCGGCGGAGTAGCTCAGTGGTAGAGCAGGGGACTCATAAGCCCTTGGTCGGTGGTTCAAATCCGCCCTCCGCTACCAACCCTTCCTTCCCGGCCGCACCTCGCGTGGCCCATCCGCACCGCGCCGCCGGACGTACTAAAGGCTGACAACGGGCAGCGACCTATAATCGCGCCACCCTTCGACCCGGGCCCCGGCCCGGGCGGGGATGCCCGTGACTCCGGAGGCTCGAGATCTTGAACAGCCGCTTCCTCAGGAACGGCATCGTCACGCTGGTCCTCGTGGTCGGCATGGCGACCCTCCTGTACGTGGTCCTCTTCGGACCGTCCCAGAACGCCCGGACGATCCCCTACGCCGGGGGCACCGAATCGTTCCAGGCCCTCGTCAAGGCCGGCCAGGTGGCCAACGTGACCCAGCAGGGCACGGACCTCCAGATCACCACCACGGCCACCAACCCCGACGGTACGCCCAAGGTCCTGGACAGCCAGGTGCCCGGCACGCTCGGCGAAGGGCTCACGGCCGACATCGCCACGTGGTGCACCCAATCCACTACCTGCAACAACCAGATGACCATCACGGCCGTGCCGGAGTCGCAGACCGGCAGCTGGATCGGCCTGCTCCTGACCACGGCCCTGCCGCTGATCCTGATCGGCGCCTTCTTCTTCATCATGTTCCGCCAGGCCCAGGGCACCAACAACCAGGCGATGAGCTTCGGCAAGAGCCGGGCTCGCATGTTCCTGGGCAACAAGACGGTCGTCACGTTCAGCGACGTGGCCGGCGTGGACGAGGCCAAGACGGAGCTCCAGGAGGTCGTGGAGTTCCTCAAGTACCCCGAGAAGTTCAACTCGCTGGGCGCCCGCATCCCCCGCGGCGTGCTGCTCGTGGGGCCGCCGGGCACCGGCAAGACGCTCCTCGCCCGGGCTGTCGCCGGCGAGGCCGGGGTGCCCTTCTTCAGCATCTCCGGCTCCGAGTTCGTGGAGATGTTCGTGGGCGTCGGCGCCAGCCGCGTGCGCGACCTGTTCGACCAGGCCAAGCGCAACAGCCCGTGCATCGTCTTCGTCGACGAGATCGACGCCGTGGGCCGCCAGCGCGGCGCTGGCCTGGGCGGCTCGCACGACGAGCGGGAGCAGACCCTCAACCAGATCCTGGTGGAGATGGACGGCTTCGACACCAACACGAACGTCATCGTCGTGGCCGCCACCAACCGCCCCGACGTGCTCGACCCGGCGTTGCTGCGCCCGGGCCGCTTCGACCGCCAGGTCATCCTGGACCGGCCCGACATGCGTGGCCGCCTGGAGATCCTGCGCGTTCACATCAAGGGCAAGCCCCTCGACAAGAGCATCGACCTGCAGACGATCGCGCGGACCTCGCCCGGTTTCTCCGGCGCGGACCTGGCCAACCTCGTCAACGAGGCCGCGATCCTTGCCGCGCGGCGCAACAAGAAGGTCATCGGCACGACCGAGTTCGCCGAGGCCCTTGAGCGGGTCGTGGCCGGCCCGGAGCGCAAGAGCCGCCTCATCTCCGACGCCGAGAAGGTCATCATCGCCTACCACGAGGGCGGCCATGCCGTGGTGCAGCGGATCCTGCCCAAGACCGACCCCGTGGCCAAGGTCACCATCATCAGCCGTGGCATGGCCCTGGGTTACACGATGGCCCTGCCGACCGAGGACCGCTACCTCCAGAGCAAGAGCGAGTTCGAGGACAAGATCGCCGGGCTTCTGGGCGGCAACGCCTCCGAGAAGCTCATCTTCGGCGACACCACCACGGGCGCCTCCAATGACATCGAGAAGGCGACCGACCTGGCCCGCCGCATGGTCACCGAGTTCGGCATGAGCGACAAGCTCGGGCCGCTCTCCTTCGGCAAGCGCGACGAGCTGGTCTTCCTGGGCCGCGAGATCGGCGAGCAGCGCAACTACTCGGACGACGTGGCCCGCCAGATCGACGAAGAAGTCCGCGCCATCATCGACCGCGGCTACAACCGCGCCATGGAGGTGCTCGTCGCCCATCGCGACCGCCTGGTGGCCCTGGCCGACAAGCTCGTGGCAGAGGAGACCGTGGAGGCGGAGGAGTTCGAGAAGCTCTTCGCGGACGTGCCCGACCCGCACCGGGACGGCGGCGATTCCACGCCGCGGCCCTCGGCCACCGAGCCCGTGCCGCCGCGGGGCCAGCCGGCCGCCGGGCCGGCCACGGCGCCCGCGCCCTCGCCGTCTCCCGCCTGACCGGGGTGACCGCTCCGGACGCCGAGCTCGAGGCGTACCTCGGGCCCCGTGAGGCTGCCCGCCTGGCGGGCTACCTGGAATTCCTGCGCATCCCCAGCATCTCCGGCATCCCGGCTCATGCCGGCGACTGCGCACGGGCGGCCGATTGGCTGGCCGGACGGCTGCGGGCGGTGGGGATGGACCACGTCGAGGTCTCCCCGACGGGCGGCCACCCCATCGTGTACGCCGACTGGCTGCATGCCCCCGGGGCGCCGACCGTGGTGGCCTACGGGCATTACGACGTCCAGCCGGTGGACCCGCTGGATGAATGGACCTCGCCGCCCTTCGAACCGGCGGTCACCGACACGCGGATCCTGGGTCGGGGCGCCAGCGACGACAAGGGCAACATCGCCATCCTGGTGGCCGCCGTGGAGGCCCTCCTGGCCGTGCGCGGTGCGCTGCCGGTCAACCTGCGCTTCGTGTTCGAGGGCGAGGAGGAGTCGTCCTCGGTCCACCTTGAGCCGTGGCTCCTGGCCAACCGCGGTCGCCTGGGAGGTGACGTCGCGATCGTCAGCGACGTGGGCTTCTTCGAGGGCAATCTGCCAGCCCTGACGATCGCCCTGCGGGGCATCGCCTACGCCCAGATCGACGTCCGCGGCCCGTTCCAGGACCTCCACTCGGGTGGCTACGGGGGCACCGTCACCAACCCCGTCCACGCCCTGGCCACGATCATCGCCGGCCTCCACGACGCCGACGGCCGCGTGACCGTGCCGGGCTTCTACGACGACGTCGTGCCCCTCAGCCCGGCCGATCGGGCGGCGTACGCGGCCCTGCCGTTCGACGAGGCGGCGTACCAGGCGGCCCTCGACGTGCCGGCGCTCACCGGCGAGGTCGGCTACACGACCCTGGAGCGGAAGACCGGCCGGCCGACGGTCGACATCAACGGCATCTGGGGCGGCTACCAGGGCGAGGGGTCCAAGACCATCATCCCCGGCCGGGCCAGTGCCAAGGTCAGCTGCCGCCTGGTGCCCGACCAGCGGCCGGACCGCATCTTCGCCGCCCTCCGGGCCCACGTGCTGGCGCTCGCTCCGGCTGGCGTGCGGGTCACGGTGACCGACCTCGGCGGCGGCCTGCCCAGTCGCACGTCGCTGGACCATCCCGCCGTGCGAGCTGCGGCGCGGGCCCTGGAGGCCACCTTCGGCCGCCCGCCGCTGTTCATCCGCGAGGGCGGCTCGATCCCCTTCGTGGCCACCTTCGAGGAGGCCCTCGGCCTGCCCGTGGTGCTCATGGGCTTCACGCCGCCCGACGGCAACTTCCACGCCCCCAACGAGTGGATGGACCGGCGCAACTTCGAGCAGGGCATCCGCGCCTTCGCCCGGACGCTGCAGGAGCTGGCGGCACCGGCCGCCTGAGGCGCCGCCAGCCCGGTGGTGCCACGATGCTCCCGCCGCGACCGGGGACGGTGCGGTACAGGGTGGTTGGGGTGATTGGCCGCCGGAATCCCGGTGCTATCATCGCCCGGCGTCCCAAGCGACCCGCATCCCGGAGGGATCCGTGACCACGACCGAGCAACCTGCGTCGTCACCACCGGCGGATGGCGCGAGCGCCCATCCCGAGTGGCGCCTGGAGACCGACGGCGGGAGCATGACGCCCCGGTCGGCGCTCGACGTCCTGATCAACCTCAACGACAAGGTCTCCGGGGGACGGGTGGCCGAGTACCAGCCCGTGCCGCTCGGCTACACGCCGCTGGACAAGACGATCGGCGGCGGCCTGCGGGCCGGTGAGCTGCTGCTGATCGGCGGGGCGCAGGGCACGGGCAAGACCACCATGGCCCTCCAGATGGCGCGCAACATCGCTTCGGGCGGCCAGGCCAACGTGCTGTACGTATGCTTCGAGCACGACGAGGAGTACCTCCTCAACCGCATGATCGCCATGGAGTCGGCGCTGGCGCACCTGCCCCACAAGACGGGCGCCATCAAGATCCAGGACGTGCGCAAGGAGATCCTGGGCACGTGGATGGCGGAGGGCGGCGCGGGCAACGTGGCCCAGCTGACGGCCAACCCGCGGCTGCGACCCTCGCTGGACCGCATCGCCCGGTACGGCCAGAACCTGTTCCTCATGCGCGGCTCGCAGACGGCCAGCACGATCCCCAACCTGCGGCGGCTGGTGCAGCAGCATCGCGCCCTGTCGGGCGATCGGCGCCTCGTGGTGTTCGTGGACTACCTGCAGAAGGTGCCCCAGATCCCCGAGCCGGACACCGAGACGGAGAAGGTCACCACGGTCGTCAACGGCCTCAAGGACATCGCCCTCTCGGAGGACGTCCCGATGATCAGCATCGTGGCGGCCGACAAGGAAGGCCTCAAGGCCTCCCGCCTGCGCAACTTCCACCTGCGCGGCTCGTCGGCCATCAACTACGAGGCCGACATCATCCTCATCCTCAACGAGAAGTACCACATCGTGGCCAAGGTGAACATCGAGTTCAACCCCTACCAGGCCCAGCGCTTCCGCGACTGGATCATCCTCTCGGTGGAGAAGAACCGCGGCGGCCAGGACAACGTGGACCTCGAGTTCGAGAAGCACTTCGAGTTCTCCTGCTTCGACCCCAACGGCCGGACCGTGCAGGAGAAGCTCATCGAGGAGCGCCTCTACAACGACTGACGCGCCCCGGCTGGGCCAGTTGCCATGACCCGCGCCGGACGGGCCGCGGACGCCTTCCCGCGGGTCGTGGAGATCGTCGTCGAGATCCCCGCCGGCAACCGCAACAAGTACGAGTACGACGAGGCGGCCGGCGTCTTCCGCCTGGACCGCGTGCTGTCCTCGGCCGTCTACTACAACTTCGACTACGGCTACGTCGAGGGCACGCGCGCGGACGACGGTGACCACACCGACGCGATGCTCCTGATCGACGAGCCCACCTTCACGGGCTGCCACGTGTGGGGCCGGCCGGTCGGCGCCCTGGCGATGCGTGATGAGAACGGCGACGACTTCAAGATCCTCTGCGTGGCCGTCGGCGACCCGCTCTTCGAGCACGTCGCCGCGCTCGACCAGGTCTCGCCCCACCGGCTGCGCGAGATCGAGCACTTCTTCGAGACGTACAAGCTCCTCGAGGAGAAGGCGGTGGAGGTGGACGGCTGGCGGGACCTCGCGTTCGCTCTCCGCGTCCTGCGCGACGATCGAGCCCGGGCGGAGGGCCGCGCCCGCTCGTGACCGCCCGCCCGGAGCTCGTGACGCTGGACCTGGGCGACACGCTCATCCGGCCTGACCCCTCCTGGGCGGAGGTCTACCGCGCCGCCGCCCTTGACGCCGGCGTGCCGATCACCCCGGACCGCCTGGCCGCCGGCTTCGCGGCCGCCCTCGGGAGCGGCCTGCTCGACGACATCGGGCCGTTCGAGGTGAGCCCCGAGGCGTCCTACGAGCGCATCCGCCGCTTTGATGAGGCCATCATGGCGGGCGCCGGACTCTTCGGCCTGCCCGACCCGGTGTACCGGGCGATCGCCGCCCGGTTCGCTGACCCCGCCTCGTGGCACATCTTCCCGGAGGTGCGCCCGACGCTCGAGCAGCTGCGCGCGGCCGACATCCGCCTCGCGGTGGTCAGCAACTGGGTCTGGGACGGGGCCCGGCTGCTGCAGGAGCTGGGGCTGGCCGACTGGTTCGTGACCGTCGTCATCAGCGACCGCGTCGGCTACGGCAAGCCCCACCCGGCGATCTTCCAGGTCGCCCTGGAGATCGCCGGTGTCCCCGCAGCGCGGGCCCTGCATGTCGGCGACTCCTACGCCAAGGACGTGCTGGGGGCCGGCGCCGCGGGCATGGCGGCGATGCTGCTGCTGCGCGACGGGGCGCCGCGGGACAGCCTGCCCGACGATGGGCGAGAGCCGGGCCTGATGATCGTGCGCCATCTGGGCGAGGTCGTCGAGCGGCTTGGGCTGGCGTGACGCCCGAAGAGCGGTGGCGGCTGTTCGTGGCGCTGCGGGTGCCGCCGGCCGTGGCCGATCAGCTGGCGCAGGTCGCGCGGGCCAGCCTCCCGCCGCGCACGCCGGTCCGGTGGGTCGACCCGGCTGATCTCCACCTGACCCTGTGGTTCATCGGTCCACTGCCTCCGACCGAGTTGCCGAACGTGGCCGCCCGCGTGGCCCGGGCCGCGGGGGCCGTGGCACCGTTCGCCTGCCGCATCGAGGGCGCCGGCGCGTTCGGGCACGGGAAGGCCCGGGCCGTGTGGGTGGGACTCGCCGAACCGGGGGCCGGCACGGTGGCGGCCCTCGCGGCGGAGTTCGATTCCGATGACCGGCCCCATCAGGCGCACATCACCGTGTGCCGGGGTGGCTTGCCCGCGTTCGCCGGGGCCGTGGCGGCCGCCCTCGGGGATCGTCCGGCGCTGGCCTGGATCGCCACCGACGTGGAGGTGCTGCGATCCCACCCCGGCCGGCGTCCGTCGTACGAGACCGTGGCCAGCTTCTCGCTGGGACCCGTCGCCAGTGCCTGACGACGGCATCCGCGCGCTGCTAGCATCGGCCCATGAGCCTTACGGTGGGCCAGCAGGTGCGCCTGGTCCTGGCGTTCGGCATCGTCAACGTCATCCTCGCCGCGGTCGTCGTCCTTCTCCTCCCGCGCTGACACGCGGCGCGGCACGGCCGTGGCGGATGTGGGAACCTGCACCCGATGCCCACCCTCGCCTGCTGGTCCTGCGGCCGGCACATCTTCACCACGGTGGCCCTGGAGACGCTCTTCCCCGAGGAGCGCCGCTGCCCGCGCTGCGGCGCGCTGCTGAACCAGGAGCGCCGCGGGGGCTCCCGACGCCAGGCGGAACGGCGGCAGAACCCGCCCGACGACCCCGGGCCGCCGGCCGACGAAGGTGAGCGGCGCACCGCCGAACGCCGCGCCGGCCAGCGCCGCCGCCCCGACCGGGGCTGACCGCATGCCGGAGCCACTCCGGCCCGTCGCCATCCTGGGGCTCGGCCTCATCGGCGGCTCCGTCGCTCGCGCCCTATCGCGCCGCGGCGGCTGGCGGGTGTCGGCCTGGAGTCGCACCGCGGAGGCGACCGCACGAGCCCTGGAGGAGGGCACCATCCAGGCGACCCTGGGCGACCCGGCCGAGGCGGCCACCGCCCCGCTGGTGCTGCTCGCTACGCCCGTCCCGGCGATCCTGGAGCTGATCCGTTCGCTCGGCCCGGGCCTCGTCGCCAGCGGCGCCGTGGTGACCGATGTCGGCAGCAGCAAGGCGGTGATCATGGCGACGGCGGCCGCGGTGCCCGGCCTGCGATTCGTCGGCGGCCACCCCATGAGCGGGGCGGAGACGCGCGGCTACGCGGCGTCGAGCGCCGCGCTCTTCGAAGGCCGGCCGTGGGTCGTCGTGCCCGGCACCACCGGGGACGCGGATGCGGTGCAGGCCGTCGAGCAGCTCGCGTTGGGGTGCGGGGCGCGGCCGGTGACGCTCGACGCGGCCGCCCACGACGGGGCCGTGGCGGCGATCAGCCACCTGCCGCTGGTGGCCAGCCTGGCCCTCGCCCAGGCCGCGCTCGACGAGTCCGACTGGCCCCTTGCCCGGCGCCTGGCCGCCCAGGGGTGGCGCGACATGACGCGTCTGGCCCGCGGCGACCCGGCCATGGGCGGCGGCCTGCTGGCCACCAACGCGCCAGCTGTGGGCGCGCGCCTGCGCGCGTACAGAACCGTCCTCGAGGCCTGGCAGGTCCGCCTCGACGCCCTCGCCGCATCGGCCGGCGACGGGCCGGCGGAGCAGGCCGCCCTGGCCGACCTTATCGGCGACCTGGGCCGCCTCGCCGCCAGTCTGGGGGACCCTGGCCCGGCCTGAACCACCGGTCGCGAGGGCGCGTACCATGAGGACGAAAGGGGTGGTGGGCGTGCCGGACTTCCTGCACCTGCTCTCGGATCCCAACCTCGCGTTCGTGCTCCTCGTCATGGGCGGTCTGGGCCTGATGCTGGAGCTCGTCCACCCCAACTTCGTGACTGGCACGATCGGGGCGATCAGCCTCGTCCTGGCCTTCATCGGGCTGACCAACCTGCCGCTCGACGCGGCCGGCCTCCTGTTCATCGGCGTCGGCCTCGTGCTGTTCGTGCTCGAGAGCTCGGTGCCGTCACACGGCTTCCTGACCATCGGCGGCCTGCTGTGCATCGCCGTCGGCGCCCTGACCCTCTACACGCGGCCGCCGGCCGGCTCGCCGCAGCCGCCGGTCACCGTGGCCGGCCCGGTCATCGTGGCCGTCCTCGGCTTCTCCGCCGTGTTCATGGGCGTGGCCCTCGTGGCCGCGCGCCGGGCCAGCCGCCTGGCGCCGCCCCGTGGCTCGGTCGGGACGCGGCTGCCAGCCGGCGCTCGCGGGGAGGTCCGCCGCCCGCTCGCGCCGCTCGGCTCCGTCTACGTGGGCGGCGAGGAATGGTCCGCCCGCACCAGCGATGACCGGTCGCTCGACCGGGGCACGCCCATCCGCGTCGTGGCCCAGGATGGCCTCACCGTCGTGGTCGAGGCCCTCGAGGGCGCGGCCGCCAGCTAGCCAAGGAGACCCCATGGATCTCATCGTCCCCGCCGCGGTCGTCATCGTCCTGCTGCTGCTCGGGCTCGTCGTCGTCGTCATGGCCGTGCGGATCGTGCAGCAGTACCAGCAGATGGTCGTGTTCCGCCTCGGCCGCACCAATGAGTCGATGGTGCGCCAGCCCGGCGTGCGGTTCCTCATCCCGTTCGTCGACCGGGGCGTCGTGGTGGACCTGCGCGAGCAGTTCATCGAGGTGCCCAGCCAGACCACGATCACCAAGGACAACGCGCCCATCAACATCGACTTCCTCATCTACTGGCGCATCGCCGATCCGCTCAAGAGCGTCGTCAACGTGGCCTACTTCGC
>Ga0187779_10001344_pt1 | contig 15371 bp, 25 predicted proteins | sample 1015_Q2_SP10_10__FD_132435 | JGI IMG/M metagenome (GOLD analysis project Ga0187779, IMG submission 132435) | Tropical peat soil microbial communities from peatlands in Department of Meta, Colombia - 1015_Q2_SP10_10_MG | ecosystem: Environmental > Terrestrial > Soil > Wetlands > Peat | place... | reverse complement strand
GAGCTGCGCGAGCAGCTCTTCCGCGACCGGATGAAGCTGCGGACCGGGACGCTGGAAAGCCCGACCCAGCGCCGGGAGCGCCGGCGGGATCTGGCCCGGGTGCTCACCATCATCCGCCAGAAGCAACCCTAGCGAGAGCATGACCATGGCCGAGCCGAGCACACCGAATGAGACCAGCCGCGGTCGCCCCAAGACCCGGGTGGGCATCGTCACCTCCAACAAGATGCAGAAGACGGTGGTGGTGACGGTCAAGCGCCGGGCGGCGCACCGCCAGTACGGGAAGATCCTCAGCCTCCAGGCCAAGTACAAGGCCCACGCCGAGGACCACGACTATCCGAAGAAGATCGCCCTCCACGAGGGGGATCGCGTGCGCATCGCCGAGACCAAGCCGCTGAGCAAGGACAAGCGCTGGAAGGTGGTCGAGGTCATCGAGCGCAGCAAGACGAGCTAGGGAGCCACCGACATGATCCAGATGACATCGGTGCTCGACGTGGCCGACAACTCCGGCGCGAAGAAGGTGTTCTGCATCAAGGTGCTGGGCGGGTCAAAGCGTCGCTACGCCAGCATCGGCGACGTGATCGTGGTCAGCGTGCGCGAGGCGTTGCCCAATTCCAAGGTGAAGAAGGGGGACGTGGCCAAGGCGGTCATCGTGCGCACCAAGCGCGAGGTGGGCCGGCCGGATGGGAGCTTCATCAAGTTCGACGGGAACTCGGCGGTGCTGATCAACAAGGATCTGGAGCCGATCGGGACGCGCATCTTCGGTCCGGTGGCCCGGGAGCTGCGGGCCCGGAAGTTCATGAAGATCATCTCGCTCGCTCCGGAGGTGCTCTGAGGGCGTCATGGAGAAGCTCAAGGTCGGAGACGTGGTGCAGGTGATGGCCGGGGCCGAGCGGAGCCTCAGGGATTTGGCCAAGAAGCGCGGGAAGATCCTGGCCATCGACCGGGAAACAGGCCGGGTGCGGGTGGAGGGCCTGCGGCTGGTGAAGCGCCACGTCCGCAAGGGGCGGGACCGGAACACCCCCGAGGGCGGCATCATCGAGAAGGCGGGCACCATCGCCCGGGCCGCGGTGCAGGTGGTGTGCTCCAAGTGCGATCGTCCGGTCCGGGTGGGGATCCGGCTCGAGGGCGAGAAGAAGGTCCGTTACTGCAAGGCCTGCGAGGCGAGGATTGACGCCTGAGGTCCACCTGAGGCAAGACCCCCGCCCCCTCCCCAAGGGGACCTGAGCGGCGGCCCGCAGGCCCCGGGGACGCCGCAGCAGAGGAAGACGATGGCAGAGGCGAAGGACGACAAGGCGAAGGAAGCCAGGGCCAAGAAGGCGGCCGGGAAGCGGCGCGGCCGCGACGAGGCCAAGCGCGCCGGCTTCGAGGCGAACATCGAGGAGGGCCTGGAGGCTCGGCCGGCCCGGCTCAAGGTCCGCTTTCGCCGGGAGGGGGTCCCCTCCCTGATGAAGGAGCTGGGCTTCAAGAACCCGAACCAGGTTCCGCGCCTGGAGAAGATCGTCATCAACATGGGCCTCGGGGAGGCCCTGGCGAACAACAAGATCCTCGAGTCGGCGGTGGACCAGCTGGGGGCGATCACCGGTCAGAAGCCGGTGGTCACCCGGGCGCGCAAGTCGATCGCCAACTTCAAGCTGCGCGAAGGCCAAGCCATCGGCGCGGCGGTCACCCTGCGCAGCGACCGGATGTACGAGTTCATGGACCGCCTGGTGAACGTGGCCCTTCCCCGGGTGCGCGATTTCAAGGGCGTGTCGAGCAAGGCCTTCGACGGCAAGGGGAACTACACCCTGGGAGTGCGCGAGCAGATCATCTTCCCGGAGATCAACTACGACCAGATCGAGAAGGTGAAGGGGCTGAACATCACCTTCGTCACCACCGCCCGGAACGACGAACAGGGGCTGGCGCTCCTGCGCCACTTCGGGATGCCCTTCCGGCAGTAGCCGCCCCTTCGAGGATCACCGCCCATGGCCAAGCTCTCCAAGATCGCCCAGTCCAAGCGCAAGCCGAGGTTTCCGGTGCGCGCCTACAACCGCTGCCCGCTGTGCGGACGGCCGCGCGCCTTCCTGAGAAAGTTCAAGATGTGCCGGATCTGCCTCCGCAACCGCGCCCTGGCCGGCGAGGTGACGGGGCTGATCAAGAGCTCCTGGTGACAACCCGAGGACCCGACGAGCGTCGAGAGAACCCATCATGCCGGTGAACGATCCCGTGGGAGACATGCTGACCCGCATCCGCAACGCCTCGCGGGCGCGGCACGACAAGGTGGTCATCCCCGCCTCCAAGCTCAAGATGCAGATCGCCCAGGTGCTCAAGTCCGAGGGATTCATCGCCGACTTCGTCGAGCACCGGAGCGGGCCGCAGGGCGAGATCACCGTCCTGCTCAAGTACGGCAAGGATCGGAGCCCGGGGATCACCGGCATCCGCCGGGTGAGCCGGCCCGGCCTGCGCCGCTACGTTCCGGTTCGCGACATCCCCAAGGTCCTGGGGGGGCTGGGGACCTCCATCCTCTCCACCTCCAAGGGCATCCTCGCCGACGGGGAGGCGCGCAGGCAGAACGTCGGCGGCGAGCTGATCTGCACGGTGTACTGACATGAGCCGCATCGGAAAGCTGCCCATCAAGCTGGACAACAAGGTCAAGGCCGCCCTGACCGGCCGGTCCGTCCACTTCGAGGGCCCGAGGGGCAAGATGGACGTGGTGCTTCCCCCGGGCGTCACCGTCCAGGTCAAGGACGGCCAGGTGCTCGTCGCCCGGCCCGACGACAGCCGCGAGGCGCGGAGCCTCCACGGGCTGGCCCGATCCATCCTCTCCAACGCCGCCCGCGGGGTGGCCAGCGGCTGGGAGCGCAAGCTCGACATCCGTGGCGTGGGCTTCCGGGCCGAGGTCAAGGGGCGCCAGGTCCACCTGGCGCTCGGCTACAGCCATCCGGTGATCTTCGACCTCCCCGAGGGGATCACCGCCGAGGTGGACAAGGTGGCCCGCACCGAGGACAGCCTCCCCACCATCGGGCTCACGCTGCGAGGCGTGGATCGCGAGACCCTCGGGGAGACGGCGGTGCGCATCCGGGCGCTCCGGCCCCCCGAGCCCTACAAGGGCAAGGGCATCAAGTACGTGGAGGAGCGCATCCGCCGCAAGGAAGGCAAGACCGGGACGACGTAGGAAGCCCTGGAGACACTGGACGATGTCGAAGCTCGATCCACGCCTGAAGAGGAAGCAGCGCATCCGGCGCAAGCTCGCCGGCACCGCCGATCGCCCGCGGCTCACCGTCTACAAGAGCCTGCGGCACATCTATGCCCAGGTGGTGGACGACCAGAGCGGGCGGACGCTGGCCTTCGCCTGCTCGCTGAGCAAGGAGCTCAAGGGGCAGGCCGCCGGCGACAAGAAGGCGGACGCCACCCGGGTGGGCAAGCTCATCGCCGAAAAGGCCAGGGCGGCCAAGGTGGAGCAGGTGGTCTTCGACCGCAACGGTTTCCCCTACCACGGGCGCGTGGCGGCGGTGGCCGAGGCGGCCCGCGAAGCGGGATTGAAGTTCTAGGCACGGAAAGCGAGTCAGGCATCTTGGCGACACCGATCAATCCGAACGACCTCGACCTCAGCGACCGGGTGGTGAACATCAACCGGGTGGCCAAGGTGGTGAAGGGCGGGCGCCGCTTCTCCTTCGCCGCGCTGGTGGTGGTCGGCGACGGCAACGGCCACGTCGGGGTGGGCCTGGGGAAGGCCAACGAGGTCCCCGAGGCCATCCGCAAGGGCGGGGAGAACGCGAAGAAGAACATCTTCCAGGTTCCGCTCCAGGGTCACACCATCCCGCACGAGGTGATCGGCCACTTCGGGGCCGGCCAGGTGCTGCTCAAGCCGGCCGCCGAGGGAACCGGGGTCATCGCCGGCGGGTCGGTGCGGGCGGTGCTCGAGGCGGCCGGGATCCGGAACATCCTCACCAAGAGCCAGGGGTCCCGCAATCCGCACAATGTGCTCAAGGCGACGGTGAACGGGCTGAAGCAGCTCCGATCCAGGGACCAGGTGAGCCAGCTGCGCGGCCGGGACCTGGACACCGGCCAGCCCCGCGCCTAGAGCCTCACGAGGGAACGATGGGCTACCGAGTCAAGCTGATCAGGAGCATCGCCGGCGCCTCCCAGGTGCAGCGTCGCACCGTCGCCGGCCTGGGTCTCAGCAAGCTGGGAGAGGAGCGGCTCCTCCGCGACTCGCCCGCCACCCGGGGGATGGTGTTCCGGGTGCGCCACCTGGTGTCCGGCCAGCCGGTGGCCGCCGAGCCCAAGCCGCCGGTGCGCCGGAAGCCGCGCCGGGTGCGCGCCCGCGAAGCGGCCCGCCGCCGGCGCGCCGGGAGGAAGGGAACCTGACATGTCCACGCTGAACAGCCTCGAGCGGCCCCGCCGCAGCTGGCATCGGAAGAAGCGCGTCGGCCGGGGCCAGGGGTCCGGCCTGGGCAAGACCGCCGGGCGCGGCGGCAAGGGCCAGAAGGCGCGCACCGGCAACATGCGCTTCGAGGGCTTCGAGGGCGGCCAGAGCCCGCTCCAGCGGAGGCTGCCCAAGTTCGGCTTCCTCGCCCCCAACCGGAAGCGCTTCGCGGTGGTCAAGCTGGCGGACCTGGGGCGATTCCCGGCCGGAGCCACCGTGGACGAGGCCGCCCTGCGCTCCGCTGGGCTGGTCAAGGGACGCTGGGACGGGGTGAAGCTGCTGGCCACCGGCGCGCTGGCGGCCAGGCTGGTGGTGCGCGTGCACCGGGCATCGGCCGGCGCCCGGCAGGCGGTGGAGAAGGCGGGGGGGAGCCTGGAGCTCGTCCCCCTCGTGGCCCATGCTCCGGAGGCCGCTCCGCGCGCCCATTCCGGCAAGGGCGCCGGTTCAGGCTAAGCTTCGGCCCAGCCGCCCATGCTCACCGCCATCGCCAACGTCTTCCGGGTCGCCGAGCTCCGCGCGCGGCTGGCCTACACGCTGCTCCTCCTCGCCGTCTACCGGCTCGGAGTGTTCATCAACACGCCGGGCGTCGACCGGGCGGCGATGAACGCCTACATGGAGCAGCAGCGGCAGCGGGGTGGCCTGGTCAGCCTGTTCAACCTCTTCTCCGGCGGCGCGCTCGACCAGATGTCCATCTTCGGGCTGGGCATCATGCCCTACGTCTCCTCGTCGATCATCATGCAGCTCCTGGCGGTGGTGGTGCCGTCGCTGGAGCGGCTGCAGAAGGAGGGTGCGGCCGGGCGGCAGAAGCTCAACCAGTACACCCGCTACGGGAGCATCCTGCTCTCGGTCATCCAGGGCATCGGCATCGCCCGCTGGCTGGCCAGCCTGGGCCGTACGCCGACCACCATCCGCGGCGTCCAGGTGGAGATCGACCAGATCGTCGTCCCCAGCGACAGCGTCTGGTTCACCTTCATGACGGTGATCACCCTCACCGCCGGGACGGCCTTCATCATGTGGCTCGGGGAGCGCATCACCGAGCGCGGCATCGGGAACGGCATCTCGCTCATCATCTTCGCCGGCATCGTGGCCCGCATTCCGTCCGCCGGCTCCCGGCTGTGGGAGGTGGTCCGCGGGGACAAGGCCTGGCTGGTGCCGGTGGTCATGGGGGTGATGCTCCTGGTGGTGGCCATCGTGGTCTACATCGAGCGCGGCATGCGGCGGATCCCGGTTCAGTACGCCAAGCGCATGGCCGGGCGGCAGATGTTCGCCGGTCAGGCGACCTACTTCCCGATGAAGGTGAACACCGCCGGGGTCATCCCGCCCATCTTCGCCGGCGCGCTGCTCTCCTTCCCGGCGACGCTGGGCAACTGGATTCCCTTCCTGGCCGGCGTCCAGCGGGCCATCGAATCCAACGTCTGGCTGTACGACGGCCTCTTCGTCCTGCTCATCGTCTTCTTCTCCTACTTCTACACCACGCTCACCTTCCGCTCGGACGACGTGGCGGACAACATCAAGAAGCAGGGCGGGTACATCCCCGGCATCCGGCCAGGGCGGCAGACGGCGGACTACATCCGGGGAGTCCTCGACCGGATTACGTTTGGGGGTGCCATCTACCTGGCGGTGATCTGCGTCATCCCCTCGGTGCTCTCCAGCCAGGAGGCGCTCGGCGTCCCGTTCCAGTTCGGCGGCACCGCGCTGCTCATCGTCGTCGGCGTGGCGCTGGACACCGTCCAGCAGATCGAGGGGCACCTCATCAGCCGGAACTACGAGGGCTTCGCCGGTCCCCGCGGCCCCCGGATCCGCGGGAGGGTGCGGCTCGCCGCCTGAGCCGCCCGGGGGCGACGGGCCGAGGGCGGGGGGAGCCGGGGCGACGGAAGACTGACGATGGACCTCATCTTGTTCGGACCGCCCGGCGCGGGGAAGGGGACGCAGGCGCAGCGGCTCTTGGCCACCTACGGCACGCCGCAGATCTCGACCGGGGACATCCTGCGCCAGGCGGTGAAGGAGGGCACGCGGCTCGGAGACCAGGCCCGGCCGCTGATGGAGGCCGGCCAGCTGGTGCCCGACTCCCTGGTCATCGGCATCGTCGAGGAGCGCCTCCGCAGGCCCGACTGCCGCCCCGGCTTCGTGCTCGACGGGTTTCCCCGCACCGTGGCCCAGGCCCGGGCCCTGGAGACGATGCTCGGGTCGCTCGGGCGGCGCATCGACCGGGTGCTGTCGCTGGAGGTGCCCCTGGAGGTCGTGGTGCGCCGGCTCAGCGGACGGCGGAGCTGCCCGGCGGACGGACGCGTGTACCACCTGACCGAGGCGCCGCCGCGCAACCCGGGACGGTGTGACGCGTGCGGCACGGCGCTGGTGCAGCGGCCGGACGACGCCGAGGAGGTGGTCCGGGCGCGCCAGACCACCTACCGGCGAGACACCGAGCCGGTGAAGGCCTTCTACGCGGCCCAGGGGCTGCTCCGCGAGGTGGATGGCCAGGGCTCGCCGGACGAGGTCTTCGAGCGCCTCCGGGCGGTCCTCGGTTAAGAAGCGCCGTCATGCCGGTGGAGCTGAAGAGCCGTGAGGAGATCGCCCACATGCGGGAGGCGGGCCGCATCGTGGCCGAGATCCTCGACGAGCTGGAGCGGGCGGTCGCCCCCGGGGTATCCACCTGGGAGCTCGACCAGCTCGCCGAGCGCCTCATCCACGAGAAGGGAGCCCGGCCGGCCTTCAAGGGGTACCGGGGGTTCCCGTCCTGCCTCTGCACCTCCATCAATCACGAGGTGGTGCACGGCATCCCCTCCCGCAAGCGGAAGGTGGCGGCCGGGGATCTCCTCAAGCTCGACTTCGGGGTCGTCTACCGCGGCTACTTCGGCGACTCGGCCCGCACCGTCCCGGTGGGCAGGGTGACCGACGAGGCGGAGGCCCTGAGCCGGGCCACCCGGGAGTCGCTCGAGGCCGGGATCCGGGCGGCGGTGGCCGGCAACCACGTGGGGGACATCGGCCACGCCGTGCAGGCCCACGTCGAGGCCCGGGGGTACTCGGTGGTCAAGGACTTCGTCGGCCACGGCATCGGCCGGAAGCTGCACGAGGAGCCCCAGATCCCGAACTACGGAGCCCCGGGGACGCTGGCCAAGCTCCGGCCGGGGATGGTTCTGGCCATCGAGCCGATGGTCAACGCCGGGACCTGGGAAGTGGAGACCCTGGACGACGACTGGACGGCGGTCACCCTGGACGGAAGGCTCTCCAGCCACTGGGAGCACACCGTACTGGTGACCGAGGACGGGCCGGAGGTGCTCACCCGGCCCCCCGACGTTGCACGACGGGCGTTTCAACGTTAGAAGAACTTGCCCGGCGGCCGCCCAGGGTGGTATGCCGCCGCGCTTCCTCGAGAAACGACGGGGTCCTCCCTTCATCGAGGGTGGGCCCCTTTTTTGAAGGAGTTGTTTTGCCGAAGGACGATGCCATCGAGGTGGAGGGAACGGTGATCGAGCCGCTTCCCAACGCCATGTTCCGGGTGGCCCTGGACAACGGGGGCCACAAGGTGCTCGCGCACATCTCGGGGAAGATGCGCATGCACTTCATCCGGATCCTCCCCGGGGACAAGGTCAAGGTGGAGCTCTCGCCCTACGACCTGACCCGGGGTCGCATCACCTACCGGGCGAAGTAGGCCCCCGGGCGGCAGGTGGCCGCCGGCGACTCTCCGCAGCAAGGATTCAGCAGGAGCAGGGATGAAGGTCCGCGCATCGGTGAAGAAGGTCTGCGACAAGTGCAAGGTGATCCGCCGGCGGGGCGTGGTGCGGGTGATCTGCGCCGCCAACCCCCGGCACAAGCAGCGACAGGGCTAGCTCGGCCCGGACGACCTCAGGAGACACTGGGAAAGACATGGCCCGCATCGCCGGCATCGACCTTCCCCCGCAGAAGCGGGTGGTCATCTCGCTCCAGTACATCTACGGCATCGGCAACAAGAGCGCGCACGACATCTGTGCCCGCGCCGGGGTGGACCTGGCCACCAGGACCAAGGACCTCTCCGAGGAGCAGACGCGCGCCATCCGGGAGATCATCGAGTCCAACTACAAGGTCGAGGGCGACCTGCGCCGCGAAGTGACGATGAACATCAAGCGGCTCATGGACCTCGGCTGCTTCCGCGGGCTGCGTCACCGGAAGGGGCTTCCCGTCCGCGGCCAGAGAACCCACACCAATGCCCGGACCCGCAAGGGCCCGAAGCGCGGCATCGTGCGCGCGCGCGCCACCGTTCCCACCACCACCCGCTCCTGACGCCGCCCGGAAGGACCTCCCATCTCCATGCCCGACGAAGCGACACCGCCCGCCGCTCCCCCCGCCGGAGCCGAGACCGCCGAGGCCGAGGCCCCTCGCAAGAAGCGCAAGAGCAAGAAGAACATCCTCAACGGCGTGGTCCACATCCAGTCCACGTTCAACAACACGATCATCACCATCACCGACGTGTCCGGGAACGTGGTCGCCTGGTCCTCGGCCGGGGCGCGCGGCTTCAAGGGCAGCCGGAAGTCGACGCCCTTCGCCGCCCAGGTGGCGGCGGGCGACGCCGCCGCCAAGGCCATGGAGCACGGCCTGAAGAACGTCACGGTGATGGTCAAGGGACCGGGTGCAGGCCGGGAATCGGCGCTCCGGGCGCTCGCCTCGGCGGGGTTGAAGATCTCCCTCATCCGGGACGTGACCCCCATCCCCCACAACGGATGCCGCCAGCCCAAGCGGCGGCGCGTCTAAGCCCGAGCGAGGAGAGCCCATTGGCCCGTTACACCGCCAGCGCCTGTCGCATCTGCCGTCGCGAGAACCTCAAGATGTACCTCAAGGGGGACCGCTGCTACACGGACAAGTGCGCCATCGAGCGCCGGCCCTATCCCCCCGGTGAGCACGGCCAGGGACGGGTGAAGTTCTCCGGCTACGGCGTGCAGCTCCGCGAGAAGCAGAAGGTCAAGCGGATGTATGGCCTGCTCGAGTCCCAGTTCCGGGGGACCTTCGCCCGCGCCGCGCGCGCCAAGGGGAAGACGGGCGAGACGCTGCTCCAGCTGCTCGAGCTGCGCCTGGACAACGTGGTCTTCCGGATGGGCTTCGCCGACACCCGCGCCGAAGCGCGCCAGCTGGTGCGGCACGGCCATTTCCGGATCAACGGCCGGCGGGTGAACATCCCCTCGTTCGAGGTCAAGCCGGGGAGCACGGTGGAGGTGGCGGAGAAGAGCCGCAAGATGCTGCGCATCGCCGAGGCGCTGGAGACGGTGGAGCGGCGCGGCGTTCCGCAGTGGATCGAGCTGGACAAGAAGGGAATGCGGGGCACGGTCAAGGCGGTCCCGAACCGCGAGGATCTGACCATGCCCATCCAGGAGCAGCTCATCGTCGAGTTGTATTCGAAGTAGTGGTCGTCACATGAAGTCGTTGCCCGGCCGTCCTCCCGCCATTCGGGCGGGGAAGTGGGTGGCGTCCGGAGCGGAGGTCATCCAACGTGGCAGAGGCATTCACGGCGAAGCACTGGCGCGACCTGATCAAGCCCCGGCGGCTGGAGGTCGACCAGGAGACTCTCAACCCGACCTACGGAAAGTTCGTCGCCGAGCCGCTCGAGCGCGGCTTCGGAACGACGCTGGGGAACTCGCTCCGGCGGGTGCTCCTCAGCTCGCTCCAGGGCGCGGCCATCACCTCGGTGAAGATCGACGGGGTCGATCACGAGTTCACCACCGTCCCCGAGGTGGCCGAGGACGTCACCGACATCGTCCTCAACCTCAAGGAGGTCCTGCTCCGGATGCACACCAACGAGCAGAAGACGCTCCGCATCGAGGCCGAGGGCCCGAAGGAGGTCAAGGCGGGGGACATCATCGCCGACGACCAGGTGGAGATCCTCAACCCCGGCCACCACCTCTGCACCCTCTCCGAGGGAGGCACGCTGCGGATGGAGATGACCGCCCGCCGCGGGCGGGGCTACGTCCCGGCGAGCAGCAACAAGAACCCCGGGGACCCGATCGGGACCATCCCCGTCGATGCGCTCTTCTCGCCCATCCGCAAGGTCAACTACCAGGTGACCAACGCCCGCGTCGGCCAGGTGACCGACTACGACCGGCTCAGCCTCGAGGTGTGGACCGACGGCTCGGTCACGCCCCAGGACGCGCTCGCCTACGCGGCCAAGATCGTCAAGGAGCAGCTTGCTGTCTTCATCAGTTTCGACGAGACCGAGGAGCCGGCCCCGCTCGAGGCACCCAAGGAGGAGGCCAAGCTCAACGAGAACCTCTTCCGGAGCGTCGACGAGCTCGAGCTGAGCGTGCGGTCGGCCAACTGCTTGCAGCAGGCGAACATCAAGACCATCGGTGACCTGGTCCAGCGCAGCGAGGCCGAGATGCTCAAGACCAAGAACTTCGGTCGGAAATCCCTCAAGGAGATCAAGGAGATCCTCGCCGAGATGGGGCTTTCCCTGGGGATGAAGCTGGAGAGCTGGCCGGTCAAGCCGGGGACGCCTGGCCCGGCCCCGACCAGCACGCCCGAGACGAGGATCTAGGCAGCGCCAGAGCGGGCGGGCCCCCTCCGCCCAGGGAGCGAACGAGCGATGCGTCACCGCGTCGGACACAGGAAGCTGCAGAAGACGACCAGCCACCGACTGGCGATGCTGGACAACATGGTCACCTCGCTGCTCGAGCACGAGGCCATCCGGACCACGGTGCCTCGCGCCAAGGAGGCCCGCCGCCTGGCCGAGCGGGTGATCACCCTGGGCAAGCGGGGCGGGCTTCCCAACGTCCGCCTGGCCGAGCGGCGGATCCGCAGCCGCTCGGTGCTCCACAAGGTGTTCGGCGAGCTGAAGGATCGCTACGCCGAGCGCGCCGGCGGGTACACCCGAATCGTCCGGCTCGGCTTCCGTCCCGGCGACGCCGCCCAGATGGCACTGCTCGAGCTGGTGGACCGGCCGGATCGCGCCCCGGAGGCCAAGGCCGAGCCGCCCCCGGAGGGGAAGAAGGGCCGGGCCGCGGCCAAGGACAAGCCGGCGGCCGACTCCCGCGCCGAGCCCACGCCCGCCAAGGCCAAGGGCGGGGCCGGGCGCGGGAGGCGAAAGAAGGAGGAGTAGGGCCCCCGGGGGTCAGCGCAGGGTCCCGGCCTCGAGCAGGACGGCCGACCCCTTCCGCGTGCGGAGCTCCACGTCGGTGAAGCGGAGGTCGCTCGGGGCGAGCTTGCCGTTGTCGCCCATCAGCTGCTTCGGGGTCACGGTGACGAAGGCGTGCGGCTCGACGTGGGAGATGGCCGCCCGAAACCGGCCGTTGACGATGATCATCACCTCCTGCCAGGCGGCGTCGCTCTCGTTGTGGAGGACCAGCGCCGGGTGTTCGGTCTCCTCGCCGACCACCAGGCGGGCGCCCAGGCTCGTGTCGCGGTGCACCGACGGACCCGGACAGGCGACGCCGATGCCGAGCACGCTGAGCACCCCCCAGGCGGCGAGGATGATCGCCTTGTACTTGAAGTAGCGGTCGGCGTTCCGGAAGTCCTCCCAGGTCTCGCGGAGGATGGCCGCCACGTTGAGGGCCGTGCTCGCGGCCCCGGAGCGGAGGCGAGCCGGCAGCGGCTCACCGTCGGCGTCGAGCCCCACCGTGCCCGAGCGCGCCGCGGTGACCACGCGGCCGTGGAGGTATGCCTCGCGGCGGGCCTTGATCGACGGTGGGGGTTGGGGCATCGAGCGCCTCAGGAGGGTAGAGCATCCCCGCCGAGGCCTCCGAGGTCCAGGTTTGCGCGGACGATGGTCTCGCGGACCAGCCGCGCCAGGCCGGCCCGATCCTCCGGCTCGAAGCGCGCCACCTCCACCGGGGCCCCGATGCGGACCCGGACCACCCCCGGGGTGATGCGCCAGCTGCGGCGGGGCATGACCCGCGCCGACCCCTCGATGGTCACCGGCACCACCGGAACGCTGGCCTTGAGGGCGAGGCCGAACGGTCCGTGCTTGAAGGGCAGGATGCGCCCATCGCGGGATCGCGTCCCCTCGGGGAAGGCGATGAGGCTCACCCGCCGCCGCAGGATCCGGCGCGCCGCTCGGTCGAGCGAGGCAATGGCGCGCTGGCGATTCCCGCGGTCGACGATGACGTGGCCGGCGAGCTGCAGGTACCAGCCCACCAGCGGCACCCAGCGCAGCTGCTCCTTGGCCACGAAGCGCAGGTCGACCGGGAGGGCGACGAAGAGCACCGGGATGTCCAGCGTCGACTGGTGGTTGCTGGCGTAGATGGCCGGCCGGCTGGCATCCACGTGCGCCCGGCCCTCGACCTCGACCCGCGCCCCGGCGACGCGGAGGAGCAGGGGAGCCCACAGGCGCCGGGCGATGGCGATCGACGCGCCGGCGTCGAGGGTGAGGAGCATGGCCAGGCAGGCGACGGGGAGGAGCACCGCCGTCCAGACCACCACGCTGAGCACGCAGAGGAGGTTCCTGAGCATCGCCCTGGCCGGGGTAGCCTTGCCGGACGGCCCGCGGGTCCCCGGGCTGGCCCGCGCGGCCGCTCCTGGTGTAGCAGGAACCACCGCCCGGGCAAGGGGCCAGTGGGCGGAGGCGTGGCGTGCGCGAGGTCATGATTTGAGGGAGGTCTACATCGTCGCCACCGAGCAGACCGAGGCCCTGGCACCGGCCGTGCTCGCCGAGGCCTTCGCCGCCGAGGAGGCGACGCTCGAGGTGGCCGAGGACGGCAACGCCTTCCAGCTTCGCTCCGCCGGCTCCACGGTCAGCGTCCAGTTCGAGGCCCTGGAGGCGGCCATCGGCTCGACGCCCGAGCTCCTCACCGGGAGCGAGGACGCTCATTCTCTGTTCCGCCGTGCGCGAGGCTTCTACCGGATCGCCTTCGAGCCCGCCGTCCCCGGGCCGGCGGCGGCGGTGTTCGAGGCGCTGTGGTGTGCACGGGCCCTCCTCGAGCGGATCCCCGGCGTCCTCCTCGACGTCACCGCCTTCAAGCTCCACGAGGCGGACGACGTGGCAGAGATCACCGAGCTGGACTTCGACATCCGCGACCACGTCAACCTCCATGCCGTCGAGGTCGCCGCCGGGGAGGCGCCCTACTGGGTCCACTCGCACGGGATGGAGAAGTTCGGCAGCCGGGAGCTGGAGGTCTTCCGGCTGGCGGAGGAGGACCTGCGCGCCGCCGAGTCCTTCGTGCACGAGCTGTGCTCCGATCTTGCCTGGGGGGAGGGCCCACGCGTCCGCGAGCGCGTGGAGACCAGCAACGGGGAGGCGTTCATGCTCGCTCCCTCCGAGGAGGCGCGGCTGAGCCTGATCGCCCTCCCGGTGGACACCTTCGAGGGGCACGAGACGCCGGCCTTGACCATCGTCTCCGCCGACGGGCGCCACACCCTGGCCGAGCTGCTCCGTCCCTACCGGGCCCGGTTCGAGCAGGAGGCGCCGGAGCGGACCGAGGCCCTCCAGAACCAGGCCCGGGCACTCCTCCCCGCCTTCAAGGCACGCTTCCACCGGCGCGGGCTGATGGAGCCCATCACCTTCCTCGTCCGAGCGCCCTTCGAGGTCCATCCGGACGGGGAGGCGGAGACGGTGAAGGAGGACCTCTGGCTCGAGGTCCTCACCTGGGAAGAGGCGGCCCTGGTGGGAAAGCTGGTGGACGGTGCGGTCCACACCACGGAGTGGCGCAAGGGGGCGGCGGTGGAAGTGGACGATGCGCAGATCAACGCGGTGGCGGTGGGACGTGACGGGCGGGCCCTGGACGACGAGGAGATGCGCGGCTTCCTCCTCGCCGAGCGGCCGATCTGAGGGAGGTCGAGGTCTGGACGTCCTGCTCTCGCCGGAGGTGGCGGCCGCCCGGGCGGCCCGGGCGCCGGTGGTGGTGCTCGAGTCGAGCGTCCTGGCCCAGGGCCTTCCGTTTCCGGAGAGCCTCGAGGCGGCCCGCGCCTGCGAAGCGGCCGTCCGGCGCGCGGGGGCGACCCCGGCGGTGGTGGCGGTGCTCAACGGCAGGGTGCGCTGCGGCCTCTCCCCCGCCGAGGTGGAGGCGCTGGCGCGCGGCGACGATCGGCCCGGCAAGGTGGGCGCGCGGGACCTGGCGGCGGCGGTGGTCGGCGCCGTGAGCGGTGGGACCACCGTCTCCGCCACGTCGGCCGTGGCCGGGGCCCTCGGTCTCCCGGTGTTCGCCACCGGGGGCATCGGCGGCGTGCACCGAGGCGGCTCGGGTGACGTGAGCGAGGATCTCCACGCCCTGGCCCGCTACGCCGGCATGGTCGTGTGCGCCGGGGCCAAGAGCGTCCTCGACCTTCCGCGGACGCTGGAGGCGCTCGAGTCGCTCGGCATTTCGGTGGTCGGGTTCCGGACGTCGACGTTCCCGGCGTTCTACGCGGCCAGCTCGGGCCTGCCGCTCCGGCACCGGGCGGAGGACGTGGGGGCGGCCGCGGAGCTCCTCGCCGTCCACCGCGACCGGCTCGGCCGGCCGGGAGCCGTCCTGCTCTGTGTGCCGCCGCCGGCGGCGGTGGCGCTCGAGCCGGCGGAGCTGGAGCGGGCGCTCCAGCTGGCCGAGGCCGAGGCCGCCCGCCAGGGAATCAACGGTGCGGCGGTGACGCCGTTTCTCCTCGGCGAGATCGGGCGGGCGACCGGCGGGAGGACGCTGCGGGCAAACCTGGCGCTGCTCGAGCAGAACGCGCGGGTGGCCGCGGAGGTGGCGGTCGCCTACGCGGCCCAGCCCGCCCCGGAGGCGCGTTGATCCAGCTCCTCGAATTCGATCCCGAGCTGGTGGTGCATTGCGATCGCTCGTGAAATGGGCCGCCCTCCGCCGGCCGGGGAACGCGACGGCCCTGGGGGACCCTGCCGAGAGACGGACAACAACGTCTCGCCCGGCGATACGGACTTGTTTCGGCCCCGGTCGACGCCCGCGGCGGGGAGAGGTGACGGCGCCCGCTTTCGCGCGACCGCCTAGAAGTCGATGCCCGAGGGGGCCGGCGCCGGGAGCGTCATCGCCAGTCGGAGCCCGTCGCTCTTGGCGCCATAGAAGAGCTGGTAGAGGTAGAG
>Ga0187779_10001343_pt1 | contig 15383 bp, 16 predicted proteins | sample 1015_Q2_SP10_10__FD_132435 | JGI IMG/M metagenome (GOLD analysis project Ga0187779, IMG submission 132435) | Tropical peat soil microbial communities from peatlands in Department of Meta, Colombia - 1015_Q2_SP10_10_MG | ecosystem: Environmental > Terrestrial > Soil > Wetlands > Peat | place... | reverse complement strand
CCGCTGGTAGTCGACGTCCGTCCAATCCGGGTGGAGCGTATCGAACACCACCGCGATCTTCATCGGACGCGAAGGTCCGGCCTAGGCACGACCGCTCGTTGCCGCGGCCGCGCGAGCGTCGCGCTCGGTCTTCGCCGCGTCATACGCTTGTCGCAGCCGCGCCATCAGGTCGCTCCGCCTGTCGTACAGCCGCTTCAGGGGCCGCGCCCCGCGCCGCGCCAGCGCGTAAGCGGCGAGCAGCGGGAAGGCCACGGTATTGTCCAGGTAACAGACGACGGTCCCGGGCAGCTTGTCGGGATCCACCTTCCCCCAGCTCACCGCCTCTGATGGCGTGGCCCCGGACAGCCCGCCCGTGTCGGGCCGGGCGTCGGTCATCTGGAGATAGTAATCGTGCCCCTTTTCGGAAATGCCGAGGACTTCCTGAATCTGCGGCTCCGTCTGCAGCACGAAGTTCTTCGGGCTCCCCCCGCCGATGATCAACACGCCGCTCTTCCCACCTCCGTCCTTGGCGCCGAACACGATCGCCGACGTTTCGTTCACGTCCGCGCTCACGTCGAACCGCAGCCTGCTCCCGGCGAGGGCCTGCTCCGCGACGTTCATTCCGATCGACGAGTCACCAGGTGAGGACGTGTACACGGGCACCCCGCATCCGTGCGCCACACCGAGCACGGACTTCCGTGCGATACCCAGCACGCGCTCCCGCTCGGCAATGTAGCCACCGAGCAGATAGTGGTACTCGGCCGTGCTCATGGCGCGCTGGAACTCGGGCCGCGCGGAGACGTCGCGAATGTACGCATCGGTCGAGAGCAGAACTTCGTACTCGAAGAAGATGTCGTAGATGCGGACCACGCCCTGGGACCGGAGCTGGACGTCATCGACGAACGGGCTCCCCTTGTGCATCGCGAGTCCGAGACCGAAATGCGCGTCGTGGTACAGGTTCGCGCCCGTCGACACCACCCAGTCGACGAACCCCGCCTCTATGAGCGGGATGATGGTCGACATACCGAGGCCCGCGGGGGTCATCGCACCGGTCAGGCTCATCCCCACGGTCACGTCGCCCTCGAGCATCAACTCACTGAACAGCCGACACGCTTCCGCCAACCTGCCGGCGTTGTAAGCGAGAAACGCGTTGTCGATCAGCTCGGCCACGGTCTCGGTCCCGGAGATCGGCTTCGGATCAATGCGTGCCCCGCGGAGTAGCCGCATGCGGTCGGCGGTCACCGGATCACCTGGACGGTGGCCAACGACCGGGTGCGGCGCTCCCGCGCCTGCACGACCCACGTGACGGCTTCCTCCGGATCGTCCGTGACCTGGAACAGCGCGAGATCCTCCGTGTCGATCTTCCCCTCGGCGGCGACGCGATCGTGCAGCCACCCCGCCAGGCCGGACCAGTACTCCTTGCCGAACAGGACGACCGGGAAGTGCTTGACCTTTCCCGTCTGGATCAGGGTCAGCGCTTCGAACAGCTCGTCCAACGTGCCGAAGCCGCCCGGAAAGACGATGAACGCCATCGCGTATTTCACGAACATCGTCTTGCGTACGAAGAAATAGCGGAAGTGAATCAACCGCTCGACGTACTCGTTGGTCCCCTGCTCGAACGGCAGCTCGATGTTGCATCCGATCGAAAGGCCGTTCCCCTCCTGCGCTCCCCGGTTGCACGCCTCCATGATGCCGGGCCCGCCGCCCGTCATGATCGGGAAGCCCTCGCGTGCCAGCCGTCGCGCGGTGTCGACGGCCTTTTCGTAGTACGGATCGCCGGACGTGGTGCGGGCGGAGCCGAACATCGTCACGGCGTTGGACACATCGGACAGCGTGTCGAACCCTTCGATGAACTCGCCCATAATCCGCAACACGCGCCAGGGATCGGTGCGCGTGAACGCGCGCCGTTCTCCGGGATACGGCGTCAGGAGCCGTTCGTCTTCGGTCGTGTTGGTTTGGTGGCCGCTCGGGCGCTGTGGCATGGTCGTCCTCGACCCTGTTGAAGTGATTCGGGCGTTGCTGCCGGGCCGCGCCGGGCCCTAGGGCCGCAGCGCAGTCAGGACGGCGCTTGCCAAGGACACAGGCCGCCAATATACAACAAGAGGAAGAGGACGACCGACACGTGCGCTCGCTCATCGTGAGCGAGGCGCGACGGCGGCAGACGGACCGAGCGATGCCATCTTCGATGCGTTGGAGTTCGTTGTACCTGAGTCTCGCGCTACGGGCCATCGCGAGTCCCCGGCTGGCCGCCGACCTGCTGCGACTCGCCTGGAGCTTCCGCGCGCGGAACTGGTATCGACATCCGCCCTTCCTGCCGCTTCCCTCGCGGGAATACATGCGCTGGCGCATGTTCACGGCCTACGGCGACGAGGACGCCGTGCCGCCCGTCGGTGACGTCGTGCGGTTCGCGCGCTGGCGGCGTCAGGTCATGGGCTTGTGAATCCCTCGGCGCGCACCGCCGCAGTGAAGCGCCGCGGCGCGGCGATCGGATTTGACGCTGTCGGGGTCGCGACGCTCGAGCGGAGCGCCTATGCCGAAGCGCTCGATCGCTGGCTCGCCGACGGGCGCGCCGGAACGATGACCTATCTCAACCGTCAGGCGAAGAAACGCAAGGAACCGCAGCGCATCCTGGCCGGTGCCCGCGCCGCGGTCGTAACCCTCACGAACTATTTCCACGCTGCGCCCGCCGCGGGCGGCGCCGAGACCGGTCACGGCCGCGTCGCGCAGTACGCATGGTCCACCGACTACCACCGCGTACTCAGCCGGCGCTTGGAGCGGCTGGCGGCCGTGGTACGGCACGTCGCGCCCGAGGCGCGCACGCGGTGCTATGTCGACTCCGGACCGGTGCCGGAGCGGGAGCTTGCGGCGCGGGCGGGCCTGGGATGGATCGGGAAGAACACGATGCTCCTCAATCCTCGAATGGGGTCGTTCACGTTCATCGGCGTCGTCATAACCGACGCGGATCTCGCGACCGACCTTCCGTTCGAGGCCGACAGGTGTGGATCCTGCCGCCAATGCCTCGATGCCTGCCCGACCGACGCCCTCGTGGAGCCGCGCGTCCTGGACGCGCGTCGCTGCATCTCGTATCTCACGGTCGAATGGCGCGGAGACCTTTCGCCGACTGAGCGCGCGTGGCTGGGAGAGTGGCTCCTCGGCTGCGACGTCTGCCAGGACGTGTGCCCATGGAACGTGCGGTTCGCTGCGCCCACGACGGACAGCGAGCTCGCCCCCGACCCGGCGCTCGCTCACCCACGGCTCGATGCCTTCGACACAATGCCCGCTCTCGAATTCGTTCGGAGATTCGGTGACACGCCCTTCGAGCGTCCGGGCGTGACCGGCATGCGCCGGAATGCCGCCGCTGTGCGGGAGAATTCAGTCAGCCGACGTGATCAGAGCCCGGTAGGGTGATCGATGAAGGTCCATGGAAGGCCGAACTTCTCGCCCAGGTGCTCCGTGAGTGCTTTTACACCGAGCGTCTCAGTCGCGTAGTGCCCCGCGAAGAAGACGTTGATTCCGAGTTCCTCGGCGTCGAAGAAGGCGTGATGCGGACCTTCGCCCGTGATGTAGGTATCGAACCCGGCTTGAGCCGCCTGTGCGATGAGTGACCCGCCGGCGCCGGTGACGATGCCAACCCGGCGCACGCGCTCGGGACCGAACGGCAGCACGCGAGGCGTGGGGCCGAGGAGCCCTGCCAGACGGGTCGCGAGCACGTCGCGGGTCGTGTCGGCTTCTCCCCATACTCCAATCGGGATCCCGTAGGTCTCACCGAACTGCCCTCGCACGGAAAGTCCAAGCGCGCGGGCGAGGAGCGGGTTATTGCCCACATCAGGATGCCGGTCGAGAGGGAGGTGAGCACTGTAGAGCGCGACCCGGCGAGAGATGAGGAGCGAGAGCCGCGCGTGGGTGAGACCCGTTACCGGGCGCAGGCCACCCCAGAAGAGACCGTGGTGAACGAGGAGCAAGTCGGCGCCCTCGTCTCCAGCCGCCTTGGCAGTCGCTTGGCAGAGGTCCACGGCTGCGGCCAGCCGGGTGACGTTGCCCTCGTTCTCCACTTGAAGGCCGTTGAGGGCGTGGGGGGCGTCGGGGGTGCTTCCGATTTCCAAGTACTGGTCGAGATAGGAGACGATGTCGCTGAGCCGCACGTTCGTCCCCTCCACTGCGGTCATTATCACAGCACTATCAAGACACTACAACAACATCATGCTGCCTGAACCGGTGGATTCCCACACGCAATATCGCGATAAATGCTTACGTATCAAGGTGATAAGCTAATCCACATCAGCCGATATCGCGTGTGTGGACAACCAGGACAACCTCGACCGCTAGGAGGAGGCCGCTTCGGCGAGCGCGCCATTCGACGCACTCATCCGCACGACGCCGTTAATCTCACCACCCTCGTGAACCAGGAGGCGCCTGCTCGTGATGTCGCCGTGGACAACGCTCGACGCCTGCACCTCGACCCGCTCCTCCGCCGCCACGGTCCCCCGCACTTCCCCGCCGATGATCGCTTCTCGCGTGATCACGTCGCCTTCCACTTCCCCGCCCTTGGCGACGAGAACCTGACGCGCGGCACGCACAGTGCCCACGACCGTCCCTTCGATCTTCACGACGCCCTCCGCGGTAATGTCTCCCACGACGCGCATTCCAGAGGCGATGATGGACAGCGCGGACTCGGACTCAGAGGCGCCATGTCCCTTCTCGGTGAAGATGGCCATCTCAGTTCTCCTCTTTCACCTTCGTGAGCGGATCGAGGGACTTGCCGTCCCGTCGAATCTCGAAGTGGAGATGTGGAGCCGTTGACCGTCCGGTATTCCCCGACAAGGCGATTACCTGCCCCGCCTGGACGGAATCACCCTGTTGCACGAGCAGCCGTGATGCGTGTCCGTACATCGACTCGTACCCCCCCGGATGTCGCAACAGGACGAACAGTCCGTAGTCGGGATCGTTACCGGCGGTTTCAACGGTGCCTCCGCCGGCCGCCCGGATCGCCGAACCCTGGGGGACTGCGATGTCGATCCCCGGATGCGTTTCGGCGGGGTCACCGGCGCCTACCTGGCCCCGGGTGACGAAGCCGCGCTCATCGAGCGGCCAGTGTGTCGGCTCCGAGGGCCCAGCCGCGTATCGCGACCCCGAGCCCGGAGTCCGAGCCCGGACCGCCGCCGCATGCATCAGCGCGCCGTTACTCGAATCCTCGACGCTGGGCGAGGGCGCCTTGCCGCCGAGGAGTTGGCGCAGCTCCTGGTAATTCGCTTCGGCGCGATTCAGCGCCCCGGCGAGCTCCTGCACGCGTCCATTCTCGGTCTTCAAGCGCGTGACCTCGCTCTCCAAGGCGGGCACCCGCGCTGCCGCCCGCGTGATCGGACCGGCGAACGAGAAGAAGAGCACGACGAGCAGCGTGACGGCGACCGCGCCCCACTTGCCCGCCTCGAACACCCAGAGCGGTACCCGGTACTGCTGCGAATTCAGATCGTCGTCGACGTGGACGACGATCGTCACGCCTCGCCCCCTCATCCGTCGAACGGAGCACCCAGCAGGAGCTCGAGCAGGCGCGCCAGGTCGTCGTTCGAATAGAACGCGACGTGGATCTGACCCTTGCCCTTGGCCCGCAGGGTCACCCGAACGTCCGTCCCGAGACGGCGACGCAGCGCGTCTTCGACGCGCCGCACTTCGGGCGCTTGCCCCACGCCGCGCATGAGTCGCGGCCGGCGAACCGGGGCCCGCCCGCCGCGGACTCGGTCTTCCACTTCCCGCACCGACATGCCCTGGGCGACGGCTTCGCGAGCCAGCGTGGTCGCGAGCCTCGGATCCTCGATCGCCAACAACGCGCGGGCGTGCCCCACCGATAGCTGCCCGCCGTGCAGCATGGCCAGCACCGCCGCCGGCAGTTTGAGGAGGCGCAGAGCATTCGCCACCGTTGAGCGATCCCGTCCGACGGCGTCCGCCACGTCCTGCTGCGCCAGGTTGAACTCGGCGATCAGGCGTTCGTAGCCGCGGGCCTCGTCGACCGGCGACAGGTCATCCCGCTGCAGGTTCTCGATCAACGCGAGCGTGAGGACCGTGCGGTCATCGACCTCCCGCTTCACCGCCGGAATACGCTCCCAGCCCAGGCTCTGGCAGGCTCGCAGGCGCCGCTCGCCAGCGATCAACTGATAGCCCTCCCCTGCCGGGTCGGGACGCACGACGACCGGCTGCAACAGGCCCGCTTGCCGAATCGATGCCTTCAGCTCTTCGAGCGCGGCGGGGTAGACGTCCCGACGCGGCTGAAACGGATTCGCCCGAATGTCGACGACCGCGAGGTCCACCAGACTGCCGTCACGCTCGGCTTCTTCGCGCGTCGGTCCCAGCAGGGCTTCGAGGCCACGACCCAGGCGACGGCGACCTGCGGCGACTTCAGTCATGCGGGCACCTCCGGCAGCGGTTCGATGGTGGGCACGGACGGAGACTCCACTCGCTCGACACGGCGAATCAGTTCCTGCGCAACCGCCAGGTAGCTCCGAGCCCCCACCGATTGCACGTCATACAGGAGGATGGGTTTCCCAAAGCTCGGCGCCTCGGCGAGCCGCACGTTGCGCGGTATCGTAATGCCGAACATTCGCGGCCCGAAGTATTCCTTCGCTTCCTCCGCGACCTGCTTCGACAGGTTGAGCCGCGCGTCGTACATCGTCAGCAACACGCCGTCGATGGCAAGGGTGGGGTTGAAGTTGCGCTGCACCAGCTTGATGGTATTCAAGAGCTGCGACAGGCCTTCCAACGCGTAGTACTCGCACTGAATCGGAATGACGACGCTGTCGGCGGCGGTCAGCATGTTGAGCGTGACTAGGCCGAGCGACGGCGGGCAGTCGATGATGATGTATTGATACTGATCGCGGAGGCCACTGAGCGCGCGCCGCATCGCGCTCTCACGTGACGAGCGTCCGACGAGCTCGAGCTCGGCTCCCACCAGATCCTGTGTGGACGGCACGAGGTCGAGATACGGAAAATGAACGTGAGAGAATCGCGCGTCAGCGAGCGGACGGCCGTCCATCAGCGCGTCGTAGAGCGAATAGCGGATGCGGTCGCGCTCGATACCGACGCCGCTCGTCGAGTTGGCCTGCGGATCGGCATCGATGAGCAACGTCTTCCGTTCCGCAGCGGCTAGCGACGCGGCGAGGTTGACCGCGGTCGTGGTCTTTCCCACTCCGCCTTTTTGATTGGCGATGGCTACTACACGGCTCATATTCTAAGTCATTACAGCACAATGTGTTATGCTACAAGAGAATCAACGAAGCACAAATATAGCGGGCATGCAACGAATCGTAAAGAGCGGAGAGTTTCACGTGAAACAGACGAATGGAGCCCTTAACTATTTAATCCCCCATGTCTTATCAGGTCGTGGCGCGACCTTGTCGCTTCGAGCACGAGATTCTGAAGATCGCTCGGGGAAACGCCGGGGATCCTGGCAGCCTGCGCCAGGGAGCGCGGTCGGATGCGGTCGAGCTTCTGCCTCGCCTCAGTGGCGAGCGTGCGAAACTCGAGGTAGGGAAGGTCGGCGGGCAACGCGAAACTCACCAGCTCCGCCAGCCGGTTCGCAGCCTCTCGCTCTCGCGCCAAGTACCCCGCGTACTTGATCTCGATCTCGGCGGCAGCGAACACCTCCTCGAGCGCAGCGACCTCGACCCCTGCGGCGCTGAATAGCGCGCGCAGAGAGACCCGTGGTCGCCGCGCCAGGACCGCGACCCGTTCAGGCTCCGCGAGCGGAGCGCTCCCCGAATCGGAGAGCACCGGCGCCGCCGCGTGCGGCGCGATCGATGTTGCGTCTGCGAGATCGAGCAGCCGCTCCTCGTCTCGCAGCCTCTTCTCAACGATGCGTGCTTCGGCGGCGCTGAGAAGTCCAAGACGCTCCGCGAGCGGCGCGAGACGCCGGAGCGCGTTGTCCTGGCGCAGCAGGAGTCTGAATTCCGAGCGAGACGTGAACAGACGATAGGGCTCGTCGACGCCCTTCGTGACCAAATCGTCGACCAACACCCCCACGTACGCGACGTCCCGTCCGAACACCACAGGCTCTTGCTCCCTCACGCGCCGCACAGCATTGATTCCCGCGACCACCCCCTGCGCCGCTGCTTCCTCATAACCCGTCGTCCCGTTCACTTGTCCGGCAAAGAACAATCGCTCGACCGCCTTGCTCTCAAGCCACGGCGTCAATTGGGTGGGGGGATAGTAGTCATACTCGATCGCGTAACCGGGGCGTGTCATCCGCGCGTTCTCAAGACCCGGGATGGCGTGCAGCATTTCGAGCTGAACAGGGACGGGCAGGGAGGTGGATAGCCCGTTGACGTACAGCTCGTGTGTGTCGAGGCCCTCCGGCTCGAGAAAGATCTGGTGGCGAGCGGCGTGGGGAAACTTGACGATCTTGTCCTCAACTGAAGGACAGTAGCGAGGACCTCGAGCGCTGATCGCCCCGCCGTACAGCGCGGACTCGTGAAGGTGCCCCTGCACGATCGCCTTCACCGCGTCCCCCGCCCAGGTAATCCAGCAGGGGACTTGGTGGGGCAGGGGCCCGCGCTCATAGAAGGAGAAGCGGGAGTCGGCGCCGTCGCCGTCCTGACGCTCGACTGCCGACCAGTCGACCGTCCGGCCGTCGATGCGAGGCGGCGTCCCCGTCTTGAAGCGCGATACTGTAACTCCAATGGATTCAATATGTTGAGCAATTGCTACGGCCGGCTGCTCACCGGCGCGGCCGGCCGCAACCTGGGTATCGGTCCCGAGATGAATGCGGCCGCGTAGGAATGTCCCGGCCGTGATGATGACGGAGCGCGCCGAGATTCGTCGGCCGTCACCGAGCTCGACGCCCTCGAGCTCTCCCCGAGCGCTCAGGTCCAGGCGGGCGATCATTCCTTGCGCGAGCTCGAGCGAGGGGAGCTGCTCCAGGAGTGCGCGCACCGCACGCCGGTAGAGCGTCCGGTCGCATTGAGCCCGCGGGGCCCAGACAGCCGGTCCCTTGGAGCGGTTCAGCATGCGGAACTGGATCGTGGCCCGATCGGCGGCACGCCCCATGATTCCGCCCAACGCGTCCACCTCGCGCACAACCGTGCCCTTCGCAATACCGCCGATCGCCGGGTTGCAGCTCATCTGCCCGACGGTATCGAGGTTGGCGGTGACGAGCAGTGTGCGCGCCCCGAGACGCGCCGCCATCACCGCTGCTTCGGCGCCGGCGTGGCCGGCCCCGACGACGAGAACGTCGTATGGGGACATGATGGGCGAAAATTGTGTTGCGGTGCGACGAAAGGCCAGTCAGCTCAGCGTGCCGCCATCACCCGACGCGGACCCAGCGAGCGAGCTCCTTCAAGCCCGGGCGCTTTCCCGTCATCAGGATTCCAACCCGGTAGATCCGCGCCGCGACCCACGTCACGGCCGCGATCCCCACGGCGAGCAGGACGAGCGACAGTGTGAGGTCCGTCGGCGGGAGGTCCCCGGCGGCCCAGCGGACCGGCATCGCGATCGGAGAGGTGAACGGAATCAAGGAGAGAGCAACGGACAGACCCGAGTTCGGGTCGCCGAGCAGGGCGAACATCGAAACGAACGACAACACGAGGACGAGCACGATCGGCTGCTGCGCCTGCTGCGCCTCCTGCTCGCTCGACGACATCGCCCCGACGGCGGCGAACATCGCGGCGTAGAGAAAGAACCCACCCAGGAAATACGCGATGAACACGACCGCCGTCTCGAGAGAGACGCTCGGAACCTGGAAGATGTCGTTCGCCTGATCGAGGCCGGTCATGCGCGCCGCGATCGCCGCGCGCTGCTGCACGAGGAACCGTCCCACCGTGCCCCAGAGCACGAGCTGCACGAGCGACACGGCGCCGACCCCGATCACCTTTCCGAGCAGCAATGGGAACGGCCGTACCGAAGAGACGAGGACCTCGACGATGCGTGTCGTTTTCTCCTCGAGGACGGAGCTCTTCACGTTCACTCCGTACATGAGGATGACCGTGTACAGCGTGATCCCCATAAAATAGGCGAGGGAGAACGACTGCCGCGAGCTTTCTCCCGTCGTCCGCGATCGGGAGATCTTGCGCGTCGTGAGGTTCACGGGCAGCCGCGTGCGGGCGAGGAGCGCGGGGTCGATCCCGGCACGCTCGAGGCGTACGCCGGTACCAAGCTGCTCCAGCACGCGTTCCAGCTCCTCGACGTCGCGAAGCGAGGAGACGTTGGGTGCGCGGTATTCGGCCGCGCCGCTCGTCAGAAACTCCGGAGGCACCACGAGGATCCCGTCGAGACGCTTGGCCGCGATCTCGGCGATGAGCGAATCGATCACCCCCGACCGATCGGGCAGCGCCGTCGCCTCGAAGATCCGCCCCGCGTCGAGCGCTTCCGCAACGCGCGACCCGAACGGCGGAGACCCGTCCACGACGACGATGCGCTTCGCACTCTCGCTCTCCGTGAGCAGCGTGGGGAGCAGGACGACCGCCGCAAAAAAGACGGGGACCATCGCGGTCGATATCCAGAACCAGCGACTGCGCACGCGTTCGGAGAACTCCCGGCGCACGACCGCCCAGACCTTACGCACGAGCCACCTCGTCCAGTGCGTCCGCGCGGGCCGCGTCGGGGCCCACCAGATCGATGAATACCTTGTGCAACGACGGCTCAACGAGCTCGAACCTCGAGAGCCGGGCTCCAGACGCGACGAGCTGTCGCAGCAGGTCCTGAGCGTCGCTTCCCGCCGCGAGCTCGAGTTCGGCGTACTGCCCGTAGTCGTCGAGCTTCTTCACGAGCCGACGGTCCGCGAAGAGCGCCGACGCCCCGCCCGCCTCTCCCTGGAATCCGATGATGACATGCTGGCTCGTCGATGTACGCTTGATGTCGGCAAGCGATCCGTCCACAAGCTTCCGACCTCTCGCGATGATGCACAGCCGGTCGCAGAGTCGCTCGGCTTGCTCCATGATGTGCGTCGAGAACAGGATCGTCGTGCCGGCCTGACGCAATTCGAGAACCGCATCCTTCAAGGCCTGCGCGTTGACTGGATCGAGGCCCCCAAACGGCTCGTCCAGCACCACCAGCGCCGGCCGGTGCAGGACGGTCGAGATGAACTGTACCTTCTGTTGCATTCCCTTCGACAGCTCATCGATGCGCCGCAGCCGCCACGCACCGAGGCCAAGCCGATCGAGCCACTCGAGGGCGTTGCGGCGCGCGGCCGTGCGCTCCAGACCCCGCATCTCCCCCAGGAAGACCAGCACGTCGAGCACGCGCATCTTCCGGTACAGACCGCGCTCCTCCGGGAGATACCCGATCCGCGCCGCGTGCTCGCGCGCCGTCCCCGGCCCGCCGAACAGCTGCACCGTGCCCTCGTCGGGGAGGAGGATGTCGAGGATCATCCGAATCGTCGTGGTTTTCCCGGCGCCGTTCGGCCCGAGCAATCCATAAATCACGCCGCTCGGCACGGCGAGAGAGAGGTCGTGCACGGCGACGTGGCCGGCGAAGCGCTTGGTCACGCGATCGAGCAGCAGAACTGGCGTCGTCAATGAGGGCGCCGTGAGCTGGGGGTCAGGCGAATATGGGGGAGGGAAGGCAACCGGCGGAAGGCCGGTTCAGCGCTTCATCGCGTCCTTGAGCGCGTTCCACGGAAGCAGCGCGCATTTCACCCGGACGGGAAACTTGGACACGCCGGCGAGGGCGCGCAGGTCGCCGAGCGCCTTGTCCCCTGCTGCCGCGGCGTCGCCGTGCATCATCGCGCTCATCCGGTCCCCGAGCGCCAACGCGTCCGTGACAGAGCGATCCTTGACCACCTGCGTCATCATGGACGCCGCCGCCTGGCTGATCGAGCACCCTCGCCCGACGAAGCGAATTTCCTTGATCACATCGCCCTCGACTCGCACCTGCAAGTCGATCTCGTCGCCACACAGGGGGTTGTTCATGCCGATCGAGTGCGTGGGGTGCTCCACGGCGCCCTTGTTGCGCGGCCGCCGGTAGTGGTCGAGGATCAACTCCTGATAGAGCGCGCTGAGCTGCGGCTCAGGCCGCGACGTATCCAAACAGGCCTCCGGCCTTGACCAGCGACGTCGCGAGCGCGCCGACATCGTCGAGGTCGTTGTACACGTAGAACGAGGCCCGGGCGGTCGCGGCGACGTCGAGGCGACGCATGAGCGGCTGGGCGCAGTGATGTCCCGCGCGGATGCAGATGCCGTCCTGGTCGAGGATCGTCGCGATGTCGTGGGGGTGGACGTCGCCGTACGTGAACGAGACGACGCCCGCACGGTGCCCGCGCGGTCCGTAGATGGTGACGCCCTCGATCTTCTTGAGCTCGTCGATCAGCGCGTTTGCGAGGCGGACTTCGTGCTCGGCGACGCGATCCATCCCGAGGGCGTCGAGGTAGTCGATCGCGGCCGCGAGCCCGACCGCCGCCTCGACGTTCGGCGTGCCGGCCTCAAACTTGTGGGGCAGCTGATTGTAGGTCGAGTGATCGTCCCACACGCGCGAGATCATCTCGCCACCGCCGTGATACGGAGGCATGGCGTCGAGCACCTCGGGCCGCGCGACCAGGGCGCCAGACCCCATAGGGGCGAGCATCTTGTGGCCCGACAGGGCGTAGAAGTCGCAGCCGAGGGCCTGCACGTCCACGCGCAGGTGCGGGGTCGACTGGGCCCCGTCGACCAGCACCAGCGCTCCCGCCGCGTGTGCCAGGCGCGCGAGCTGCGCCACCGGGTTCACGGTGCCCAGGGCGTTCGAGACGTACGGGAAGGCGACGAGCTTGGGCCCGAGCTCGAGCGCGCAACCGAAGTCCCCGAGGTCGATCTGACCGTCGTCCGTGATCTCGACCATGCGGATCACGGCCCCTTTTTCCTCGCACAGCATCTGCCACGGGACGACGTTGGAGTGGTGGTCCATCGCCGTGATCACCACGGTATCGCCCGCCCTGACGTTGGCGCGCCCGTATGCCGCCGCGACCAGGTTCACGGCCTCGGTCGTGCCGCGCGTGAAGATCACTCCTTCAGGACTCCACGCGTTGAGGAACCGCGCCACCCGCACCCTGGCCGCTTCGTAGGCTTCGGTGGCGCGGATCGCCAGATCGTAGGCGCCGCGATGCACGTTGGCGTTCGTGGTGCGGTAATAGTCGAGAATGGCGCGGAGTACCGGCTCGGGCTTCTGTGTGGTCGCCGCGTTGTCGAGATAGACGAGGCGCTGGCCGTTCCGCGTCTGGCGCAGGATGGGGAAGTCCACGCGAAGTCGGGCAGTGTCGAGCACTACAGGCTCCCCACCGGGGCGTGCTCCACCAGGCGGCCGCGGATCAAGCGCGCCACGGCGTCCCGCAGCGCTGGATGCTGCATGCGCTGCACGATCTCGTCCGCGAATCCGTAGGTGAGCATCCCCGTCGCTTCCGGCGTGGAGAGGCCGCGGCTGCGGAGATAGTACAGCGCCGCCTGGTCGAGGGGACCTACCGTCGAGCCGTGCGTGCACTTGACGTCGTCAGCGTAGATCTCGAGTTGCGGCTGGCTGTCGGCGCGAGCGTCCGCGGAGAGGAGCAGGTTGTTGTTCGTCTGCTTCGAATCCGTGCGCTGGGCCCCGGGCCGCACCACAATCCTGCCATTGAACACGCCGTGCGCGCGTTCGCTCAGGATGCCATTGAAGTACTCATGACTCGTCGCGTGCGGTTGCGCGTGCTCGATAACCGTGTGGTGATCTGCGTGCTGCTGGCCGTGCAGAAGATAGAGACCGTTCAGCACGAGCTCCCCGCCCGTACCCGCGAGCACCGTGTGCAGGTCATGCCGCGCGAGCACCGCACCGACGGACACGGCATGCAGCCGGAGCATGCTGTCGCGACCCTGCGAGGTGTGCGTGGCGGCGACCTGATAGGCCCGCTCGCTCTCCTGCTGGACGCGGAAGTGCTCTAGGGTCGCACCGTCGCCGAGCGAAATCTCTGTGACGCCGTTGGTCCAGTATGGGCCGTCGTCGAGCGACGCGTAGGTCTCGGCCACGGTCGCCGCCGCCCCGCGATCGAGGACCACGAGGGTGCGAGGATGGCAGACCGTCGGCTGGGACGTGCCGGCAGCGAGGAACAGGAGCTCCACCGGTCGGTCGAGCGCGACGTTCGCGGCGAGGTGCACGAAGGCGCCGTCCGACATGAAGGCCGTGTTGAGCGCGGTGAAGGCACTGGTCTCAATGCTCGCGTGCCGCGCGAGGTGGCCGCGCGTCAGCTCGGCATCGGTCTCGACCGCCCGAGCGAGACTGCCCACGGTGACGCCGTGCGGCAGCTCGCTCACGCTCGACAGGGCCGGAGCGAACCGGCCGTTCACGAACCCGATCCGAATCGATTCCCGGGCGATGCCAAGAGAAGCGGCTTGAGTGGCCGGGATGCCCGGGCCGTCGTCTGTCACCCGGACGAACGGCGTGGCCGCGAGGGAGGCGACACTCGTGAAGCGCCAGTCTTCCTGCTTCGTGGTCGGCCACCCAAGCTCCGCGAACCGGGCGATGGCGTGCGCGCGCAGATCCCGCAACCACTGGGGGGCGTGCGACGCGCCGTTCTGCGCGAACGACTGAAAGTCCGTGACGTAGCGCTCGCGTGCGTCGCCGTGGCGACTCATGCGACGGGCGCCTCTTCGCGCAGCCAGTCATAGCCCCTCTGCTCAAGCTCAAGGGCCAGCTCCTTGCGCCCCGACCGGACGATCCGGCCGCCGGCGAGCACGTGAACGAAGTCGGGGGCGATGTGCGTCAGGAGCCGGTAGTAGTGCGTCACCAGCACCGTCGCGTTGTCGGGTCGCCGGAGGCGATCGACCGCGCGGGCCACCGTCTTCAGCGCGTCGATGTCGAGCCCGGAATCGGTCTCGTCGAGGATCGCGAGCTTGGGCTCGAGCACCGCCATCTGAAGGATTTCGTTGCGCTTCTTCTCACCGCCGGAGAAGCCCTCGTTGACGGGACGGTTGAGGTAGCTGTCGTCCCACTCCATGAGCTTGAGCTTTTCTTCCAGCGCGTCCATGAACTCGACGGGGCCCAGCTCCTCCAAGCCGCGTGACTTGCGCACCGCGTTCAGCGTGGCGCGGAGGAAGTAGGCGTTGGTGATGCCGCGAATCGCGATCGGATACTGGAACGCGAGGAACACGCCCTGCCGGGCACGCTCTTCCGGCTCCATGGCGAGCAGGTCCTGACCGTTGAAGGTGACCGAGCCTTCGGTCACCGTATACGCGGGGTGCCCACCGAGGACCTGGGCCAGCGTGCTCTTGCCGGATCCGTTTGGCCCCATGATGGCGTGCACTTCGCCGGCCCGGACGTCGAGGTTCACGCCGCGCAGGATTTCCCGGCCCTCCGCCGTGGCGTGGAGATTCCGCACTTCGAGCATCGGGCGTCCCGCCATCAGCCGACGCTCCCTTCGAGACTGATGCTCAGCAACCGCTGCGCCTCGACCGCGAACTCCATCGGCAGCTCCTTGAACACCT
>Ga0187779_10001341_pt1 | contig 15407 bp, 14 predicted proteins | sample 1015_Q2_SP10_10__FD_132435 | JGI IMG/M metagenome (GOLD analysis project Ga0187779, IMG submission 132435) | Tropical peat soil microbial communities from peatlands in Department of Meta, Colombia - 1015_Q2_SP10_10_MG | ecosystem: Environmental > Terrestrial > Soil > Wetlands > Peat | place... | reverse complement strand
GTCGAGATCGCGGCTCAGGCCGCCGAACCGGCCGGTGCAGTAGGTGAGCCGGGAGCCGGTCACCGACTCGAGCAGGAACAGGATCGCCTCGCGGTCGTCCCAGGCGTACAGGAACGGCGTCGCGGCGCCGAGGTCGAGCAGGAACGCGCCGATCCACAGCAGGTGCGAGGAGATGCGGTTGAACTCGGCCAGGATCACCCGCGCCACGAGCGCGCGCTCCGGCACGGCGATCCCCGCCATCTTCTCGACCGCCTCGACCCACGCGAAGTTGTAGATCATCCCCGACAGGTAGTCCTGCCGCGACGTGTTCGGCAGGAACTGCGCGTAGGTCCGGTTCTCCGCCATCTTCTCGTGCGCGCGGTGCGAGTACCCGATCACCGGCTCGGCCGCGACGATCTCCTCGCCGCGGAGCGTGAGCTTCATCCGCAGCACGCCGTGGGTGGACGGGTGCTGCGGCCCCATGTTCAGGGTGTAGGTGTCGAGCGCGTCAGTGCTGTGCGGGCTCGTCATGGCTCGCGGCGGGCGCGGTCAGGCTGTCGTCGTAGATCGAGGGCGGCGGGGCCGTGAAGCTCTTGAGCAGCGGGCGCCACGCCGTGTCCTCCGGGAGCAGCAGCCAGGTGAGGTGGGGGTGGCCTGCGAACGCGACGCCGAACAGCTCCCATGCCTCCCGCTCGTTCCAGGCGGCGGCGCCGAACACCGGGCTCACGGTCGGCACCGGCTCGTCCTTCGGGGCCCACACGCGGAACGCGACGCGGCCCGGGGTTTCGAAGCGGTTGAAGGTGTAGATCAGCTCGAAGGCGCCGTGGGGATCGAGGCGGTCCACGCAGGTGAGCGACTCGAAGAAGTAGCCCGCGTCGCGCACCACGCGGCACGCCGCGGGCAGGTGCCCCGGCGCGATCCACCGGACCTCCACCGCGCCCGTGAACGGATGCTCGCTCGGCGCGGGCACCACCGCGCCGAGCGCCTCGAGCGCCCGGGCGACCTCAGCCGGCGCGCTCAAGCCTGCGCCCCTGCTTGATCTTCTCCTGGAGCTTGAGGATCCCGGCGATGAGCGCCTCGGGCCGCGGCGGGCACCCCGGCACGTGCACGTCGATGGGCATGAACTTCTCGGCGCCCTCGCTGATGGCGTACTCGCCCGGGTACTTGAACGGACCACCGGAGATCGTGCAGCCGCCCATCGAGATCGCCCACTTGGGCCCCGGCATCTGGTCCCACAGCGTGCGGATCACCGGGGCCATCTTCCGCGAGATGGTGCCGGCGAGGATCATGAGGTCGGCCTGCCGCGGCGAGGGCCGGAACAGCCCGACGCCGAACCGGTCGAGATCGTAGCGCGCGGCGCCCGCGGCCATCATCTCGATGGCGCAGCACGCAAGGCCGAACGTCAGTGGCCACAGGGAGTTCGCGCGCGCCAGGTTGAGCACGTCCTCCACCATCGCCAGGCGCACCCACGGCGACGCCTCGTCGGCGAGCCGCTCGAGCTCCCGGTCCGACGGCGGGGCCCCCTCGGCCGGGCTCAATCCCAACGGAAGACCCCGGTGCGCCAGGAGTACACGACGGCCACGGCGAGGATCGCGACGAACACGACCACCTCGACCAGGACCTGCCAGGTGTGCATGGTGCGGAAGACGAGCGCGACCGGCAGCAGGTAGATCACGTCCACCGCCACCGCGAGGTACAGCAGGGCGTACAGGTAGTAGGCCAGCGAGAACTGGCGCCACGCCCCCCGCTCGGGGACGATGCCGCTCTCGTAGGTCTGGTACGTGTCCTTCCCGCGGCCGCGCGGCGCGATGAAGTGCGGCACCGCGACGGAGATCATGCCGAAGATCAGCCCGAGACCCAAGAAGGCGAGGACGAACCGGTACTGGTGGATCGTCGAAGCGTCCATGTCTCCCTAGGGACCTGGGGAAGCGACGGCGGGCGAGACGTCACACGCGATGGAGCGGAAGGGGATCGAACCCTCGACCTCGTGGTTGCAAACCACGCGCTCTCCCAACTGAGCTACCGCCCCGCCGATAGCCGTCGCAATGTACTTAAGCCGAGTGAACCACTCAAGCAATTTGCGTACCGCGGGCGGGCCGCGGCGGCTCCCGATCGCCCGCTAGGGCCTCACGACGGTGAGCACCACGAGGGACGTGTCGAGCAGGTTGTAGCTCGCGCCCGACAGGGCGGCCACGTGGGCGGCGTAGGAGCGGACCTGGCGAGTGTCGCTCACGGCGATGCGCGCGATCTCGCCGGCCACGAGGCCGGTGCCCGGCGCCGAAACCACCACCACGTGCGTGCTATCGGCGCCCGACGGCGCGTCGGAGAACACCTGGTACCCTGAGCCCGTCGGCCGCGTCACCCCGCTCACCGGCCCCTTCACCACGAACTGCACGGCCCGCAGGCCGACGAACTGCGTCGCCGCCCGCACCGACAGCTCCCCCGACACCGGCCCCTGGTCGGAGCACCCCGCGGCGAAGGCCGACGCGGCCGCGACGAGCAGCCACCGTCTCATCGCCGGCTCGACGCCCGCCGGCCGGCGGCCAGCAGCCCGATGCCCGCGGGGTTGCGATCGAGCCAGGCCACGAAGTCCCCGATGTCGAAGCGGCCGTTGTCGTTGCCGAGGCCGTCGAGGACCAGGAGCTGGCCGCCGGAGAGCGCGCTCCGGCCCGTGAACAGCTGGGCCAGCACGTCCGCAGCTCCGGCGAACGTGGCCACCAGGGAGTAGGGCCGCACCGCCCTCAGCGCCAGCACGTGGGCGCCGGTCACGGTGTCCACGCTCCACCCCACGAAGGCCGAGCCCGCGACCGGCACGGGCGTGAGCGTGACGCTGTCGCCCTCGGCCAGGAAGCTGCCCGCGACCGGGTCGATCGTCCGCGTGGAGACCACCGACCCGGTGCCGATGATGGTGATGTTCATCAGGTACCGGCGCGCCACCAGCGCCGTGTACGTCGCCCCCGCCGACGAGCCGACGATCGTGTGCTGCACCGGCTGGTTGTCCGACCACGAGGTGAACCGGTAGCCCACCCGGCCGTTGGCGCTGTACTGCGAGGTGTCGATGGCGACCGTGTGCGAGGACCCCGACACCAGCAGGTCCCGGAACACCTGCGTGCGCACGCCGTCCACCTGCACCGCCGCCGCCGTGTCGGACGCCGACACGGTCGTGATGCCGCCGAACGTGATCCGGAACCGCACCGGGCCGAACGGCGTGACCTGCTGGATCGAGTCGAGCCGGAGCGCCGCCGGCGTCCCGGCGCTCGAGCGCGCCGCGGGCCGGGTCCCGGGACCGAACGACGTGTTCCCCGCGGTGCCCGGGAACGGGTCGCCCGCGTCGCCGCGGTCGTTGCAGGCGGTGGGATAGGTGCAGTCGAGCCCGGTGTCGCCCGCGGCCTCCTCGATGGCCAGCGCGTGCGGGACGAAGGCGTTGACCTCGTTCGACGGGAGCCGCTGGTCCATCAGCAGCGTGTCGAGGTGGTAGATCATCAGGCCGGGACCGTACATCATCGAGTCGGAGCCGATCGGCTGGCGGTTCTCCAGCAGGAAGAACTCGTTGGTCCCCGCGACCGGCACCGCGAGCACCGTGTCGCCCGTCTCGATCGGCCCGAGCGTGACCGACTGCGAGGTGCCGAGCGGGACCTCGGTGACCCAGCCGAGCGTCGCGAGCGTCCAGGCGCTCATGTGGGCGGGCCGGAACGCCTTCTGCTCGCTGCCCGACGACATGAGGTCCCAGCGGCCGAGCCCCTCGGTGACGTTGCTCACGTCGTACAGGTCCGGCAGGCCGAACAGGTGGCCGGTCTCGTGGGCGACGGTGCCGATCGGCGCCAGCGTGTCCGCCGAGCACCCGGTCGAGCCCCCCTGCCCGCCCTCGATGATGTAGTCGTCCACGACGACGGGGTGGCCGTTGAGGGTGTCCCGGGTCGTATACGCGCCGACGCCGACCCCGTTCAAGGCCCAGCCCGACAGCGAGAACCGGTGCGACCAGATGCTCACGATGGCCGGCGGGTAGAGCTGGTAACACTCGGCCCCGACCTGCGGATCGAGGATCACGATCGCGGGGACGAGGCCGGTCGCCGAGTCGGCGAACTGGGCGAAGTTCACCGTCGAGTCGGCGTGGAGCAGCAGCTCGCGGATCAGCGCCGGCACGCCCGTCCGGCCGCACAGGCCCTGGCACAGGGCGCCGCCCGAATAGGTGGTGTCCGTCCCCGACACGCGGATGGTGTCGATGACCGTGCCCGTGACGGTGAGCCGGCCTCCGGAGATCTCGCGGTAGTAGGTGGTGACCGAGTACGGATTCGCCGGCGCCGGCAGCGTGCCCCAGAACCGGCGGGCCACGGCCGCCGTGTCCATCAGCGCGGCGTTCGCGGCGTTGGTGTTGGCGAACAGCGGCAGGAAGGTGGGATAGCGGAGGGTCCCGCCCAGCGCGGTGGCCGACGCGGCCGGCGCCGCGAGCGCGGCGGCCTGGTTGAGCTGCCGCCAGGCTCCGCGGGCCCGGAGCGCCTGCCGCGCCTCGCGGACGCGGCGCGCCCGCTCCAGCCAGCCGTGCCGGAACTCGAAGGCGCCGGCCCGGCTCGCCATCTCGTAGAAGCCCGCCGGCGGCCGCGCGCCGCCGTGCACGAGACCGCGGTGGAGCACGTCGGCGCCGCCGGCCTGGGCCGCGCCCCGCGGCGCCGCCGCGAGGCACAGCACGGCCGCCACGACCACGCCAGCGACGTCAGCGCGCACGCTCACCCACCCGCTCCCCGTGTGCCGGGATGGCTGCAACCTAACCGGTCGATCGGAGGGCCGGGTAGGCCGACGGGCCTCAGGCGGCGAGAGCGACGAGCACCGCGCCCGCGAGCGCGGCGTCCAGGGCCACCGTGGCGCAGTCCAGCCGCAGCACCATCGCCGGCCAGCGCCGCTCGACCTCGAGCTCGACGCCCGGCAGCAGCCCCAGCGCCAGCAGCTTCCTGAGGTCGGTCGGGCTCCCGGCCGCGAGCCGGCGGACCGTGGCCCGCTGGCCGGGCCCGAGGGCGCTGAGCGACTGCGAGACGAAGAAGTTCGTGCCGATCGGGCAGCCCTCGCAGGCGCTCGGCGCGGCTCCGCACATGGTGCACTTCATGCCCAGCCTCCCACCGAGCGCAGCAGCCAGCCTACCAGCCCGCCCACGACGAACGCGATCGTCGTGGCCACCACCAGCACGCCCACGGCCACCCGGAGCCCCCGTTCCTTCTTCATCACGAGGAACTGGGCGATGCACGGCACGAACAGGGTGATGGTCACCGCCGCCGTGGTCAGGGCCGCCGGCGACAGCAGGCCGCGGTGGGCGAGGTCGTACAGGCCCGCCGCGCCGAAGTCGCGGCGGAAGAAGCCGTACAGGAACGCGGGCGCGGCCTCCGGCGGCAGGCCGATGAGCCGCACCAGCGGCGCCAGCGCGCCCGTCGCCCACCGCAGCGCCCCGGTGAGCTCGCCCGCCCACAGGAGCACGCTCGCCACCAGGAACAGCGGCAGGATCTCGGCGAAGTACCAGCGCACCCGCGCGCCGGTCTTTCGCAGCACGTTGGCCGGCTTCGGGCTCCTGAGCGGCGGCAGCTCCAGGTAGAAGCTCGGCGGCGCGCCCGGGAGGAACAGCGCGGCCAGGCGGCCCACGGCCAGGAACACCAGCACCAGCACGAGCCCCCACACCACCACCGCGCCCGGCCACGCGCTCAGGATGCCGAGCACGACGCCGAGCTGGGCTGAGCACGGGATCGCGAGCGCCAGCAGCAGCGTCGCGATGACGCGCTCGCGTCGGGTCTCCAGCGTGCGCGTCACCAGCGTCGCCATCGTGTTGCACCCGAAGCCCAGCACCAGCGGAATCACCGCGCGCCCGGAGAGACCGACCTTCTTCAGGGCCCGGTCCAGCAGCAGGGCCAGCCGCGGGAGGTAGCCCGAGTCCTCGAGCAGCGCGAAGACCAGGAAGAACGCGGTGACGATCGGGAGCACGATGGCGAAGGCGTAGCGGAGGCCGAGGTTGACGAGCCCGTAGGGCCCGTTGACCAGGTCGCGCAGCGGCTGCCAGGGGATGACGGCCGTGACCGCGGCGGCCACGGGCGCGATCCACCGCGCGAACACGACGTGGTCGAGCCAGTCCACCGCCGTCTGGGCGCCGAAGCCCCCGACGAACTTGTAGAAGCCGACGTACAGCACCACCGCCACGATCGGCAGGCCGGTCCACGGCGAGAGCGCGAGACGATCCAGCGCCCGCGCGCCCCGGTTCGCCTCCGGATCGACGTCCGGCACCACGCCGTCGAGCAGCGCCAGGGCCATGCGGCGCCGCGCGGTCGCCACCGCCACCGCGTAGCCGTCCGCCCCGGCCCACCGCCGGTCGCGCTCGGCGGCGACCTCACTCCACCGCGCCGCGTCCGCGCCGAGATCGCCCGCGGCGGCCTCGTCGCCGGATAGCGCGAGCTCCGCCAGGAGCCGCGCTTCTCCCTCGGCCTCGGCGTCCTCGCTGCCGGCGAGCCGCAGCGCCGGCGAGCGGAACGGCTCGGGGAGGGACCAGCCATCGGACGGCGCGGGGGCCGCGAGCGCCGCGTCGAGCAGCTCGCCCACCCCTTCGCCCGTCGTCGCGACCGTGCCCACCACCGGCACGCCAAGGCGGTCCGCCAGCAGCGCCAGGTCGGGCGCGCGGCCCTGCCGCCGCGCTTCGTCCAGCAGGTTGCAGGCGACGACGACCGGCGCGCCGAGCGAGATCAGCTGCAGGGTCAGCGGGAGGGACCGCTCGAGGTGCGCCGCCTCGACGACGTGCACGATGGTCCGCCGACCGCCGGCCAGGATCGCCCGACGTGCGACCCGCTCTTCCTCGGACACCGCCAGGAAGCCGTACATGCCCGGCGTGTCGAGCACCTCGACGTCGTGCCCGCCCGACGTGAACCGGCCGCGGGTGATCTCGACGGACGTGCCCGGATAGTTCGACACGACCGCGTAGATGCCCGTGAGCCGCCCGAACAGGGCGCTCTTTCCCACGTTCGGCGCCCCGACCAGCACCAGGCGCATCACGCCGGTGCTGGTCTCGTGTGCTTCGGAGCGGATGGCGGTATCCACGGGCCTCCCGACTGAATTCCAGTCTCAAACGGTGCACGCCGCGTGCCCGTGGTCCGGCTCCGTGCGGCGCGCCCGCCGCAGATACCCGAGGACAAACTGACCCATTTGCCCGTCAGTTGGTCCCACGGAGCGACGTCGGCCTATCGGATCGGCAGTGGAACCTAGGGCAGCGTGGCGTGGACGGCGGGGATGGTCCAGCCGATGGCGAATCCGAGCGCGGCCCCTGCGGCGACGTCGGTCGGGAAGTGGCGGTGGGCGACGACGCGGAGAATGCCCGTCGCGGTGGCGGCGGCGAACAGCGCGCCGATCTGGAGCTTGTCGCGGCCGGCGAGGCCGCGCCGGTGAAGGATCGACGCGTACGCCGCTGCGGCGGCGAACGCGAGGCTGGTGTGGCTGGAGGGGAACGAGCGACCGTCGTCCGCGCTGGCGGCTCCGGTCGAGGTCGGCAGGTAGAGGAACGGACGGGGCCGATGGAAGAGCACCTTGGTCCACTCCGTTGCCGCCGACGTGAGGGTGACCGCCTGCGCGACCACGGCGGCGTCCTCCCAGAAGGCCGCGCCTTCTCCCCGGCGGGACGAAGCGAGGAACAGGACGCCGAGCGCCGCCTCGGCACCGAGGGTCGCGTCGCTGAGGACGTCCGGCGCGGTCCGGACGGGCCCGACCGTCGAGCGGTCGAGGCCCCACAGGTGCGACGGGTTGCACGGCGCGCAGGTGGCGGAGGGGAACGCCGACCCCCACACCACCGGGACGAGGGCCGCGGCGGCGGCTGCGCCGATCAACGCCGCGTCGGGCCAGGGGCGCACGTCGAAGCGGAGTGCGGCGCGCTGCTGGCCGGCCGCCGGAACCGCGGCCGCCGACACCAGGGCGAGAGCGAATGTCAAGGCGCGCCGCAACTTGCCTCCTGCTGCCCTCGGGGATACAATCCGTCCTTCGCGTCCCCCGGGGGAGCTGGTGGCAACGACCGAAGTCGCGCAACAGATCGCGCTGTTCGACAAGTGCAAGAACTTCACGAAAGCCCGTGAGGTTCAGGCGGCCGGTCTGTACCCGTACTTCACTCCGATCTCCGAGTCCGAGGATACGGTCGTCAAGATCGGGGGCAAGAGCAAGGTGATGATGGGGTCCAACAACTACCTGGGCCTCACCCACCACCCCAAGGTGCTCGAGGCGGCGCGGGCGGCCCTGGAGCGGTACGGCTCCGGGTGCACGGGCAGCCGGTTCCTGAACGGGACGCTGGACCTGCACGAGATCCTGGAGGCGAAGCTGGCGCAGTTCACCGGCAAGGAGGCGGCGCTGGTGCTGTCGACCGGCTACCAGGCGAACCTGGGCCTGGTGTCGGGGCTGGTGGGGCGCGGCGAGATCGTCTATCTCGACAAGCTGGACCACGCCTCGATCGTGGACGGCGCGAAGCTGTCCTTCGGCGACGTGGTGCGGTTCAACCACGGCGACCTCGCGGGGCTGGAGCGGCTGCTCGCGCGCGACAACCGCCCCAAGGGCGCGATGATCATCGTGGACGGCGTGTACTCCATGGAAGGCGACATCGCCGACCTGCCGAAGCTGACGCAGCTGTCGCACCGCTACGGGGCGGCGCTCGCCGTGGACGACGCGCACTCCGTCGGCGTGCTGGGCGCGACGGGCGCCGGGACGGCCGAGCACTTCGGGGTGGTGGACGAGGTGGACCTGATCGTCGGCACCTTCTCCAAGTCGCTGGCGTCGATCGGCGGGTTCGTCGCCGGCCAGGAATTCGTCATCCACTACCTCAAGCACCACGCGCGGCCGCTGATCTTCTCGGCGGCGCTGCCGCCGTCCAACACGGCCGGCGTGCTCGCGGCGCTGGAGATCATGCAGAACGAGCCGGAGCGGCGGGCGTCGCTGTGGGCCAACACCAAGCTGCTGGCGGACGGCCTGCGCTCCCTCGGCTACGACCTCGGCCCGAGCGAGACGCCCATCATCCCGGTGCTGGTGGGCGAGCTGGAGAAGACGTTCCTGTTCTGGCGGAAGCTGTTCGACGTGGGCGTGTTCACCAACCCGGTGGTGCCGCCGGCGGTGCCGGCGTCCCAGTGCCGGCTGCGCACCAGTCTGATGGCGACCCACACCGCGGACCAGATCCACTTCGCGCTCGACGCGTTCGCGGCGGTGGGCAGGCAGCTCGGGGTCATCCACTGACCGCTGACGCAGTGTCCGTGAGGCCGGTCGGCTCCCCGGCCGACCTCCGGACGTTCATCGACTTCGCCTACCGCCACTACCGCGGCGACCCGCTGTGGGTGCCGCCGCTGCGGCGGGACGTGGCCACCCTGCTCTCCCCCACGATCAACCCGTTCTTCGAGCACGCGGAGATGGCGTGCTTCCTGGCGGAGCGCCCGACCGGGACTTTGGTGGGCCGGATCGCCGCCATCACGAACGCCGCGCACGGCCGCGTCCATCCCGAGGAGGCCTCGGTCGGCTTCTTCGGCATGTTCGAGTCGATCGACGACCAGGCGGTGGCGGACGCGCTGTTCGCGGCGGCGGCGGCCTGGCTGCGCGAGCGCAAGATGACCGTGATGCGCGGGCCGATGAACCTCTCGACCAACGACGACTGCGGGCTGCTGGTGGACGGCTTCGGGACGCCGCCGGTGGTGATGATGCCGTACAACCCGCGCTACTACGTCGGGCTCCTGGAGCGCGCGCGATTCACCAAGGCGATGGACCTGCTGGCCTACGACGGCGGACGCGAGGCCGTGCCCGAGCGGCTGCGGGCCGCCGGGCCCAAGCTCGCCGCGCGCTACCACATCACCTTGCGCCCGCTCGACATGAAGCACTTCTGGGACGAGGTCGCGCTGGTCAAGGATCTGTACAACAAGGCCTGGGAGAAGAACTGGGGGTTCATCCCGATGACCGACGCGGAGATGAACCACCTGGCCAAGCAGCTCAAGGCGGTGGTCGTCCCCGAGCTGGTCGTGTTCGCCTCGATCGGCGACAAGCTCATCGGCTTCGCCATCGCCCTGCCGGACTTCAACGTCGCGCTCCGGTCCAACCGCTCGGGCCGGCTGTTCCCGTTCGGGCTGTTCCGGATCCTGTGGAACCAGCGCAAGATCGACCGCGCCCGCGTGCTCACGCTGGGCGTGCTCCCGGAGTACCGGCGCACGGGGGCCGACGCGCTGATGTACGAGTGGCTGTGGCGCGTCTCGCACCGGCGCGGCATGCCGCAGGGCGAGTCGAGCTGGATCCTCGAGACCAACGCCGCGATGCGCAACGGGCTCGAGCGGATGGGCTTCGCCGTCTACAAGACCTACCGGGTGTACGACCGCCGCGTGTGAACGCCCTGGTCACCGGCGCCACGGGGTTCGTCGGCAGCCACCTCGCTGCCACCCTGGCGGGGCGCGGTGACCGGGTCGTCTGCCTCGCCCGCCGCCCCGAGCAGGCGGCCTTCCTCGCCGCGCTGGGCGCCCGCGCGGCACCCGGCTCCCTGGAGGACCTCGAGAGCCTGAAGGCCGCCCTGCAGGGCGTGGACACCGTGTTCCACGTCGCGGGGCTCACGGCCGCCGGCTCCGAAGCGGAGTTCCTCTCCGTGAACGAAGGCGGCACCGCCCGCCTGGTGGAGGCCGTGCGCTCCGCCGCTCCCGCGCTCGCCCGCTTCGTGCACGTCTCGAGCATCGCCGCCGTCGGCCCGACGGCGCGGGGCACCAGGCTCAGCGAGGATTCGCCCTGCCGGCCGCTGACCGCCTACGGCCGCAGCAAGCTGGCGGGCGAGGCGGTCGTCCGCGCGGCAGGGGTCCCGTGGACCATCGTGCGACCACCGGTCGTGTACGGCCCGCGCGACCGGGAGCTGCTGCGGCTGTTCCGCATCGCACGGTACGGCGTCGCGCCGGTGTTCGGGTGGGGCGGGCAGGAGCTGTCGCTGGTGTTCGTCGCGGACCTGGCCGAAGGCATCGCGCGGGCGGGACGCGAGCCGGCGACGGTGGGCGAGACCTACCACCTCGCGCACCCCGAGATCGTCACCGCGCGGCGCCTGGCGGTCGAGATCGGGCGCGCCGTCCGCGGGCACGCGCCGCTGATTCTGCCCCTGCCGGGCGCGCTGGCCGCGCCGATCGTGCGGGCGATCGGGCGGGCGGCCGCGGCGACCGGGCGGCGGACGGTCGTCTCGGGCGACAAGATGGCGGAGTTCCTGGCGCCGGCCTTCGGCACGTCGGTCGCGAAGGCCGAGCGCGAGCTGGGCTGGCGGCCGGCGCACGACCTCGTCCGCGGGCTGGCGGAGACGACGGCATGGTACCGGAGCGAGCGGCTGCTGGCCTAGCGCCGCGCGGGGTCGGCCCCACCGAGCGCCTGACCCGCGCCTTCGGGCTCGCGATGGTCGTCGTCACCGCCGTCACCGCCGCCAGGGTCGCGGAGTGGCCGTGGCTGCTCGCGGCCGACCTGCTCGCCCTCGCCCTGGTGGAGCTGGTGGCCCGCGCGCCGGCGGCGAGCCGGTTCGGCGCCGCCATCGGCCTGGCGTACCCGTACCTCCTCATTCCTTTCTACTACACGCAGCTGGGCGTCATCGCCCTCGGGGTGGCGCACCTCCGGGACCCGCTGGTGCAGCGGTGGGAGGCCGCGATCTTCGGCGGGCAGGTCAGCGTGACGTGGCACCAGGCCGCGGCGAGCCCGGTGCTCTCGTCGGTGCTGCACGCGTGCTACCTGGCCCACTACGCCATCTTCATCGGGGTGCCGCTGTGGCTGGCGCTGCGGGTGGGCCGCGAGGCCGCGGCGCGCGCCGTGTTCGGCATCACGCTCGCGTTCTACGTCTGCTACCTGCTGTTCGCCGTCTTCCCCGTCGCGGGACCGTACTACGCGCTGCCCGCGCCCACCGGCCCCGGGGAGAACCTGCTGCTCGACCGGGCGGTGCGGGGACTGCTCGAGCGCGGCGCGGCGTGGGGCACGGCGTTCCCCTCGTCCCACGTCGCGGCGTCCTGGTGCGCGGTGCTGATGGCGCGGCGGGACGCGCCGTGGCTGGCCGTGGGACTCGCGCCCGTGGCGGTCGGCCTCGCCGCCGGGACGGTGTACGGGCAGTTCCACTACGCGGTGGACGCGGTGGCCGGCGCGGCCGTCGCGCTGCTCTGTTTCCTGCTCGCCGACCCGCTCAGGACGCGACTGGCGCGGCCGGGCCTCCGCTAGGGACGGCGTAGGCTTCGCCGCCGTAGCGCGAGCGCAGCTCGCCCACGCCGGCCGGGTCGCCCATCACGATGAGCGTGGCCCCCTCCGCGATGCGGGCGCGGGGGTCGGGCTTGAAGCTCCAGGTGGCCGTGCCGGGCTCGAGGAGGGCGAGCAGCAGCAGGCCCGGCATCGCGTTCACGTCGATGTCGCCGACCGACTTGCCGATCGCCGGGGAGCCGCGGCCGACCCGCAGCTCCTCCACCCGCAGGTTGCGGTCGCGGTCGCGCAGCATCTTGTCCAGGAAGGTCACGACCATCGGGCGGATCATCTCCGAGGCCATGCGCATGCCGCCGATCCGGAACGGCGAGACCACCGCGTCCGCGCCGGCCCGGCGCAGCTTCGACTCGTTGCGGTCGTCCACCAGCATGGCCACGATGCGCAGCCCCGCACCCGCCTGGCGGGCGGTGAGGGTCACCAGCACGTTGTCGCGGTCGGACTCGAGCGCGGCGACGAGCCCGGCGGCCCGCGCGATGCCCGCCTCCGCCAGCACCTCCTCGTCCGAGGCCTCGCCGACGACGTACAGCAGCTCTGCGGCGGCCGCGAGCGGCGGCAGCGCGCCCGCCTGCGGCACCACGGCCACCACGGGGCGCCGGGCGGCCAGCATCTCGTCGATGAAGTGGCCGGCCACCACGCCGGCACCGCACACGATCACGTGGTGCTCGAGCTCCGCGATCGCCCGCCGCATACGCTTCCTCCAGAAGACGTGTTCGAGCTGGCCCTCGACGAAGAACGCGGTGATGGTCGACGCGAAGTAGACCAGGATGCCCATGCCGAACAGGATCAGCACCATGGTGAAGATCCGTCCCGCCGGATTGTCGTCCATCGGGATGATCTCGCCGTAGCCGACCGTGGTCAGCGTGATCACGGTCATGTAGAGGCTGTCGAGGAAGCGGTGCTTCCCGTGCCCGATGACCATGTAGCCCGCGACGCCGACGGCGAACACCGCCAGCACGGCGATCCCGGCGGTCGTCAGCCGGCGCCGGACTTCGGCGAGCTGCCGGTCCGCTTCGGTGACCCTGTTCATCCATGCTCCCGCGAGTGCGGGCTCAAGCTATACGGTTGACGCCCGGCCCGCCAAACCCCATTCTTTCCGCGCGCCGGTTCAACCGCTCACGCCGTCACGGAAGGGTCCGGAGTCACCATGACGCTCGCCGATCTGCCCGTTCTCAACCCGTCCACGCCCGGCCGCGAGGCCCGGCGCGCGGTGCTGGTTGCCCTGCTGTTCGCCGCCTTCGGGGCGCTGTACGCGCTGGCCCGCGCGGCGGCGGCCGCTCCGCCCGACCTGTCGGCCTCGACCGGCGACGTGTTCGGCTTCGCGTACCCGCGGGGCTGGGGGCTGGCCGTGGCGCTGTGGTCCGGCGCCGCGCGGTGGCCGACGAGCCTGGCCAACGCCGAGACGTTCCTGGCGGTCACGGCGACGGTCGTGATGGCCGTCGCGCTGATCGTCGTGATGCACCCGGACATTCTGGTCCGCCAGGGGCCGCAGTACGTCTCCCCGGCGCGGCGCATCACGACCGTGGTGGTGGCGTTCGTCATGGCGTTCCTGATGTACCGCCTGGTGATCGCCGTGGACAGCGTGTTCTCGTTCGACACCCTCGCCTCGAACCCGGACAAGGCGCGCCGCGAGCTGGTGGGCCTGGGCGCGCTGTGCGCGATCGGGTTCGGCGGCGTCTGGTCGTTCATCGGGCCGAAGGACTTCGGCCGCCGCATCCCGCTCCGGATCTCGCACGGGGCACTGGGCGGCATCGCGGTCTGGGGCGCGGTCGCGCTCGCCACGCTGCTCTCGAGCCAGGCGCGCGGGTTCCTCTCCAGCACCCTCGACACCTTCTACACCCTGCTGACGGTGGACGCGGCGAACGGCACGCCCGGCGCCACCGCGGGCTGGGCGGTCGCCTCCGACGTGCTCACGGCCGCCACCGCCATGGCGCTGGCGGGTGCGCTGCTCATCGTGACGGCCCCGCAGTCCCTCGGCCCCGGCAACCGGCGCGGCAGCGCCATCGTGTCGGGCGTCGTGGCCCTGTTCCTGGTCGTGGTCGCGGCCACCACCTGGAGCACCACGCAGGCCCGGGCGCGGGAAGTGAACGTGAACGTCGCCAGCGACCTGCAGCTCGACCGCACCGCGCCGGCCCGCACGCCGGTGCTGCTCGCGGGCCAGAGCATGACCGCCGCCCGCCGCCTGGTCGCCCGGCCGTCGCTCGAGCCCTCGACCACGGCGGACGACTGCATGCACCCGGGCAGCGAGGGTCGCAACCTGCCGGCCCGCACGGTGAACAACGTCCGCAAGCTCACGGCCTGGCTCGACACGCACGCCGACGTGGTGAACGGGACCTCGGTCCGCGTGGCGAGCTGCCGCGCGGCGCTGCAGGCGCTGCTGTGGGAGCCCGACTCGGCGCGCGCCGGCATCTTCCTCAGCCGCCACCCGGAGCGGATCGGCGCCCTGACCTACCTGTACGCGATGTCGGGGGTCTCGACGCCGCGCCCGGCGTTCCTGCGGCGCATGCTGACGGCGATGAGCGACACGTCGCGCTTCGCCTACGGCGCCGAGGCGTCCAAGCGGTTCGTCGAGCTGGCGCGGCTGGCCGGCGACACGGCGGCCGAGGGCGCGTGGCGCCAGCGCTCGGTGGAGCCGGCGACGCCGGAGGAGATGGCCACCATGCGCTCCCGGCCCGCCTACACCGACGGCACGGTCAGCGGCCGGGTCGCGACCACGAGCCCGGGGTGGAAGATCGCCCTGCTGATCGCCGACGAGCCCGGGGCGGGCAGCGACCCGACCGTGCAGGCGCCGCGGTCCGAGGGCGCGGTGCTGTCGTCGATGGTGACGGCGGCCGACCTCGGGGCGGACGGGCGGTTCAGCTTCAGCGGCCTCCGCGACGGCTACTACCAGCTCGCCCTGCTCTCGCCCGAGGGCGTGGGCGTCGCCCAGCTGACCAAGCTGGTCGTGAAGAACGATCCGGGGGTGTTCCAGCTGGCGGCGACGCGCAAGGCGAAGGACGTGGGGACGATCGGGCTCACGTACTGATACGGCCGTAAGAGGTGAGCCGTGAGGGGTGAGACGTTCACGTGAGAGGTGAGAAGCGAAAGGCGTGAGAGGTTCCGTGAGAGGTGAGGGGGTTCCCTTCACCTCTCACGCTTTTTTCGCCTCTCACGCTTTTCCACCTCTCACCTCTCACGTGAACGTCTCACCTCTCACCCCTCACCTC
>Ga0187779_10001340_pt1 | contig 15408 bp, 18 predicted proteins | sample 1015_Q2_SP10_10__FD_132435 | JGI IMG/M metagenome (GOLD analysis project Ga0187779, IMG submission 132435) | Tropical peat soil microbial communities from peatlands in Department of Meta, Colombia - 1015_Q2_SP10_10_MG | ecosystem: Environmental > Terrestrial > Soil > Wetlands > Peat | place... | reverse complement strand
ACGGGCGAGCTTCCGCCATTCCTGGCCTTTTGCAAAGGGCATGACCGGCCGCCAAAAACGAAAGCGGCGCCCCATGGGCGCCGCTTCAATCGCGTGTCGGTTCTGCGACGGCTTTATGAGCTCGCGTTGAGCACCGTGACCGCGCGGCGGTTCTGCGACCAGCAGGAAATGTCGTCGCATAGCGCCACCGGACGCTCCTTGCCGTAGGAGATCGTATGCATGCGGTTGGCCGCGACGCCGCGCGAGATCAGGTAGTCGCGCACGGCCTGCGCGCGGCGGGCGCCCAGCGCTAGATTGTACTCACGCGTGCCGCGTTCGTCGGCATGGCCTTCGACCGTGAACTGGCTGTACTGGGTGTAATTGTTGAGCCACTGCGCCTGCTTATCGAGCGTGGCACGCGACTGCGGGGTCAACTCGGTCGAGTCGGTTTCAAAGAAGACGCGGTCACCGACATTGACGACGAAGTCCTGCTGGCTGCCCGGCGTCGCCGCGGCATTGCCCTGCGCATCGTTGGCATTCTGGGCGCAGGCCGAAATCATCAACGCGGCTGCAAGAACCGCAGCCAGACGAACGCCGCGGACGATTTGCTTCACATCGTACATTCCGGTGCCTCCATTCACGCACACAGACCGGACCTTGACGTTGGTCTAGCAGGACGCGGGTTAATCGAACGTTCCATCAACCTTGATGGAACCTTGCGCGGCCATGTCAAATGCCACGCTTCGGCGCAATCCTTCGCTGATGGTTAAGAGGAAGTGAAAATAAGGCGCTGTTACGACAGCAACACTACGATAGTAGTGGCGACCAGGCGGGATCCGACGCAAAGCTCGGCGTCGGCTCTTTCAGCTCGTTCCGACCGGTGACGTCGATTGTATAGAGACTGGGCCCCTGCCCCGGGTCGCGGAAGAACATGATGACGCGGCCGTTCGGCGCAAATGTCGGGCCTTCATTGTGGAAGCCCTGCGTCAGAATGCGCTCGCCGGAGCCGTCCGGCTTGAGGATGCCGATCGAGAACTGCCCGCGCGCCTGCCCGGTGAAGGCGATGTAGTCGCCGCGCGGCGACCATACCGGGGTCGAATGGTTGCCCTCGCCGAATGAGATGCGCTGCGCGGCGCCGCCATTCGCCGGCATGACATAAATCTGCTGCGTGCCGCCGCGGTCGCTCTCGAAACAGATGTAGCGGCCGTCGGGCGAATAGCACGGCGCGGTGTCGATCGCCGGCGTGTCGGTCAGCCGCGTCGTCGCCTTGGAGCGCAGGTCCATGACGAACAGGTTGGCATTGCCGCCCTGCTGCAAGCTCATGATCACGCGCTGGCCGTCCGGCGAGAAACGCGGCGCGAACGTCATGCCGGGGAAATTGCCGACGACTTCGCGCTGACCGGTCTCGATGTTGAGCAGGTAGACGCGCGGCTGTCCCTGCCCGTACGACATGTAAGTGATTTCCTGCGTCGACGGATTGAAGCGCGGCGTCAGCACGAGATCGTCGCCCCGCGTGAGATAGCGTACGCCGAAACCATCCTGATCCATGATGGCAAGGCGCTTGACGCGGCGGTCCTTCGGCCCGGTCTCGTCGATGAAGACGATGCGGCTGTCGAAGTAGCCTTTCTCGCCGGTCAGCGTCTGATAGATGGCATCGGAGATGATGTGTGCGATGCGGCGCCAGTTGTCGGGCGTGGTGAAGTACTGCTTGCCGTCAAGCTGCTGGCCGGCGAAGACGTCCCACAGGCGGAATTCAGCTTTCAGGCGGCCATCGCCCTGGCGGGTAATACGACCGGTGATTAGCGCCTGCGCGTTGATGGTGCGCCAGTCGGCGAACTGCGGCACACGGTCGGTCGAGGTGACGCGCTCGATGAAGGCCTGCGGGTTGATCGGCGCGAACAGGCCGCTGCGCTGAAGATTGTTGGTGATGACCTCGCTGACGCCGTGCGCGGTGTCGGCTTCGCCCTGACCGCCCGGGATGAACTCGGTGATCGCGACCGGCATCGGCTGGACGTTGCCCTGCGTGATGTCGAGGCGGACCACGGCGTTCGCGTTGCGCGAGGCGAGCGCCGAGAGCGCGCCGGCGCCGACGCCGACCAGCAGGCGGCGGCGGTTCAGGCGCAGGCTTTGCGGAAGAGCAGGCGTGGCGGTCATTGGGTGCCGAGGTTGATCTTGTCTAGCCGCCGCCAAACATTTCGCGCGGGTCGAAGGTGACTTCGATGTCGTGCCAGGTGTCGTAGTGCTCCGGCTTGAGCATGTCGAAGGGCTGGCCGCGGATCACTGCGCGCAAGGCGCTCGCAGCGGCGGCTTCCCACGTCGCATCCTGACCCCGACTCAGCAGGATCGGCGGACCCGCGAGCTTCCGGTCGCGGTTGAGGAGGATGTGAACACGGATCACGTAATTTTCAGGATTCTGGATGCCGACCGGCGGATTCCACAGGCCCATCAGCCGCGAGCGCAGTGCGTCGAGCTCGGATTGCGACAGTTGCGAGGCATTGCCCAGCGCCGTGCCCATGGTCGGGGGGCTCGGATTGTCGCCGCTGATCGCTTGCCGCTCGGGAGCGCGCTGATCGAGCAGCGCTGCAATCTTGTCAGGCTCGAACTTGGGCTGCTTCGGCATCGGCGGCTTCTTCGGCGGCATCGGCTTCTGCTCGTCCGTCGGCTTCTCCGCCTTGGCGATCTTGTCGGCGATCGGATCGGGCTTGGGCTCCAACTGCTGCTGCTTCGCTTGCTTCTCGACCGTCGGCTTCACCTCCTGCTTCTGGTCGGTGATCGCCGCCTTAAAGTCCTCGATCTTCGGCTTCGGCTCTTCCTTCTTCTCGACCGGGGGCTTGGGCTGCTCGACCGGCTTTGGCGCGTCCTTGATGCCCTTGGTCAGCTGCGAGAAGTCCTTGTCGCTGATGATGTCGACGGGAAGCGATTCTGCCGGCGTCACCTTGAAGGACTCGCCGGAAAAGAAGAGTGCCGCCCACAGCAGCACCGCCGCGTGGAGCCCGGTCGAGATCGCTGAGGCCGTTCTCATCCTCACGGTTTCGAGCCCTGCTCGAATTCGCTCACCAATGCTACCCGATGGAAGCCAGCCGATGACAGACGGCCGAGGATTCTCATCATCGACCCGTAGTTTACGGTCTTGTCGCCACGCACGTAGATGCGGGCATCGCTGCCGCCGCGCGCCTCGGCAATGGCCTGAAGCTTCGGCAACAGATCGTCAATGGCCACTTCGGAATTCTGGAGGAAGATGCCGCCCTTATCGTCGACCGAAATGGTCAGCGGCTCCTTGTCCTGCTCGAGGCTTTTCGCCTGGCTCTGCGGCAGGTCGATCGGCACGCCGACAGTCAGGAGCGGCGCCGAGACCATGAAGATGATGAGAAGCACAAGCATCACGTCGACCATCGGCGTGACGTTGATTTCGCTCATGACGGGAGAGCGGCGGCGCCCGCGCCGCTTATACGCCTCCGGCATGGTGGCGTGGAACGCCATTTACTCCCTCACCCGCGCCTCGTCGATTTGCCGCGACAAAATGGCGGAAAACTCGTCGGCGAACCCCTCCAGGCGCTGGGCCTGCTTGTTCACCTCGGAAGCGAACTTGTTATAGAAAATGGTCGCCGGTATGGCGGCCACAAGACCGATGGCGGTGGCAAACAGCGCTTCCGCGATGCCCGGCGCAACCACCGCCAAGGACGTGTTTTTCGACGCTGCGATCGACTGAAAGCTCGTCATAATGCCCCAGACGGTTCCGAACAGACCGATAAAGGGGCCGGCTGAGCCGACCGTCGCCAGCACCAGCAACCGCCTTTCCAGCCGTTCGATCTCGCGCGCGATGGTCACTTCCATGACCTTCTCAATGCGCGTCTGCAACCCGGCGAAGGAGCGCGGCGCACCCTCGAAGCTGCGCTTCCATTCGCGCATCGCCGCGACGAACAATGCCGCCATCGAATGCGAGGGCCGCGACGACAGGTTGCGATAAAGCTCCTCCAGCGACTGGCCTGACCAAAAGGCCTGTTCGAAGGCGTCCATGCCTCGTTTGGTGCGGGCATAGAGCACGGTCTTGTCGATGGCGATGGCCCAGACCCAGACGGAAGCCGTGAGCAGCCCGAGCATGACCGTCTTGACGATCCAGTGCGCATGCCAGAACAGCGTGAACAGCGACAAGTCGGACGATGTCAGCGGCAGCACCGACTGTGCCACATCACTCGGATTCATGGGGCACGCTCTCCGCTCCGGGTCAGTCGGTCAAACCGGCGCGGTGTGCAAAATCGAAACCGCACGGGCGCGCCGGACCAATTTCCGTTCGCGCGCTCAGCCGAAAAACGAATTTCGCGTAAACACTTATCGTCCCGCCACCGGCAGGACAAGGAAATCCCCGCGAAACTTGGCCAAACTTGGGCGCGGACCGGGTCGTTCTCGGCCTAAACAGCGCTGATTGTGGTTAAGGATGGGTTACCGAACGCGTCAGGCCGCCCGCCTCGGGGAAGGCAGACGGCCTGCTCTACCCAAGCCGCGGCAGGGACCGCGAAGCTTAGTTCGTCGAAGGCGGGGTGTCGGGTGTCTGACGGTTGCGCCGCTCGGTCATGAACTGATCGAACTCGGTCTTGTCCTTGGCGAAGCGCAGCCGTTCGAGGAAATCGCGGAACTCGCGCTGCTCTTCCTCGAGCCGGCGCAGGGTCTCGGAGCGATAGTCATCGAAGGCGCGGTTGCCGCTCGACGGCGGAGCCCATGGACCGCCCACCATACGGGCACGCATCCAGTCCATCTTGCGCTGCATGCGCTCCATCTTGTGCTGCCAGTGGCCATAGCCGTGATAGCCGCATCCCATGCGTCCGCTCCATATCGTGAAGGCGAGGATGGCTAGACCGATCGGCCACCACGCCCAGAACCCGAGAACGAGCAACGCGATCCAAGCCGGTTTGCCGAGTTCATCGAGCCTGGCGGTGATGGGCATCGGACCCTCCTCACGTCGTGAATGTAAATAACATTCACATAAGTAGGCCTGACCCGAGCGGCTGTCAAGCTGAGGTCAGGTGGGGTGCAAAAAATTATTTGCGAGACGGTTCCGGCACGCCCAGGCCGCGCAGGTAAATGAGGAAGGCGGCCTCGAGCAGGTCCTCGGGCGACATTGGCAGCGTGCGGCGCGCGGCGTCGCCGCGTCCGAACAGCGACGCGATGCCATGTGTCATCGACCAGATGTGCAGCGCGACCATCAGCGCCGGCGGCCGTCCGCGCGACGGCATCAACGCAACGAGCCGTTCGGCCGCGCCACGCAGCACGGCGAAGGCGCGGTCGCCGGCGTCGCGCAATTGCGGATCGGCATCGAGCGGCACGCCGGCTTCGAACATCGCCGAGTAGTAAGCGGGCTCGCGCTTGGCGAAATCGAGATAGGCCTTACCAAGCCGGTCGAACGCCGAGAGCACGTCCGGCTTCCCCTCGTCCCAGGCTTTCGCCAGACGCGTCGTGAATTCCTCGAAGCCGCGATGCGCGACAGCGGCGAGCAGCGCATCGCGATCGCGATAGTGACGGTAGGGTGCGGCGGGACTCACGCCGGCCCAGCGCGCGGCGTCGGCGAACGTGAAGCCCGCCGGCCCTTTCTCCGCGATGAGCGCAAGCGCGGCGCGCACCAGAGCTTCCTTGAGGTTGCCGTGGTGATAGCCTCGCGACTGCCCACGCCTGCCCCAGCTCATGATCGCACTCTCATGTAAATGGCATTTACATGAGTCCGAGGGGCGCGTCGATGGTCAGCGGCGGCGAGCCTGCAGTGGCAGACGATCGAACAGTGTCGGGCCGCTCGGCTGCGCGCCTTCGATCGAGAGGAGGCGCAGCTTGGTGACGACGCCGCCCACTCCGGAGAAACCGCCGGTCTTGCCGCCAGCCGCGAGCACGCGATGGCACGGCATGATGATCGGGATCGGATTCTGCCCGAGCGCGGTGCCGACGTCGCGGGCAAGCAGCTTGTCGCCGAGCCGCTCGGCGATCTCGCCATAGGTCATCGTGCGGCCCGGCGGGATCGTGAGCGCGATGTTGTAGACCTTGCGGTTGAAGTCAGGCGCGTTGCCGAAGTCGAGCGCGACGTCGCCGAAATCGTGCGGCTCGCCATCGAGCAGCGCCACGATGCCGTCGATCGCGCGCTGCACATGCCGCGGCGGATCGGCCTCCTGTGCGCCGGGATGGCGGCGGGCGATGCGCGTGCGGGTCGCGGCTTCATCCGCATCGGGCAACTTCACGCCGGCAATGCCGCGCGCGCTCCAGATGATGCCGCAGGCACCGAGCGCCGTGTTGAAAACTGCAAAGTGCTGGACCGTCATGGTCCCGATATTAGGCCGACGGCGTAGAACCGCCACCCACTTTCTGGTCGGCCGCCATGGCGATGCGCAGCGGCTTCGGGATCGGTTTGGCGCGGCCGCCGGAGACGAAGGCGACCTGCACATGCGCCTCAACGATCAGGTCGCCGTCACGCATGACCGTCTGGTGCAGCATTACCGACGCGCCCTTCACGTCCTCGGGCGTTGTGATGATGTCGAGCACGTCGTCCATGCGTGCTGGCTTGTTGAAGTGAATGTCCATCTGGCGGACGACGAAGGCAAACCCTGGCGCTTCCTTCTCCGTCGCCTCGAACAGCGCGCGATGATCGGCACCGATGAGACGGAGGTAGTTGGTGCGGCCGCGCTCCATGAAACGCAGATAGCTCGCGTGGTAGACGATACCGGAGAAATCGGTGTCCTCGTAATAGACGCGCACCTGCTGGTGGTGCATGCCGCCGCGGATTTCGCCATCGAGCCCGTTCATCGCCACGGCACCCTCTGCCCCATCGCCTCTTCCCAATGCTGGCCGTCGAATGTCTTGATCGACAGAGATGGTAGATCGATGTCGTCGATGCAGCGGACGTTGACGTCGATCTTGTCGGGGTCGGAACGCGGCACATAGAAGGCGTGGATGCCGCAGGTTTTGCAGAAGATGTGCTTGGCGGTGCGGGTGTTGAACTCGTAGCTGCTGAGATTGTCCTTGCCGCTCAGAAGTTCGAACTGCACGGGCGGCACGATGAGATGGAGGAAGCCCTTCTTGCTGCACATGGAGCAGTTGCAATAGGTCACGCGGTCGAGATCGGCGGTCACCTTGAAACGCACCCGCCCACAATGACACCCGCCCTGCATTGTCTTCATCGCACTTACTCGTCGTCCGTGCCGAACAATCCGAACTGAGCCGGATCGCGCTGCGGCTCGGGCAGGCCGAGATGCTTGAACGTTGCCGACGTGAGCAGCCGCCCGCGCGGCGTACGCTGGATGAAGCCCTTCTGGATCAGGAACGGCTCGATGATGTCCTCGATGGCGTCGCGCGGCTCGGACAGCGCAGCGGCGAGCGTGTCGACGCCGACCGGGCCGCCGCCGTAGTTCTCGGCGATGGTCATCAGGTAGCGCCGGTCCATAGCGTCGAGGCCGGCGCCGTCGACTTCGAGCTCGGCCAGCGCGCGATCGGCGACCTTGCGGTCGATCGACTTGGCGCCTTCGACATGGGCGAAGTCGCGCACGCGGCGCAGCAGGCGGCCGGCGATGCGCGGCGTGCCGCGGGCGCGCCGCGCGATCTCGTTGGCGCCGTCCGTGGTCATGTCCAGCTTGAGCACGCGCGCGCCGCGATTAACGATCTCCTCGAGTTCGGCCTCGCTGTAGAAGTTGAGCCGCACCGGAATACCGAAGCGGTCGCGCAGCGGATTGGTGAGCAGGCCCGCGCGTGTCGTCGCGCCGACCAGCGTGAATGGCGCGAGATCGATCTTGACCGAGCGCGCCGCCGGCCCCTCGCCGATGATGAGGTCGAGTTGGAAGTCCTCCATCGCCGGATAGAGGATTTCCTCAACCGCCGGATTGAGCCGGTGGATCTCGTCGATGAACAGCACGTCGCGCGCTTCGAGATTGGTCAGCAGCGCCGCGAGATCGCCGGCCTTGGCGATGACGGGGCCGGAGGTGGCGCGGAAGTTGACGCCGAGCTCGCGCGCGACGATCTGCGCCAAAGTGGTCTTGCCGAGCCCCGGCGGGCCGACGAACAGCACATGGTCGAGCGCTTCCTTGCGCGCCCGCGCCGCCTCGATGAAGACACGCAAGTTCGCCCGCGCCTTTTCCTGGCCGATGAATTCGGACAGGCGCTGCGGGCGCAAGCTGGCATCGACATCGTCGTCGCGGCGCTCGGCAGCGAGGAGGCGCGGGCTGGTCATTTCGCCAGCTCCTTGAGCCCGTGCCGGATGAGCGTCGCAGTGTCGGCGCCCTCGCCGGCGGTACGCGCGGCGGCGGCGATCGCGGCTGCCGCCTGAGGCTGGCCGTAGCCGAGATTAACGAGCGCCGAGACCGCGTCGGCGACCGGCTTGGGCGCACGCTTCTCGTCGAGCGCGCCGGCAAGATGCACGACCGCCGGATCGACGTTGGCAAAAGCCGGCGCCTTGTCTTTGAGCTCCGTGACGATGCGTTCGGCGACTTTCGGGCCGACGCTGGGCGCGCGCGCGATCGCGGCCTTGTCGCGCATGGCGATGGCCGAGGCGAGCTCGGAGGCGCGCAATGTGCCAAGCACCGACAGCGCGACCTTGGCGCCGACGCCCTGCACCGTCTGCAACAGCCGGAACCATTCGCGATCGATGTCGGTCGCAAAGCCGAACAGCTTGATCTGGTCCTCACGCACATACGTCTCGATCGACATAGTCGCCGGCTCGCCCTGCGCCGGCAGCGCCTGCAGCGTGCGCGCCGAACAATGCACCTGATAGCCGACGCCGTTAACGTCGAGGATGACGTAGTCCTCGCCGTAAGAATCGATGATGCCCTTGAGCTTGCCGATCATGATGCCGCCACCCTCAGCGCCACGCTGGTGCGGTGATGCGCGTGGCACACCGCGACGGCGAGGGCATCGGCCGCGTCCTCACTCTGCGGATCGGCCTTCGGCAGCAGAACGCCGATCATCATGCGGATCTGTGCCTTCTCGCCGTGGCCGGCGCCGACAACCGTCTTCTTCACGACATTGGGCGCATATTCGGCAACGCTCAGGCCCGCTTTCGCCGGCACCAGCATGGCGATGCCGCGCGCCTGGCCGAGCGCGAGCGTCGCCGCCGCGTTGGCGTTGACGAAGGTCTGCTCGACCGCCGCTTCATGCGGGCGGAACTCCGCAATCACCGCAGCGAGGCCCTCATGGATCGCGAGCAGCCGTTCCGACAGCGGCGACTTTTCGTTGGTTGAAAGTGACCCGCACGCAACGTGGATGAGGCGATTGCCTTCGGCCTCGATCAGGCCCCAGCCTGTGCGGCGGAGGCCCGGATCGATCCCCAGAATGCGAATCGGATGGGCAGCCATGCCACCGTTGATAGCCCTGCGACGCCTTTCGGCCTAGGCCGGAGCGCCGGCCATGCCCTAGAATGCGTAAGAAATGCCGGGGAATTCTGCTTCATCGCGCCGCCGCAGGCGCCGGGCCGTGATTATCGGCGGCTCAATGTCGGGCCTGTTCACAGCGTCGTTCCTGCGCCAGATCGGCTGGGACGTCGACGTCTACGAGCGCTCTAAGGTCGAACTGGTCGGACGCGGCGCCGGTATCACCGGACATCCGGAACTCCTCGACGCGCTTGAGGCGAGCGGCGCCGGCACCGAGCGGCTCGGCATCGAGGTGCCGAAACGCATCGCCATCGACCGCGACGGCCGCGTCACCGAGGAACGGCTGCTGCGGCAGATCCTGACCTCTTGGGACCGTTTGCAACGCCTGCTGCGGGCCACCATTGACCCGGCGCACTATCACCTCGGCTGCAACTTCGACCGCGTCGAGCAGGACGAGCGCGGCGCGCGCGTCTATTTCAGCGACGGCGCCGTCGAGACCGCCGACATCCTCGTCGGAGGCGACGGTATCCGCTCGAGCGTACGCGGACAGATGGCGCCGGAAATCCAGCCGGTCTATGCGGGCTACTACATCTGGCGCGGCGCGCCGAACGAGGCGGATCTCTCACCGCAGACGCTGCGCGAGATCTATCCGTATTTCACCTTCTACCTGCCGCCGCGGCAGGAGGTCATCACCTACCCGATCGCCGGCTTCGACGACGACCTGACGCCCGGCAACCGCCGTTTCAATTTCATCTGGTACCGCGTCGCCGACGCAGCGCGCTTGCGCGAGATGAATGTCGACGAGAACGGCGTGCAGCACGAACACTCGGTGCCGCCGCCGCTGATCCGCAAGGATCTCATCGCCGACATGCACGGGGACGCGCGCGAAATTCTGCCTGCCACGCTGCTCGACGCCCTGCTCGCGATCAAGCAGCCCTTCATCACGCCGATCTACGACTTTACCGCGACGTCGATCGTGTTCAGCCGCGTCGCCATGGTCGGCGATGCCGCGGCGAACGCCCGCCCGCATATGGGTTTCGGTATGGCCAAGGCCGCGACGGACGCACAGGCGCTCGCCAAGCACCTCGACGCGCATGACGACGTCGAGGACGCCCTGAAAGCATACAACGCCGAGCGTCAGCCGATCGGCAACACCATCGTCCAGCATGGCCGCAAGCTCGGCACGCACATGGGCGTCAATCTCAGGACCGATGAGGACCGCCGCATGCACGAGCTGTTGCAAAGTGACGGCGCCGTGCTTGACTGGATCGCCGTGCCGCATTTCCTGGATGCTTATAAGTAGAGCCTGCAAATGACCGATCTGCCGAAGCCCGACTACGCGCGCGACGTGCGCATCATCGGATACACCGACCAGGGTGGCCGGCCCGATGCCGTCCAGGTGATGGTGCACAAGGGCTACGCCTATGTCGGGCACATGTTCTCGAAGGGCTTCTCCGTCATCGACGTGCGCGACGCCAAAAACCCGCGTGCCGTGAACTATCTCGCCGCGCCGGCCAACACCTGGAACATCCATCTGCAGGTGGCGGGCGACCTGCTGCTCGTCATCCACGCCAAGGACATGTTCGCCGCCGCCGAATTCGCCGACGAGCGTGCCTACTACAAGGGCGCGCTCGGCAAGACCGTCGGCACCGCGGAGGCAAAACGCGCGCGTGACTGGAGCGCGGGCCTTGCCGTCTACGACATATCGAAGCCCGAGGCGCCGCGCCGCATCGGTTTCATGGAGGTCGCTGGTGGCGGCATCCATCGCGTTTGGTACACCGGTGGGAAGTGGGCTTACGTATCGGTGCTGCTCGACGGCTTCACCGACTACATCTTCATGACGATCGACATGAGCGATCCGGCGCACCCGCGCGAGGTCGGCCGCTGGTGGATTCCCGGCATGAACCTCGCCGCCGGCGAGAAGCCGTCCTGGGAGCCGACACGGCGCAACGGCCTGCACCACGGCATCGTCGAGGGTGACACCGCCTACTGCGCCTGGCGCGACGCCGGCATGGTTGTGCTCGACGTCGCGGACCGCGCCAAGCCGAAGCTCATTGTCCATCGCAACTGGTCGCCGCCTTATGGCGGCGGCACGCACAATTGCCTGCCTCTGCCCGACCGTGACCTGCTGGTGGTGCTCGACGAAGCCGTGCTCGATCACCAGGAGGACGGGCTCAAACTCATCTGGGTGTTCGACAACCGCGTGAAGAGCAACCCGGTGAGCATCTCGACCTTCCCGACGCCGGCGGAGGCCGACTACAAGGCCAAGGGCGCGCATTTCGGCCCGCACAATATCCACGAGAACCGGCCCGGCAGCTTCGTGTCGTCGAAACTTATCTTCGCGACCTATCAGAACGCCGGCATTCGCGTGTTCGACCTGTCGAACGCCTTCGAGCCCAAGGAAGTCGGCGCCCTGGTCCCGCCGCAACCGACGCGGCTTGCCGACACGAGGCCGAACCGCGCGCGCATCATCCAGTCGGCCGACATTTTCGTGGATGCTGCGGGGCTGATCTATGCCACCGACTACAACGCCGGCCTCTACATCCTCGAATTCAATGGGTGAGCGGCGAGGACTCCTCGGCGCTGATCTCTTATAATCGAAACTGCGATGGCGACTTTCGAATAGGGGGCGGTCCATGCTGGCGATTATCCGGCGCGTGGTGGTTTCCGCCGTGCTTGTCCTATCAGCGTCACTTTCGTTCGCGGAAGGCAAGCTCAACTTCATCGAGCATTTCACCCAGGGCCAGCAGGAGCTCGCGGTCCTGACTTTCTACGACCCTGCACAGCAGAAGGGAGACGATCGCGCCGGCCTGATCGGCATCGCGACGCCGGAACGCAACTCTTTCGCGTTCAACGGCGCGGAGTGGGATGAGCTGATCGCGCTGTGCGACAAGGCCGCGAAGGTTCTATCGGACTCGTGGACCGAAGTCGGCTCGCTGACCGAACATCGCACGAGCGACGTTTCGCACATGACGGTGAGCGCCGGGCCCGGAATGAAGATCGTTATCAGCTCGGCCAATTCCGGCACGGTCAGCTACACGCTGGAAAAGAAGGACGTGCCGCGCCTGCAGAGCGGCCTTCTCAAGGTCAAAGCGTTCCTCGCGGAGAAATAGCGGCTTACGCACTCAGCTTCTGCACAAGCGCGTCGGAGACTTCGAAATTGGCGTAGACGTTCTGCACGTCCTCGCTGTCGTCAAGCGCCTCGATCAGCCTCAGAATCTTCTCGCCCGACTCGTCGTCGACCGCGACGGTGTTCTGTGGCTTCCACAGCATCGCGGCCTTGCGCGGTTCGCCGAACTTCACTTCCAGCGCCTTGGCGACTTCGTGCAGCGTGTCGGTCGTGGTGACGATCTGATGGCCATTCTCGTCCGATACGACGTCTTCGGCGCCGGCCTCGATCGCCGCTTCCAGTATCTGATCCGCGGTCGCGACTTTAGTGTCGTATTCGACAACGCCGACATGATCGAACATGAAGGATACCGCGCCGGTGGTCGCGAGATTGCCGCCCGCCTTGGTAAAGATCGCGCGCACCTCGCCGGCGGTGCGGTTGTTGTTGTCGGTCAGCGCCTCGACGATGACCGCGACGCCGCCGGGCGCGTAACCCTCGTAGCGGATGGCGTCGTAGTTCTCGGTGTCGCCGCCGACCGCCTTTTTGATGGCGCGCTCGATATTGTCCTTCGGCATGTTCTCGGCGCGGGCGGCAAGCACGGCGGCGCGCAGGCGCGGATTGTGCGCCGGGTCCGGCAGGCCGAGCTTGGCCGACACCGTGATTTCGCGGGCGAGTTTGGAGAACAGCTTGGAGCGCACCTTATCGGCGCGCCCCTTCTTGTGCATGATGTTCTTGAATTGGGAATGGCCGGCCATGACACGGGAACAAAGGTAGTCATCTCGGCGGCTATATAGGCCGGGCGCGTGGAAAAATAAACAGTCAGATGGTGGCGACCACGACGTTGCGCAGGACGGCGTCGATGCGGCCGCGCAACGCCGCGACGTTGCGGTGGACGCGCGCCTTGTAGCGCGCGACCGCGTCGCGATCGACCAGGAAGAAGTCGCGCTCCGGATAGGCCCGGCCGAAAATGTCGATCAGCATGCTTCGGAATGTGCCGGAGACGATGCCCGGCGCCTCCTGCGAGGGCTCGTCTGCATAGGCCGCCATCTCGGCGGCAGTCAGCGCGCACAGCAGCGCATGCGGGTTGGTCGCGAACACCGCCTTGTGGCGCTGGATGGCGGCGATGGCGCGAACCGACGGCTCGTCGTCGAGCTCGGCGCCGACACGCAGCTGATCGGGGTCGGTCGCGACCGAAAGCGGCACATAGTCGATCAGCCAGTCGCCGAGATGCGCGGCGTTCTTTCGGCCGCGGCCGTACATCAGCAGGTCGTCCTGATGACGCGCGTACCAGTAGTCGAGCCGGCCGATCAGGCGCTCGAGCCCGGCGCGCGGGATCAGCTCGCGGTAGCGCGTGCCGAACAGGCCGATGGAAGCCTTGCCGCGCGCCAGCACGTCCATGAGCTCGTCGCCGATCAGCGGCCGGAACAGGCTGCCGCCGGCGCCGACGATGACGAGGTCATAGTGCACCCGCGCCTCGTTGATCGTAGCAAACGTCAGATGATGGACGTCGGCTTCGCCAGGCAGGAGCGCGTTGATCATGTGGCGCGACAGGCGTCCGGCAAAACCCGCCGCATCCGACACCACCGCGACACTGCACGGCTTGAACGGCGCGAGCTTCTCGGCCGGCGTCAGCCGCATCAGAAGCTGGACGCTGCCGACCGGCGCGGTGCACTCGATACGGAAGCCGTAGCGATCGAACAACGTGGCGAGCTCGAAGAAGCTGAAATTGTTGACCCAGCCGAGCGCGGTTCGGTCGCAGTTCCCGGTCAGGTCAGTCGCGCAATAGCTGATGACGAGGTCACGCCTGGCGAAGCGCAGATGCGTGAACAGGCTCTCGACGTCGATGATCTGCTCGATGACGCCGAGCAATACGATGACATCGGCCTGACTGGCCGCCTCGGTCGGGAATTCGCCGGCATTGAGATCGCAGCTGAGCGTGTCGGGTTCGCGCGCGATCAGATCGCAGCCTTGATAGCGGCAGCCGTTCGGCAGGAAACGCCGCAGGTTCATGCGGCCGCAATTGAGTTCGAGCACACGTGCGCCGGACGGAATAAACTGGGCGGCAAACTGGGCGCGCTCGTCATGCGCGGGCTCCAGCGCCTGCGGCGAGGACCAGCGTGCGAGATCTGGCGTGGGCGTGAGGGCGAGGTTGCTTTCGACGTGAAGCGGCATTTCCACCGTGCTGCATGTCACAGGCCGGACGCAGCACGGGCCGGCGAATCAACTTGCTCTACCGAATCACCCGGAGTCCGCGAGGTCAACCGCGGAAGACGCCTAAGGCCAGAAATTCGGCAGCGACTGTTCCAGCGTACCGCCGATGCGGACCGCGCCGACCTTCCTGGCGAGGCCGGTCGAGTCATCGGTCTCGACCGCGATGGCGCAGAGCGTCGCGGGACCGGTCGCCGGCTCGAACTTGCTCGACGAGATCTTGCGCAGGAAGCGGTTGAGCGGCTCGTCCTTCGCCATGCCGATGACGCTGTCGAAATCGCCAGTCATGCCGACGTCGGAGATGAAGGCGGTGCCTCCGGGTAGAATGCGCTGATCGGCGGTCGGTGCGTGGGTATGGGTGCCGACGACGAGGCTCACGCGGCCATCGCAGAAAAAACCCATCGTCTGTTTCTCGCTGGTCGCCTCGCAATGCATGTCGAGCACGATCGCATCGGCGCCCTTGCCGAGCGCGCATGCCGAGAGCTCGTGGTCGACCACTGCGAAGGGGTCGTCGAGTGGGTCCATGAAGATGCGGCCCATGGCGTTGACGACGAGCGCACGCTTGCCGTTCTTGGTGTCGACCATCGCCGCGCCGCGGCCGGGTGTGCCGGCGGGATAGTTCGCGGGGCGGACGAGACGCGGCGCGCGCTCGATGAAGACCAGCGCCTCGCGCTGATCCCACGCGTGATTGCCGAGCGTGATCGCATCGGCGCCAGCCTCGACCAGTTCCTGATAGATGGTTTCGGTAATGCCAAATCCACCGGCGGCGTTCTCGCCATT
>Ga0187779_10001339_pt1 | contig 15409 bp, 15 predicted proteins | sample 1015_Q2_SP10_10__FD_132435 | JGI IMG/M metagenome (GOLD analysis project Ga0187779, IMG submission 132435) | Tropical peat soil microbial communities from peatlands in Department of Meta, Colombia - 1015_Q2_SP10_10_MG | ecosystem: Environmental > Terrestrial > Soil > Wetlands > Peat | place... | reverse complement strand
CGGGCAGGGTGGTGGCCAGGAACATCGCGCAGCGCGCATCCTCGCAGTAGGAGAGCCCGACCAGGTGGCCGGCCTGGTGGACGCCCTCCACCTGGACGCGACGTCGGAGCAGCGCCTCGTCGGCGCCCTGCCGCAGGCGGGCGGTGGAGAGGACGGCCGCCCGGGATTCCCGGTCCGCCTCGCCGAACACGAAGCCACTGTCCGGAACGAAGAGGTCGACGTCCACCAGCCCGAGGACCGTCTGCCCCGGCTCGAGCAGCGGCACCAGCCGCCGCATGATGGCGTTGGAGTGATACTGGTTCCGGTCCTTGTTGAAGGCGTACGTCGGCGCGGTGAGGGACGTCCGCGCGTAGAACGGCGTCACCCCCAGCTGCGTGGTGAGCGGGCCCTCGAGGTCACGGAGCAGCGACGGCGGCGCCGAACCGATGGCGACCAGCTGGAGAATGCGGGGGGACATCCCTCAGGGCGCGTCCTTCCGGGAGCGGACTGGCTGGGGCGCAAGGATTCGAACCTTGATGATCAGATCCAAAGTCTGACGTCCTGCCGTTAGACGACGCCCCAGGACAGTGACGGTCCCGCTCCTCCGTCACCGAACGACAAGCATAGGCCGTCGGGGGGGAGGGCGAAACGACGGAGTGGCGGCGGCCCGGTCCTGACCCGCCGGGGCGGTCAGATGTCCAGGTTCTGGACGTCCAGGGCGTTCTTCTCGATGAACTCCCGCCGCGGCTCCACCGCCTCGCCCATGAGCAGGGCGAAGATCTCGTCGGATTCGACCTTGTCCTCGACCCTGACCTGAAGCAGCGTCCGGGTGTCGGGGTTCATCGTCGTCTCCCAGAGCTGTTCGGGATTCATCTCCCCCAGGCCCTTGAAACGCTGGATGGACAGGCCGCGCGAGGCATCCGCCCGGACCGCGGCCAGGACCTCCTGCACGCTCTTGACCAGGGTCTCGCTCTCCTCGAAGCGCACCCGGTAGGGAGGCGGCCCGGCCTGGGCGAAGGCCTCGCGGAGCGAGACCAGCTCCGCGTACTCCGGGCTGGAGAGGAAGGCGTGGTCGACCACCGTCTCCCGGGGGCTCCCGTTCATCTCCGTCCGGAAGACCAGCTTCTTCGCCTGGTGCTCGGGGTCGTCCTTGCGGAAGGTCTTGAGGTGGGCAAGCACGTCCGGCGTTCGCTCGCGCATCCAGGCGTGCATGGCTTCCACCTGGTGCGCCAGCAGGTCCATGTCCAGGAGCGTCGAGCTGTCCACGCGAGCCGCCTGGACCAGGGCATCGAGCACGCGCGGGTCCCGCCGGCGGCTGAGCTTGGCCAGCCGCTCCTGGTACTGGGCCACCCGGTCGAGGAGCGCCCGCAGCGCCGGGCCCTTCAGCTCGCCGGCCGGCGTCTCCACGACGGTGTGCTCCATGGCGAGGCGCAGGAGGTACTCGTCCAGCGCGCGCTCGTCCTTGAGGAACAGCTCCTTCTTGCCGCGCGTCACCTTGTAGAGCGGCGGCTGGGCCACGTAGAGATAGCCGTTCTCGATGAGCTTCGGCATCTGGCGGTAGAAGAACGTCAGGAGCAGGGTCCGGATGTGGCTACCGTCCACGTCCGCGTCGGTCATGAGGATGATGCGGTGGTAGCGGGCCTTGGACGAGTCGAACTCCTCGTCCTCGCCCTCGCGCCCGATTCCGGTCCCGAGCGCGGTGATCAGGGCGACGATCTCCCCGCTGCTGAGCATCTTCTCGAAGCGCGCCTTCTCCACGTTGAGGATCTTCCCCTTCAACGGGAGGATGGCCTGGTTGCGACGGTCCCGGCCCTGCTTGGCCGACCCGCCGGCGGAATCCCCCTCGACGATGTAGAGCTCCGATTCGGCCGGGTCGCGGCTCTGGCAATCGGCGAGCTTGCCGGGCAGCGAGAGCCCGTCCAGGGCGCCCTTGCGCCGCACCGTCTCCCGGGCCTTGCGGGCGGCGATGCGGGCCCGCATCGCATCGCCGATCTTGGCCATGATCTTCTTCGCCGCCCCGGGATTCTCCACCAGGAAGTTGCCCAGGCTCTCGTTGACCATCTGCTCGACCAGGCCCTTGAGCTCGGAATTGCCGAGCTTGGTCTTGGTCTGACCCTCGAACTGGGGGTTGGGCAGCTTGACGCTGATCACCGCCGCCAGGCCCTCGCGGGCGTCCTCACCGGTGGGCGCCTCCTTGAGGTCCTTCCACACCTCGAACCGTTCCGCGTAGCCGTTGATGGAACGGGTGAGCGCGCTCTTGAAGCCCACCAGGTGGCTCCCACCCTCCTGGGTGTTGATGTTGTTGGCGAAGGTGTAGATGCGCTCGTCGTAGCCGTCGTTCCACTGCATGGCGATCTCGAGCGCCACGCCGTCTCGCTCCGCCTTGAAGAAGATGGGCGGATGGAGGATCTCCTTCGACTTGTTCAGGTACTCGACGAAGGAGACGATCCCGCCGTCGAACTGGAAGGTGTGGCTCTTGCTCGTCCGCTCGTCGGTGATGGAGATGGACAGGCCGGCGTTGAGGAAGGCCAGCTCCCGGAGCCGCTGGCTCAAGGTGTCGAAGTTGATGTCGGTCGTCTCGAAGACGGTCGGGTCGGGCTTGAACCACACCGTCGTCCCGCGCCCGTCGGTGACGCCGACCTCGGAGACCTGCCCCTGCGGGATGCCGCGCGCGTAGCGCTGCTCGTAGACCTTGCCGTTCCGCTGGATCTCCAGCCGGAGCCACTCGGAGAGCGCATTGACGCAGGAGACCCCCACACCGTGCAGTCCGCCCGAGACCTTGTAGGCGGTGTTCTCGAACTTGCCGCCGGCATGCAGCTTGGTCATCACCACGTCGACGGTGTCCATCCCCCGGACGGTGGGATGCGGGCCCACCGGGATTCCACGGCCGTTGTCCTTGACGCTCACGCTGCCGTCGACGTGGATGGTCACCGCCAGCGTGGTGCAGAAGCCGGCCAGCGCCTCATCCACCGAGTTGTCCACGACCTCGTAGACCAGGTGGTGGAGCCCGTAGACGTTGGTGTCACCGATGTACATGCCCGGGCGCTTGCGGACCGCCTCCAGGCCTTCCAACACGGTGATGGACGCCGCGCTGTACTCCGCCTGACCGGGGGGCGTCGGGGCCCCGACGGCGGGTTTCGAGATGCCGTTCAAGGAACTCTTTTCCTAACACGGGGCAGGGGGGGTCACAAGCTCACGGGCAGGCAGTAAGCGTTGGGATTTGCTGAGGAATTAGCCCTCGGAACGGCGCGGATTTACGCGTCTCCGGGAGCGGCCGAGCTGCGTTCCCGGAGCGCCTGGACGAGGTCCTCGAAGGCGGCCCGGGAGCCCAGCAAGGGCTCGGCGATGAACAGTTGCCCCTCGGGCCGCAGGTCGATGACCAGGCGCATCCAGGGCCGGCGGTCCGTCCGGGCGCCGGCCACCCGCGTCCACGGGACGTGCAGGCTGCGCGAGCTCCAGACGCGCGAGACGACGATGCCGGCCACGTCGAGGCGGACACCGAAGTCCGGCCGCGGCCGGAGCCGCACCCAGCCCACGCCGAAGCCCACCGCCAGGAGCCCGAGCACCAGGGCCCGCGACCGGCCGAAGCGCTCCTCGCCCCGCTGACCGGCGGAGAACGCCCAGGCGGCGAGCACCACCGCCACCACCGCAGCGCCGACCAGAGCTCGCCGCAGGCCACGAGGTCGGAAGGCGAAGAAGCGGACGCTCAAGAGGCCGCTGACTCTACCCGCTCGAGGCCGCGGCCGGGGTGACCAGGCCATCCTCCACGCCGAGCCAGAGCGTGTCCGGTCCGCTCGCCGCCCGCACCAGCGAGGGCTCGGTGGTGGTGAGCAGGACCTGCGCGCCCGAGCCGGCAAGGTAGCGCATGAGGAACGCGTTTCGTTCCGGGTCGAGCTCGCTGGAGACGTCGTCGAGCAGCAGCAGCGGGAAGCGACCGAGGACGTCGCGCAGGTTCTCGATCTCGGCGATCTTCCAGGCGAGCACCAGCGCCCGGGCCTGCCCCTGCGAGGCGAAGGCGCGAGCTGGCCGGCCATCGATGGTGATCTCGAGGTCGTCGGCATGGGGGCCGACGGAGGTGAATCCCCGCTCCTGGTCTCGCGGGAGGCGGTGGCGTAGCGCCTCGAGGAGCGCCCGCACCAGCGAGCTCTCGTCCGCCCCGGCGAGCGGGAGCTCGAGGTGGGCCGGGGCGTAGCGGTAGGCGACCCCGGGAAGCCGGGCGATGGAGGCCACCACGGCCACGGCCCGCGGGGCGAGCTCCTCGAGCAGGTCGCGCCGGAGGACGAGGATGCGGCCCCCGGCGGTGGCCAGCGCGTCCTCGTAGGCCCGGAGGTACTCCAGAGGCGCGCCCTCGCGGAGCAGGCGGTTCCTGCTCCGCAGGGCCCGCAGGTAGGTGCGTGAGGCGGCGAGAAAGCCTGGCAACCGGTTGAAGACGGCGCGATCGAGGAAGCTCCGACGCTCCTCCGGAGCTCCCTTGACGACGGCCAGGTCGTCGGGCGTGAAAGCCACCACCGAGACCCCGCCGAAGTACTCCTCCAGCGATGCCGCTCGCTTGCCGTCGACCGACGCCTGCCGGCTGCCGGCGCGGATCTCCACCGCGATGTCGCGGGCCGCTCCGCCGAGGGTGAAGCGGCCGCCGAGGAGCGCGACGTCGCACTCGAAGCGAACCAGCTCCGCCAGGCGGGCGCCCCGGAGGGGCCGCAGGGTGCAGAGGAAGTAGATCGCCTCGAGGAGGTTGGTCTTCCCCTGCCCGTTCCGGCCGACGACCACCGTCGCCCGGGGCGAGGGCGCCAGGTCGACGGCGCGGAGGTTGCGGAAGTCCTGGGCTCTGAAGCGCTGGAGGAGCATCCGGCCCTTCGCGGGTCAGACGCGCATCGGCATGACCACTGCGGTGTAGGTGCGGTCGTCCGGGCCGTGGAGGACACCGGGGCTGTGCTCGTCGCCAAGCTCGAAGACCACCTCGGTCTCCTCGAGGACCGCGAGCACGTCGGACAGGTACCGGGCGTTGAAACCGATGGTGATGTCCGTCCCGGTGAAGGCGACCTCCAGGTCGTCCTTGGCTTCTCCCAGGTCCGGATTCTGCGAGGTGAGCCGGAGCTGGTTCTCGGACAGGGCGAGCTTCACGGCGTTGGACTTGTCCACGGAGAGGAGTGCGGTGCGCCGCAATGCCTCGAGGAACCGCACCCGATTGAGCCGGACCTTGTGATCTCCCTCCTTGGGGATGACGCGCTGGTACTCCGGGAACTGGCCGTCGATGAGGCGCATGACCATGGTCAGGCCGGTCTTCCGGAAGAGGGCCGAGTTGAGCGCGAACCCGAGGTGCATCTCCGCCTCGGGAGCCTCCTCGAGGAGCCGCTTCAGCTCGAGCAGGCCCTTGCGGGGGACGATCACTCCGCCCTTGAGCTTGAAATCGCCGGGCATCTCGCGCTCGATCATCGCCAGCCGGTGTCCGTCGGTGGCCACCATCCGGACCCGGGAGTCGGGCCGCGGCTCGAAGTAGACGCCATTGAGGATGTACCGCGTCTCGTCACTGGAGATGGCGAAGGCGGTCTTGCGGATCATCTCGAGGAGTACCGTGCCGGGAACGGTGACCTGTGGAGCGTCATCCTCCTTGGGAAGCTTCGGGTACTCCTCGGGCGACATGCCGACGATCTTGAACTGCGAGGAACCGCTGACGATCTCGGCGTGGTGGTTGGGGAGCTTGCGGACGGTGAGATGCGCCTCGGGAAGGTTCTGGACGATGTCGAAGAGCGTCCGCGCGGACACGGCGATCGACCCTTGCTTGGTGACCTCGGCCGGGTGCTCGCTCACCAGGCCGACGTCGAGATCGAAAGCAGTCACCTGGACTCCGGTCTTCACCGCAGTGACGAGCACGTTGGAGAGGATGGGCATGGTCGTCTTGCGCTCGACGATGCCCTGCGCCCGGTAGAGCGCCCGCTTGAGCTCGTCCGCTGCGATGCGGAATTCCATGGACGTCCTCGTTCCTCGCCGGGCCGTCGTCTAGCCCTGGCCTCGGCGCACCGTCAATCAAGCACGGAATCTCGAAGCCGAGATCCCTCGACCATGCCGTGTGTCTCCGACAGTTCGCCGCGCCTCGTCCGGAGGCGGCGGAGGGAACGAGACGGATCCAGATGCGCGGTCACCACCCGGATGTCGAGGAGCTTGACAGCCCACTCAGATAATAACGATAATCAGTCTCAATATCGGAGGAGCCACCATGCTCCTGTTTCGGAAGCGGATGGCTGTGTCGGTCATCGCCGCCTCGATGGCGGCCTGCTCGTCCCTTCCCCAGCCGACCCCAGCCGACGTCACCCGGGCGCAGGTGAGGTATCCGCAGGTCACGCTCGAGAAGCTCACCCAGGGCCGGAAGACGTACGTCGGAACCTGCAGCGGGTGCCATGCGCTCCACCTGCCCACCGAGTTCCCCGCCCAGAAGTGGCCATCGCTCTTGGACGAGATGCAGACCGCCCAGCACGTGAAGCTGACCGGGGATCAGAGAAAGCAGATCGAGGAGTTCCTTCTCGCCATGGCTCAGTGAGATCTCTTGAGATCTTGAGGAAGAAGCCGTAGGGCCGGTGGGTTCTGTGGGAAGCGAGCGCAAGGCGCGGGGATTCCTCTCGATTTCAGCTTTCAGCCCTGTGGGCAGTGAGGCCTAGGTCCCTGTGTGGAGATCCGACCCCGTGTCCCGTCTCGTTCCGAGGGGTTCAGTCCCGGGCTGAGCACCACAGTTCGGTCGACAGGAGTCGAGCAAGTGTCACGCAGGCGACGAGAAGGCGTCGCTCGCAAGTTGCCCACAAGTTGAACGCGGGAGGTCAGGGCACGCCGAGCTTGGCTTCGAGATCGTCGAGCTCCTTGCGCACGGCGGTGTCGGTCTCGCGAAGGCGCTCCACCTTGCGCACCGAGGAGATCACCGTCGAGTGGTCCTTGTTGAACCGCGCGGCGATCTCGGGAAACGAGCTGCGGGTCAGGCGGCGGGCCAGGTACATCGCCACCTGGCGCGCGTGGGCGAGCTGCTTCGTCCGGCGGTCGGCCCGGAGCTCCTCGACGGCGACCTTGTAGTAGCGCGCCGTCTCGCGCTGGATCTGCTCGATGTCCACCGGGCGATGCGTGGGGAGAATGTCCCGCAGCACCTGGGCGGCGAACTCCTCGGTGATCGGCTGCCCGGTGAGGCTGTGCACCGCCGAGATCTTGACCAGCGCGCCTTCCAGCTCGCGCACGTTGCGCTGCACGTGGCGGGCGATGAAGTGACAGACGTTGTCCGGCAGCTCGAACCCCTCCAGCTCGGCCTTCTTCTTGAGGATGGCGAGCCGCGTCTCGTAGTTCGGCTCCTGGATGTCGGTGATCAGCCCCTGCGTGAACCGGCTCCTCAGGCGCTCCTCGAGACCGGGGATCTCCGCCGGCACGGTGTCCGAGGTGAGGACCATGGCCTTGGACATCTCGTGCAGGGCGTTGAAGGTGTAGAAGAATTCTTTCTGGGTTTCTTCCTTCTTGCCGAGGAACTGGATGTCGTCGACCAAGAGGACATCACACTCCTCCCGGAACTTCCGCCGAAAGTCGGACATCCGGTGATCCCGGACGCTCTCCACGAACTCGTTGGTGAACTCCTCGGACGACAGGTAGATGATCCGCGCGCTGGGGTTCCTGCCGAAGATGGCGTTGCCCACGGCGTGGAGAAGGTGGGTCTTCCCCAGGCCGGTCCCGCCGTAGATGAAGAGTGGGTTGTAGGCCCGACCCGGGCTCTCGGCCACGGCGGCGGCAGCCGCCGCCGGGAGCTGATTGCTCTCTGCGACGACGTAGTTGGTGAAGGTGAAGCGGTCGTTGAGGCGGGGCGGGCGGGCCGTCGAGCCGCTGCTCTCGCGCACTGGAGGAAGGGCAGTCGTCGCGGCGCTGCTCTCGATCACCTCGTAGCCGACCCCGGTGGGGCTGCCTAGGAGCCGCTGCAGCGCCTCCTCGAGGAGGGTCCGGTAATGGTCGTCCACCCAGTCGCGAAAGAAGCGGTCCGGGACCCCGAGGACCAGCTGCCCGTCGCGGAGGTCGAGGGCCTGCATCCGCTCGAGCCAGGTGAGCGCGTAGTTCTTTCCGTCCTCGCGGAGCATGGTCAGCGCTTGGGACCAGAGGTGCTGGGCGCTGGGAGAGCCTGTTGACATCTCCGCGGGAGCTGACAAGAGGGATGCCTCGCGGTGGGCGGTGGACGGGGCTCGTGAGTTTTACGATCGCCGGGCGCAGGAGGGGCGAGAAAAAAACTGAAGCACCCGCTGGCCGGCGCCGGTCCCCACGTTGACTCGCGTGCCCGCTTTGCGTTAAGGCGCGCCGCCTCCCGGGGACGGAGCTGGACCTTGCCCAAGCGGACCTATCAACCTTCCAAGCTGCGGCGGAACCGCACCCACGGCTTTCGCAAGCGCAATTCCACCCAAGCCGGACGGGCGGTTCTGAAGCGCCGCCGTGCGAAGGGGCGGAAGCGGCTGGCCGTGTCCGCCCCGAAGAAGTAGCTCGGGTGAGACGGGCCGCCCCGGAGGGCTTTCCGCGCGCGGCGCGTCTCCGCAAGCGGAGCGAGTTCCTCCGCGTCCAGCAGCGTGGCAAGAAGGTCGTCGCCGGACCGCTGGTCGGGCTCGCCCTTCCCTCGGGGGCCTCGACGGCGCGGCTCGGAGTGACGGTGTCCAGCAAGGTGGGAAATGCGGTGATCCGCGCGCGTGTCAGGCGTCATCTTCGCGAGTTCTTCCGGCGCCACCGGGCCGGCTTGCCGCCGCTGGACCTAGTGGTCATCGCCCGGTCCGAGGCGAGCCGGGCGAGCGGCGCCGAGCTGCGAGCTGCTTTCGCCGCCCTGCTCTCCTCGTTAGACAGGAACTTCGCTTGAAGCTCCTCGCTCGGCTCCTGGCCGTTCCCATCCACCTCTACCGGTGGCTCGTCTCGCCGCTGCTCCCGCCGGCCTGCCGGTTCTACCCCTCGTGCTCGGCCTACGCCGTCGGGGCGCTCCAGGTGCACGGCCCGATCCGCGGGAGCTGGCTCGCCCTCCGCCGGCTGGCGCGGTGTCACCCGCTGAATCCGGGCGGCCTGGATGAGGTCCCGCCCCCGCTGGGAAGGACTTGACCCCCGTGGAGACCGACACCCAGCAGAAGCGATTGATGGTGGCGCTGATCGCCAGCTTCGCGCTCACCGCCGTCTACATGCTCTTCAATCAGGGCGGGCTCCGCCCGTCGCCGGCACCGGTGGACGCCGGGGCACCGGCACCGGTGGCGGTGGAGAAGCCTGTCCCGCACGTCGAGACGCCGGCCGCCGCGCCCGTTCCTCCGGCGGCGGCAGCGCCGTCGACGCCGGAGCCGCCTCGCCTCCTCGTCGAGGTGGACCGCCCGCGTGTCCGCTACCGCTTCAGTTCCGAGGGCGCCGGGCTCGTCTCGGCTCTTCTCGAGGGGCCGAGGATGCGCGAGGTGCGCCGGCTGTCCATCCCGGAAGGCTTCGCCCTTCTCTTCGGGAAACAGGTTCCGCCGGCGCCGCAGATGAACCTTGCCGAGCCGGTGGCGGGCGCTCCCCTGCCGCTGGCCGTCGAGGTGGCCGGGTCGTCGCCCGTTTCCCCTTCCCTTCCCTACCAGGTCACCGCCCAGGGCCCGCTCTCGCTGACCTTCGTCGGACGGACCGCGGCCTGGGAAGTGACCAAGCGGGTGGTCTGGAGCCAGGAGGGGCTCGAGCTCAACGTGGCGGTCACCCTGCGCAACGTCTCCGGTCAGCTGCTCGCCGGTGAGCTGGGGATCCACCAGTCGCGGGCCATCGATCCGGCGCACGAGGAGAAGCCGAGCCTGTTCGGGGGCGTGGGAAACCTGTCGGACGCCGCCTGCCTGGTCAAGGATTCGCTCGAGAAGCTGTCACCCTCGGACAAGCTCGAGACCAAGGATCACCCGGGAGCGGTCTCCTGGTTCGGGGTCAACCAGCAGTACTTCCTCTCCGCCATCTTCGTGGTGGGCGGGGCGCGCGAGGGCCGCTGCGTGGTCGTGGCCAGTCCCACCGCCCGAGCGGCCAGCGCCTGGTTCCCGGTGCAGGTCGCACCGGGCGAATCGGTGACGCAGGTCTTCGGCGTCTACTTGGGCCCGAAGGAGAACGAGCTCCTCGCCTCGGTGCCCACCCTGCCCGAGAACCGGGCCAGCGCCTCCTGGTCCCCCCGGCTCGAGCGCGCCGTGGACTTCGGCATCTGGGCCGTCATCTGCAAGCTGATGCTCGTCGTCCTGCGCTTCTTCCACGGGCTGATCGGCAACTGGGGCGTGGCCATCGTCCTGCTGACGGTGGTGGTCAAGGTGCTGCTCGTCCCGCTCACCCACCGGATGATGGTCAGCCAGGAGGCGATGAAGAAGCTCCAGCCCCAGCTCGAGGCGCTGAAGACGAAGTACCCGGACGATCGGGAGAAGCAGCAGCGGGAGATGATGCGCGTCTACCAGGAGGCGGGCGTCAACCCCTTCGGGAGCTGCCTCATGCTCCTGGTCCAGCTGCCCATCTGGGCGGCGCTGTTCACCACGCTGCGCAACAGCTTCGAGCTCTACGGAGAGCCGTTCGTCCAGAATTTCCTTCCAGACCTGACATTCAAGGATCCGACGTACCTGCTCCCCCTGCTCCTCGGGGTCTCGCAGATCATCACCGGGCTGCTCCAGCCGATGGCGCTCGACGCCGCGCAGCAGCGGATCATGGTCTGGTTCATGCCCATCTTCTTCACCGTCATCATGCTGAATTACCCGGCCGGGCTGCTCCTCTACATCTTCACCAACAACGTGCTCACCGTGGCCCAGACGTACGTGCTGCGCAGGTGGCTCCAGCGGCGCACGCCCCCGGCGCAGCCGGTGGCTGCCGGCGTCCCCCCGCGCCGCCCGGCGGTGGAGAAACGCAAGTGACCGACCCGGTGCCCGGTCCTGACCGCGCTGCCCAGGCCGCCTCGGTGCTCGCCGAGTTGCTCCGCCTCGCCGACGTGCCAGCGACGCTGGACGTCCGCGACGGACCGGATGGAGGCATCAGCATCGCCGTCGCGCTCGGCTGCGAGGTGGCAGGGGTTGCCCCGGGCCGCCGCGGGACGTTCGTCGATGCGCTGCAGTTCCTGGTCAACAAGCTCACCCATCGACCGGGGAGCGAACGTCGATGGGTGGCGCTCGGCGTGGGCGAGCATCCGGCACCCCGTCCACCGCGGCAGGCGCGGCCCGCCCCGGACGGTAACGGTGGCCCGCGCCCGGCTCCGGCGCAGCGGCCCCCGGCGTCTGCCCGTCCGCCGCCCGAAGCACCGGCGCCGGCCGTCGAGCGCCCGGCCCCGCCGGACGAGTCCTCGCTGGAGGTGGCCGAGGACGAGGAGCTCTCGGCGTCGGCGCGCGCCCTCGCCGAGGCGGCGGCTCGCACCGGGCGCTACTACGGCATCGTCGCCCTCTCACCCGAGGAGCGCGCCCGCATCGTCCGGGCGGTGGCCGGAGTGGCGGGCGTGCGCGCCTCGGCGGAGGGCGAAGGGCTGCTTCGCCGCCTGGTCCTCACGCCCGAGCGCCCGACGCCGATGCCGCGCCGGGTTCACCCGGCGGACGACGTCGACGATGACGAGGACGGCGGCGGAGAGGCCGCCGGCCGCTGAGGCGACCTCGCCGGGAGGTGGTGGTGGGCAAGGCCAAGACCCTGAGAGACCGCCTGTTCGGGGCCGCCGTCCTGAAGATGAGCTTCCGCCTCCGGGGCGATGAGGGCTCGCCGGCCTTCCAGGGAATCTATCCAGGCGTCCTGCGAGACCTGGACCTGGAGGACGAAGCGGTCGAGCGGTACATCCGGGAGAACCGGGCGACCGTGGAGGCGGCGGCGCGCGGGACGGCGCCCTGACCCCTGCTCCAGGGACGAGGACCCGAGCGCCTCCGGGTTCGCTGCCGCGTCATGCAGCAGGCCGAGGGAAGCGCTGGACCCCGGTTTGTGGAGAACGTGGGGAAAACCCAGCCCCGCGGCACATTCGACGTGGTTTCAGGGACTTGGCTTGATGCGTTCCGAGGGTGCTTGTGGATAAGCCCAGATTTCTTCAGCGCCTCCGCTCGGGCGCCGCCTTGCTCGGCGTCCAGGTTGGTTCGGACGCCGGGGAGGGACTGTTCTGGCTCTCGAGCGAGCTGCTGCGCTGGAACGCGAAGGTCAACCTCACGGCAATCCTCGATCCGAACGAGGTCGCGGACAAGCACATTCTGGATTCGCTCGCGCCGCTCCTTCTGCTCGACCCGGAAGCCCGGTCCCTCCTGGACGCCGGCACGGGGCCCGGATTCCCCGGGTTGCCCATGGCCTTGGCCCGGCCGGAGCTGGAGGTCTGGCTGGCGGAGGCGGTGGCCAAGAAGGTCGGCTTCCTCAAGCATGCCATCGCCGGGCTGGGCCTCGGGGGCCGCGTGCATGCGGTGCAGGTGCGGCTGAGGGGCGAGCCCGAGCGCGAGGGAATCCCGCCGGTGGACGCAGCCATCTCGCGCGCCTTCCGTGATGTAGCCGGGTGGGCGGCTCTGGGAGCGGCCTACCTGCGGCAGGGGGGCCAGCTCCTCGCCCTGACCGGAGGGGGCGCCGAGGCACCGGCGCTCCCCGGATGGAAGGACCCCCAGGTTCATCGCTTCCAGCTCCCGTCCGGTGACGGCCGCACCCTGCTCGCTTACCGGCGACTCCCGGAGGTCTCCGCCTCGCGCCGCTAATCGACGTTCCACGTGGAACATCGCCGAAGGTCTCTGGCACCTCCGCGGGGCACCTCCGCGGAGGAAAGTCTCTGGCACCTTCGCGGGGCACCTTCGCGGGGACGGGGGTCGCAGGCGTGCGTGACGTCGCAGGCGGGCGATTTGCGCCGTCATCCCAGCGTGCTACCACCCGCATCCAGCGTCACTGAAGTCCATCGGGCGCAGGAAGGGGCCATGGGCCGGGTCATCTGCATCTCGAACCAGAAGGGCGGCGTCGGCAAGACGACCACCGCCATCAACCTGGCCGCGAGCCTCGCCGCGGCCGAGCGTCGGACCCTTCTCGTCGACATGGATCCGCAGGGCAACGCCAGCAGCGGGCTGGGCCTCAAGCGCGACGCGATGCACGGGACCGTCTACGAGGCGCTCCTCGGCGACCGTCCGATGAGCGACCTCACCCACTCCACCGAGCTCCGCTTCCTGTCGCTCGTCCCGTCCACGCCCGATCTCACCGGCGCCGAGGTGGAGCTCGTCGGCGTCGAGCGCCGCGAGTACCGGCTCCGGGACGCTCTGCGCCCGCTGGCCGCCGACTACGACTACGTCCTCATCGACTGCCCCCCTTCCCTCGGGCTGCTGACGGTCAACGCCCTGACGGCGGCCGACTCGGTCCTCATCCCCCTCCAGTGCGAGTACTACGCGCTCGAGGGGCTCTCCCAGCTCATGCACACCGTGGAGCTGGTGAAGCGCGGCCTCAACCCGGAGCTCCTGACCGAGGGAATCCTGCTCACCATGTTCGACGGCCGTGCGAACATCGCGCACCAGGTGGCCGACGAGGTGCGCGGCTACTTCAAGGACCTGGTCTTCCGGTCGGTGGTCCCGCGCAATGTCCGCCTCTCCGAGTGTCCGAGCTTCGGCAAGCCCATCCTGCTCTACGACATCAGGTCCAAGGGCTGCGAGAGCTACCTGGCGCTGGGCCAGGAGATCCTCCGCCGCGAGGCCCTTCCCCCCGTTCCCCGGGCTGCCTAGCCAGGGTCCCTCATGCCTGCCCCGACCTCCATGAGCTCCCCCGTCGAGCGAACTCCGAAGCGGGCCCTGGGGCGGGGGCTCTCGGCGCTCATCCCTCAGGCCGGCGCCGTCCCGGTGATGGGCGACCCCGGTCCCGGGATCCTGCGCCTGCCCCTGGAGCGGATCGCGCGCGATGGCCGCCAGCCCCGGCAGAGCTTCGACGCCGCGGCGCTCCGTGCGCTGGCGGACTCCATCCGGAGCGACGGAGTCCTGCAGCCGGTCCTGGTGCGGCGCGACGGGGGTGGCTTCCGGCTCATCGCCGGCGAGCGGCGCTGGCGGGCCGCGCAGCTCGCCGGGCTCCACGAGATTCCGGCCATCGTCCGCGAGGCCACCGACGCCGAGGCCTTCGCCCTGGCCCTGGTCGAGAATCTCCAGAGGACCGACCTCAACCCCATCGAGGAGGCCGAGGGGTACCGCCGCCTGGTCGACGAGTACGGGCTCACCCAGGAAGAGGTCTCCTCCCGCGTCGGCAAGGAGCGCTCCACGGTGGCCAACGCCCTGCGCCTGCTCGGGCTTCCGGCCTCGGTCAAGGCCCAGGTGGCTTCCGGCGCGCTGAGCATGGGCCACGCGCGGGCGCTCCTCGGGGCGGCCGAGGCCGACCGTGACCGGCTGGCCCAGCGAGTGGTGTCCGAGGGTCTCTCGGTGCGCGAGACCGAGCGTCTGGTCCAGGTCCGTCGCCGCCGGAGCGGGAAGGCGCGGGCCGGGAAGGCGGCTCCCAGCCTGGCGGCGCGGGCCCTGGTGGAGCAGCTCCAGCGCGTGCTCGGGACCCGGGTCCGCCTCGAGGACCGGGGCGGAAAGGGCACGCTGGCCATCGACTTCTTCTCGTACGAGGACCTGGAGCGTATTGTCCGCCTCGTGCGTCGCTGACCAGGCCCTCCCCGGGCCCGGCAGATACGGCTCAACACCATGCCGGTGCTCAAGCGCGAGGAGGAGAACGTGGTGGTCCGCGGCGGTGACGTCCACACCCTGCTCGGCAAGGGCAGCGAGTTCGAGGGGAAGCTGACGTTCGAGGGGCAGGTCCGCATCGACGGAAAGTTCTCCGGGCAGATCTTCACCAAGGACACGCTGGTCATCGGGGAGGGCGCCCGGGTCAATGCGGAGATCAGCGCCGGAACGGTGATCATCAACGGCTCGGTCGAGGGGAACGTGCGCGCCGCCCTGCTCATCGAGCTGCATCCGCCGGGACGGATGAAGGGGAACCTCGAGGCGCCTTCGCTCTCGATGGACAAGGGCGTGATGTTCGAGGGGACCTGCAAGATGGAGAGCGCCGGCAAGACGTCCACGCCGTCACCGACCGCGCTGGTGCCGCCCCCCGAGCTGCCTCGCCGCTGACCAGGCACCGGGTCGGAGACGGGGCGATGCTCCGCGGCACATCCCTGGCGGCTGGCCTCCTCGGTCTGATTGTCCTGTGCGCTGCCTGCCGCCCCGGCCGGGAGACGCGGGCCGTGGACGCCGGCCTGCCGGCGCGCCCCACGGCGCCGCCGCCGCAGATCGCGCTGCCGCTTCCCCCCGGCTGGACGGTCACTGCCGCGGCCGACGGCACGGTGCGTGCCTCCAGCCCGCGGGGTCAGGTCGTGCTCCGGGCGGAGCTCGAGCGCGGGGTAGGGTTGCCCACGGCGGCCACCCTGCGCTCCGGGTTCCTCGGCGGGCTGCGGCGGCTTCGCGGACGCTCGGAGAGCGTGGTCGAGGCGCCGGGCTTCGTCGCCATGCGCTTCGTGCTCTTCGACCCGGACGGG
>Ga0187779_10001338_pt1 | contig 15415 bp, 16 predicted proteins | sample 1015_Q2_SP10_10__FD_132435 | JGI IMG/M metagenome (GOLD analysis project Ga0187779, IMG submission 132435) | Tropical peat soil microbial communities from peatlands in Department of Meta, Colombia - 1015_Q2_SP10_10_MG | ecosystem: Environmental > Terrestrial > Soil > Wetlands > Peat | place... | reverse complement strand
ACATCGAAGCGAAGTTCCGTAAAGGTGAAAAGTGGGAGTATCTGCCTCAGCCCAAGTTCGATCATGGAGTATTTTAAGCGCATTTCGATGGGGGGGCGTTTCGAAGGCTCCCCCATTCTTTCGCACTCATACGATCATCATAAGAAAATGGCATCATTGCCAGAGACGCACTCTAGTAAATGAAAATCAGTTCTTACTGTCTTTGTGGCAGTTGCCGAATATTACTTCACTTGAAAAAAGGGGATCGTGATGTTTCGATTTAAAAAAGACCAACAGATATTTAATCTTGGCGGCATGAAGGTGGGCGGTCAACCTGGGGAGAACCCGCCGCTCCTAATCGCGTCCATGTTTCATAACAAAGATCGGATTGTCTCAGACCGCAAGGGCAATTTCGACCACGTGAAGGCCACTCAGATGATCCGGACACAGGAAGAGTTATCAGCCTCTACCGGGATCCCATCCATGGTAGCCATGGTAGCGAACTCGGCGGAAGAGGCCAAGATCTACATCGATTTTTACCGCGAAACGACGACAATGCCCTTTGGCATCGACATGTGGGTCGCGGAAAAACGGGCTCAGGCAACTGAATACGTTGCCAAGCTCGGCCTCCAGGACAAGTTCCTGTACAACAGCATTACTCCCTGGGACAAAGATATTAAGGGACAGGTCCAGAAACTGAAGGACCTCGGCATCAAGCATGTCGTGGTACAGGCCTTCGACGACCAGGACCAATCGCCTTCGGGCAGGCTCAAATCGCTCGAGAGTATCCTTTCCCAGGGGGCCAACGACTTTGAGACCGTCATCGTAGACACGTCTGTCATGAACCTACCTGCAACTTCATTCTCCCTGGTCGCGAACAGGCTGATCAAAGAGAAACTCGGACTTCCCTGTGGCGGCGCTTACTCGAATGGCACGCACATGTGGAAAGAGGCGAAGACAATCTGGAGTCTTGATGGCTTCAAGGCAATGGATGCCGTTGTCCAGGGTATGTCCTCGGCCCTCTGGAGCGATTTCAATTTTTATGGACCCATCGTTACGGCGCCACGGATTTTCCCCGCGGTGGCAGCAGCGCAAGTCCTGCTTTCCACGCTGGTGTATGACGAGACGAGCAAGATATCCGACAATGCCAACATACCGATTAAAAAATATTTTTCTGATTTTATTGGGAAATTAGCCGTGGGAGCAGCAAGGAAATAGAAGTGAAACTATTCCAATAAGATAAGGTAATAATCCTCTCGCAGAGGCCGTAGCGTTAGGATGGTTCACGTTCTTCTTCGCGATTTCCGCACTGTCGCGAAAATCATTTTTTGCTGTAAGGAGGATGCATGACAACATTGAATGCAAGAGATAGGGTGCTGAAGCTTTTCGCCGGAGAGGACGTGGACCGGCCACCCTGCTTCAGCGGCATGGGCAACGTCACTACCGAGGGGTTGAAATCACTGAACCAAAAGTTTGCGGCAACACACCTTGACGCGAAGATGATGGCTGCGGCTGCAGCCTCAACGTATAAGCTCTTCGGATTCGAGAGCGCGGTTGCGCCCTTTGACCTCTGTATCGAGGCCGAGGCACTGGGATGCGAAATCAATGTCTACGCCCACTCCGAAGATCTACTGTATCCCACGATAAAGACAAAGCTAATTCACAATGAAACCGAGATGGAAATCGCCGTTCCTTCCAATATAACGACTCGCGGCCGGGTGCCGCTCATGGTCGAAGCCATCAAACTGATGAAGAAGGACGTCGGCAGCGAGACTGCCATTGGTTCCTACGTCCTGGGTCCCTTCACCCTCGCCGGCCAAGTCATGGAGCTGAACGATCTCCTAAAGCTTTCCTTTAAGAAGCCAGACAAAGTGGGCAAGCTTCTCGACCAGCTTGCCGAGGTAAGCATCCAGGTTGCAGGACAGTACGAGAAGGCAGGAGTGGACTACATCACGGTGCGGGAGATGGGGGCAACTTCAGACGTGCTCTCTCCCCGTGTGTTCAAAAGTCTTATCCTCCCCTATCTCAAGAAGATCTTCGCGACGATAAAAGTCCCGAGCGTTCTCCATATCTGCGGCAAAACGAATGACATCGTTCCCTTTATGGCCGAAAGCGGGGCGCGGGCAATAAGCGTGGACCAGAAGAACGACGTTGCCGAAACGCGCAAAAAACTGGGTCCTAAAGCGATCATCTTCGGCAACTATGATCCCTACAATGTGCTGGTCTCGGGCACGCCAGACCTCGTGCGACAGACGATGAAAAAATGCATGGACGACGGCGTTAGCGCCGTCTGGCCCGGCTGCGATATCTGGCCCACCGTGCCGGCAGACAATTTCAAGACGATGATGGATGAAGTCAGAAAGTACAGGAGGTAGTCCATGGCAACCGAAGAGAAGAAAAAAGAGTTGTTAGAAAAACTGCGGAACGCCGTAATCCAGTACGACGAGGACACGGCAAAAGAGACTGCCAACGAAGTCTTGAGCGTAGGCATGGACGCGAATGACGCGATCTTCAACGGCCTCGTCTCTGGCATGGTTGAGGTGGGCCGTATGTTCGAAGCTCAGGAGTACTTCGTACCAGAGCTGCTCATGTGCGCCGATGCTCTCTATGCCGGCCTCGATATCCTGAAACCCCACGTTACTCAGCTGGATCTCGGTGTCAAGGGGTCCGTGGTGATCGGGACGGTCGAGGGCGACGTTCATGATATCGGCAAGAACATCGTGAAAATGATGTTTGACGTTGCCGGCTTCACGGTCTATGACCTTGGACGTGACGTGCCGCTGGATAAGTTCGTTCAGGAACAGCTCAGGACCGATTCCGACCTGGTCTGTCTCTCGGCTATGATGACGACCACCATGACAGGCATGAAAAAGGTTATCGACGACCTCCGCACCAAAAACCCCAATGTCAAGATCATGATTGGCGGCGCGCCCGTCTCCCAGGACGTTGCCGAAAAGTACGGAGCCGACGGTTATGCCAAGGACGCCACAAACGCACTCAAGGATGCCATCAATATGATTGCTTCCCTCAAGAAGATGAAAGATGAGGTAGAAGCAAAGAAAGCAAAATGAAGTCCGTGCTTCGACGCGAGCTTTTGTGCCTGGGCGCCAGGGTATTCGGCGTCGCAGGACTCCGAGGGCATGTGAGCGGTGAACTTGCTCACTTGGAAATTGCTGTGTCCATCGGCGTGGATCGGCGGCTGAACGAGGATACGCTGAGTCAGCTCATGAAGCTCCAGAAGCATACGGTGCGGTTCCTGAAATCCCGGGGCTACCGTACGCTCGCCATCCCTCCGGACTCGGATCGGCAAAAAGGGACCTTCATTTCAAAACTTTACAAGCTCTTTACTCACAAGATGGCAGCGACCTCTGCCGGAATCGGGTGGATTGGGAAGAACGGACTTCTCATCAATCCTGACTTTGGGCCCCGGCTTTCTCTGGTCACTGTGCTGACCGACGCGCCGCTCGAGCCCGATGGACCCATTGAACACTGCCTCTGCGGAGACTGTATGCTCTGCGTACAGTACTGCCCGTCGCAGGCAATCACTGGGGCGGAATGGTCCCGCACCGCTCCCTTCGTTGAACTGGTAAACCTAAGTGCCTGCAGAAGCCACAAGGCGAAGAAACGAGCCACTGACGGCAAACCCAACTGCGGGCTGTGCATTAACATATGTCCCTACGGGCGAAAGGAATCAGATTCGCATAATGCGGAAGCAAAAAAGCCCGCTCTTGAGCGTTGCTAGCATGGGTCATTCCCGCGGTTTGTCTCCGTTTTAATTCGCGTCCATCCGTAATTGCCGTGTTGTGATATATCTCTATCAGGAGGAAGTGCATGATTAAGAAACATAAGGTAATATTCCAGCCCTCGGGCAGACGCGGTGAAGTGGAGGAAGGCAAAACCATCCTCGAGGCTGCCCAGTCGCTGGGAGTTGATATTGAAGGGCTCTGCGGAAACAAGAAGGTCTGCGGCAAGTGCAAGGTAAGGATCGAGGAAGGATATTTTGAAAAGGACAACATCGATTCCGGTATGGCTCATCTCTCGCCGCTGACCGAAGCGGAGAAGAAGCACATCACGCCCGAGGACGGACCAGGTATCCGCTTGTCCTGTACTGCCGAGGTACACGGCGACGTCAAAGTCTTCGTTCCCGAACGCTCTCGTGCGGGCAAACAAGTTGTACGCAAAGCTGCCAAGGAGCTCACCATCAAGCTCGATCCAGCAGTAAAAAAATACAATATCGAGCTCGTTGCGCCAACGCTCCATGATATGACGACCGGGGACTGGGAGCGCGTGCTCAAGTTTCTCGAGGACGACTACGGACTCAAGGGGCTCACTTTCGATTATATGGTTCTGAAGGACCTTCAGAACATACTGAGAAAAGGTGCGTGGAAAGCCACGGTCACGGTCTGGATGGACCGGGAGATCATCAAGGTGGAACCGGAGTTCGTAGATGCAAGCTACGGACTTGCGGTCGACATCGGGACCACAACCTGCGTAGGCTACCTCACCGATCTGAATACAGGCAAGGTCGTGAACACAGAGTCCATGATGAATCCCCAGGTTCCCTATGGCGAGGATGTCATGTCGCGCATCACCTATGCCATGAGCAATTCCGGCGGCCTCGAGACCATGCAAAAGGCGATTATCCAGGGTCTGAACGAGATCATCGAGGGTGTCGTCAAGGAAATCAAAAAAGACGGGCCCCATCCCGGTTACATAATTGACGACCTCACGATCGTGTTCAACACTGCCATGCACCATATATTCCTCGGGTTGAATCCCGAGTTCATCGGCCGCTCTCCCTTTATTCCCGCTGTCCAGAACTCTCTTGACATCAAGGCACGCGATTTAGGTCTCAAGATCAATCCCGCCGCATACATTCATGTGCTTCCCATTGAAGCTGGCTTCGTAGGAGCGGACAACGTCGGTGTGCTAATCGCCGAGGAACCCTATAACCAGGATGAAAACGTATTGATCATTGACATCGGGACGAACGGCGAACTGCTTTTAGGTAATCGGAACAAGGTCTGTTCCACCTCCTGTGCAACGGGCCCGGCTTTTGAAGGTGCCCAGATCAAGTTCGGCATGCGCGCCGCACCAGGCGCTATCGAAACCGTCGAGATTGACCCTGTGACAAAGGAACCACGCTACAAGGTCATCGGTAAAGCTGACTGGCATACCCATATCCACAAAGTGAACGCTAAGGGCCTTTGCGGCTCAGCCATCATCCAGGTTGTGGCCGAGATGTTCAAAGCTGGCATTATTGACAAGTCGGGTAGGTTCGTTATGGACCTCCCTACTCAGCGGATCAGAAAGGATGCCGACGGCAAACCCGAATATGTGCTAGCTTGGGAAGCAGAGACCTCCATCGGCCAAGACATCACTGTTACCCAGGGCGATGTCCGTGCTCTCCAGCTGGCCAAAGGCGCACTCTATACCGGAGCCAAGCTCATGATGAAACGGCTTGGCATTACCACGCTTGACCGGGTGATCCTCGCTGGCGCTTTCGGGAGCCACATTGACCGCGAGGCATCACTCGTGCTCGGCATGTTCCCTGACTGCAGCCTTGACAAAATCTATGCCGTGGGGAATGCAGCTGGCGACGGTTCGCGAATGGCGCTCTTGAACCGGGGTAAGCGTCGCGAGGCAAATGAGCGGGCGCGCTGGGTGGAGTTCGTCGAGATCGCGACTGACCCGGCATTTGAGAAAGAATTCATGCAGGCGATGCATATCCCGCACATGAAAGACAAGTTCCCGAATTTGAAGGAGCTGCTCGAAAAGTCGAAGAGCATGGTCGAGATAAAAGCATAAACTTGGCACCACGGGGGCAAGACGAAGAAAACGCGCAAAATTGTCATGATTTTCACCGTACCTGCTTAGCGTGGATGTCTCTTCTTTTATGTTTTAAATTATCACGGTCGGTCCCGTAGGTGATAATGTGGTTGCAGGGGCGGGAACGGTATGCCGTTCACTCTCTTCCCAGCTCAGGGCCATGAAGGGAAAACTCTCATGACGAAGCTCATCTTACACTCAGGAGCATGCGGCTATACCGTCACGGTCAAAGCGGAAAAGGCCCAGGGCGGCAAGATCTCCCTCACCCTGGAAACTGAATGCGAAATGGTAAAAAAAATGCCCGTCGACATCTCGGTCCTGGATCAGTATGTTCCGCTCGCCGGTTTCCTGACCAATCCTGTGTACCAGTCCGCAGCAAAGCACTTAAGGCATGGGGCATGTCCCGTGCCTTCCGGTATCCTGAAGGCCATCGAGGTCGAAGCAGGCTTGAACGTTCCGAAGGACGTGACTTTCTTGTTCGTAAAAGAATAAGTTGATCTTGCTGATCCCTTCTCCCGCGCACGCAGGCAGTAGGGATAATCGCGTATCGGCTATCTTTCCGATATGGTACAATAGGACAAAGGCAGACAACGCGAACGCATGGGAACAATATTGATACTGGCTGCGTATGCAGCATACGCATCGTTCTGGATACGCTTTTATGCGCATATACTCGTGTGGCGGAGGGCTGTCAGGAAGAATCCTCTGCCTGCGTCAGCTGGCGTTCCATTGCGGGGGAAGCCATGCGCGCTTGCGGTAAGGGATGTACTTCTTTTTAGACGGCTTCTCATGGTGAACCCCGCACTCTGGATCGGTGAGTGGGTTTTTCATGCAAGCTTTCTCCTTGTTCTTGCACGACATCTGCGTTTTTTTCTGAACCCAATCCCCCTGTTGGTCTGGTATCTCCAAACCCCGGGCTTGATTGCCGGATACCTTCTTCCTCTCTCGCTCCTTTACATCCTGATCATCCGGCTTTGCACAAAACAGGAAAAGTACGCGGCACCGGCTAACGTCTTCCTTCTCTGTCTGGTACTGGCCATCAGCGCTATCGGCGTGCTGATGCAGGCACAATTCAAACCGGATCTTATCGACGCGAAATTGTTCATCTACGGAATCATGAGTTTCACGCCGGCTGCCGTTCCCGGGAGCGTGCTGTTCATGATTCACTTCCTCCTAGTCCTCGTCCTGATCTCGTTTCTCCCGACACACATTGTCACGGGGCCAATCGTTATGCTGGAAGCGAGGAAACGGGAGCAGGCACTTCAACTGGTGATCCATGAAAAATAAACGATCCTTTATCGAAGAGCTTTTGCCGAGCCAGATCCTCGAAATCGACGCCTGCACCCTTTGCGGTGAGTGCCTTAAACATTGCCCCGTGCAAGATGTTACCGGCAATCCCGCAGTTTCGCCGCCGGAGAAGATTCGCATGTTCCGCGAGTTCATCCGTGCAACCGACGGGCTCAAAGCCAGGATCTTCGGCCCGAGTGAGGCAGACCGTAAGATGCTGGAAGACTTCGTCAAGGCGGTATATGAATGCACGACCTGCGGCGCTTGCGGACAGAACTGCACGGTAGGCATCTTTACACAAAGGCTCTGGCCAGCACTCAGAAAAGAAATGGTGAAGCGGGGCCTCGGGCCGATCGGTGTTCAGGCGAATTTGCCGAACGCGATAAGAAATTCCGGGAATCCCTATGACAAGCCTGCAGTTGACCGCTACAAACCCTGGTTCCCGGAGACCGTAAAGGTCGCCGAACGTGCGGCCGTCGCCTATTACGCCGGATGTACTGGCGCGTACGAAGCGCAACCCATGGTCATAGGCGACGTTCTCGTCCTGAATGCCATCGGGGAACCCTTTACGATGCTATCGCCGGAAGATGAGGTGTGCTGCGGTTTTCCGCTCTTTATTTCAGGCCAGCACGACGAGCTCAAAGACCTCATAACAAAACTGGTAAACGGATATAAGGCAAAAGGGGTCACGGTTCTCGTCTGCTCCTGTCCCTGCTGCGTGAACATCATGGCTCGGGACTGGCCCCTGTTCTACGGCGGAGCGCTTCCGTTCAAAATCCGGCATATCACGCAATACGTCCTGGATGCTGTGAAAGCGGGGAAATTGCGCTTGAGCAAGGAGCTGCACGAATCCGTGATCTACCACGACCCCTGTTATCTTTCCCGAGGTGTGGGCGTGATCGAGGAGCCGCGCGCAGTGCTTAGGAGCATTCCCGGTATCAGGGTCCTCGAGTTCGAGCGGCACGGTTTGAACTCCCAGTGTTGCGGTTCCGGTGGCGCGGCAAGAAAGGTCTTTCATGAAAACGCCATCGCTATGGGCAGGAGAACGATCGACGAGGCAGTGGCGAAAAAGGCGGACCGCTTGATTTTGAGCTGTCCTGCGTGCTATGCTAAAGTAAACGAAGCGATGAAAGGTCATGCTAACCAGATACAGATCACAGATATCATGGAACTGGTAAGCGGATTGATATAAATAGCGCAAGGAACCGGGAACATCTCCGGCCTGCATCAACATAGATCGCCCATGCAGAGCTTCCCTAGGTGGATAGAACAGGAAGCACTGTAAGACAGAAAGACGAATTCCGTGCTTGCCGCAACCTGGCAAGCGTGCTTGCCGGTGGTTAAATCGCTTTGGGAACGCAAGGTGGGCTCATGAGCCATTTTTCAATTCAATGCAGGAATTGCGGAAAAATCCTCGACAATACTTTTTGTTCTTCCGGCGAACACTGCAAGGATTCGCTGCTCGTCACACGTTTTAGCGATGTCCGGTTTGCTGAAAGCTCGGCAGCCGGTGTCTGGAGATTCAACTGGCTTCCCGTCCATGAACCGAACTTAGCACAGGCTGGCCCTGTGGTGTACCAGTCTGAAGGACTCGCACAAAAAGTCGGGCTCGAGCATCTCTATATCGCCTTCAACGGGTATTGGCCGGAGCGGGGGGCATTCCTTGAAACCTGCACATTCAAGGAGCTTGAGGCAACGATTGTGCTCCAGAATGCCCGGGAATGCGGTATGAAAGGCCTGATCGTAGCATCGGCAGGAAACACCGCCCGCGCATTTACACACCTTTCCTCAATGACCGGTTTCCCTGTACTTATCGTTGTTCCGAGGATGTGCCTTGCAGAAATGTGGTATCTAGAAAGCTCCACCGCAGTGCCGACGCTTGCTGTAGGCGATGGTGACTACGCGGACTCTATTGATGTTGCCAAGAAGATCGCCCTGACCCTGGGGTTCCCCTATGAGGGAGGAGTAAAAAACATCGCGAAGCGCGATGGTCTCGGCATCGTCCTGCTTGAAGCGGTTGCCCAAATCGGACAACTTCCGGACCATTACATTCAGGCTGTAGGTAGCGGGGCGGGCGCAATCGGCACATGGGAGATGGCCGAACGGTTCGTTAAAGATGGCAGGTACGGCTCGAAGCTCCCAGCCCTTCACCTTGGACAGAATCTGCCTTTTGCGCCGATGGTCCATGCTTGGGAAAAAGGCAGCCGTGAGCTCTTTCCCCAGGATCTGAATCCGGAGCTCATCTCCCGGATAACAACGCGAATTCTCTCCACACGCTACCCCGCTTATACGATACGCGGCGGCGTTTTTGATGCGCTGGTTGCGAGCGGGGGAACAATGTACGGAATCGAAAACGACGACGTATACGCCGGCATGGACGCATTCAACAAAGCCGAAGGAATAGATATCGTGCCTGCCTCCGGCGTTGCCGTTGCCGTGCTCGAAACAGCGGTGAAAAAAGGCACAATCAAGAAAAGCGATATTGTCCTGCTGAACATCACCGGCGGCGGCGAAGGCCGGTTGAGACAGCATAAAACGACATACTCCGTTGCGCCGCAGTTCATTTCCAAAAAAGCATCTGAGAAAGAAATCGGGGAGCTGCTGTGTCATGTCCTGAAGAAGAGCTCATAGCCATACTCAAGAAAGACGGCGTCTCCTTCACCGCCACGCTGCCCTGCGAGAAGATCAAGACCCTACTCGAAAGAATCGCGTGTGATTTCACCCACGTACCTCTTACGCGGGAGGAGGAGGGAGTCGGCATCTGTGCCGGTGCTGCGCTCGCTGGCATCCGGCCAGCCATGTTCGTCCAGAGCTCAGGAATTGGAAACATGATAAACGCCCTGCTGTCACTCACGCAATTCTACGAGCTTCCGCTGGCAGTGTTCGTCAGCCGCAGAGGGGTTTACCGCGAGAAGATCGAAGCTCAGCTCCCGATGGGACAACGCCTCCCGCAAATCCTGGCAGGCGCCGGAATTTCCTTTACAGAAATAGACAGCAGCCTTGATTTCCGCACCGCGGATCGCGAACTGCAGAAGGTATTCAACGCCAATAAGATTCATGCGTTCCTGCTTAGTCCGGCAGTGTGGGAGGGATCAGACTGTAAGGGCAATGATTCGGCGACAGGGATTCTTCAGAAGCAAGAGGCTGCCCTGCATGAATCCAGTATCGTGCACTCTGCATCGGCACCGACCCTTACGCGCTACGACATTATCAAAGCAATCGCGCCGTACCTTGCAGGAAAAGCCGTGGTGAGCAATCTTGGCTGGCCCTCAAAGGAGCTCTACGCGATCAAGCACCAGCCTTCAAACTTCTACATGCTCGGCAGCATGGGTATGGCCACGCCCGTCGGACTCGGCATTGCGCTGACGTCGTCAAAAGATGTTGTCGTGATCGACGGCGACGGCAGTCTGCTCATGAACCCTGGCACACTGGCAACAGCAGCCCATACCGCTCCTAAGAATTTGACGATTATTGCGATCGACAATGGCGCCTACGGTTCGACAGGTAATCAGCCGACCTTCTCTGCCTCCAGCGTGGATTTGGCCGTGGTGGCTCGGGGGTTTGGGTTTAGGGACACGCTGAAGGTAACAACAGACAAAGAATTAACTGAGGTAATGAAGCAGCAACGACAGGGTCCCGCTTTTATTCATGCTCTTGCCATCCCGGGAAATAAAGACGTGCCGAACATCCCGGTCCCTCATCAGGAAATAAAAAAACAGGTGATGGCATTTTTGGTGAAGTGTCGATAATGGCTGCCTGTGCCAAGCGCGGGCTCGTCTTTCGCCGGGAAACCTCTTCCTGCTACAACCTGCCCGTTTTCTGGTATTCCTGAATATAGACTTTGAGCGCCCTCAGGATCATCCAGTCCATGGTAACACTATTGTCCTTTGCCATCTGGACCATTGCGTCTATGAGATCCTTATCAATCGTGGGGATGCTGGACGACAGTGGCTGCGTAATGGCTTCTTCGCTCAAGCCTTGCTCGGCTCCGGACGCCCGCTTCTGGTATTCTCGCCGAAGAATGTCCTGAAGGCCCTTGACATCTCCGCTCGTTATTGCCTTTCGGACATCCTCTGGTACTTCTGTCGACATCGATTCGTGCTCTGTCTCCTTTACAGCGGAGAATCCAGGCTGCTCCTCCTGCACGGAAGACGGCGACGTAATGGAATGGTCCCCCATGGCCATCATCCCCGTCATGCCCATCATCATGTTTACAAGGTTCCTCGCATATTCATTATCCGGCATTTCCTGTTTTATAAATTCATCGAGCTTTCCTTCCGCCATGGCCGCGGCGAGCCGATCTGAAATAAGTCCACCCGGATCATCAGGCTGTTCCGAATGCCGCTTTCTTCCAAATGCCGTCTTTGGTGGTGTCGGAAGCGGTTTTTCCTCTTTCATGATCATCCCTGCCTTCCCTTACCCTCAACTCATTGCTCGCCTTACACCGTGGAGGGGAAAATATGGTTACATCACATTCAGAATGTTTATTACGCTTGACCATTACACTCGCTACTCTTCCATAATTACCAGAAGTACAATATCTCATGGTTTCGACGATGTCAAGACCTGTCATAACGAACATTCTTGCCACCGGGTCGCCAGCACTCATCCTTTTTGCCATTGAAGTTAAAAAGGAGAAGGGGTACACTAGTGGACGCTTTTTCAATCCTGCACACTACATGCAACGAAGCAAAAAGGAGACCATTATGATTCAAGCCAAACAGGGAGACACCGTCAAGGTACACTATACCGGCAAGTTGGATGATGGGACAGTCTTCGACACGTCCCGGAACCGGAATCCTCTCCAATTCACAATCGGCAAGGGGCAGGTTATCGTGGGATTCGAGCAGGCCATCGACGGCATGACCACCGGAGAATCCAAGACAGTCACCATTCCCATGGAAAACGCATACGGACCTCATCGCAAGGAAATGATTATTACTATGGAACGGAGCAAGCTACCTGCTGACCTAAACCCGAAGGTCGGTCAGCGCCTTGAACTTACCCAGATGGACGACCGAAACATCCTCGTCACGGTCACGGCCGTCACGGATTCAATGTTGACCCTTGATGCCAATCATCCACTATCAGGAAAAAACCTTGTCTTCGACATTGAACTGGTCGGGATCATATAGCGCAAATGCTATCCGACAGGAGTAGGAACTTTTTGAACATTTCCTGGCGCATCCAGCATTGCACGCTCAGGGAGCAGTATTACCGGCTGAAGTACGAAGTTCCTCGAGATGATTCGGGAATCAATGTCTCAGGAAACAAAGATGATCAAAGACCCAGGTAGCGCTATTCATTAAAATATTTTGAATTCCATAGAAAAAAACGCAAAAAACCTTTAAACACCCCGCGTCAGCAGAGGCGGGGTGTTTTTTTATGATGAAAGAGCGGTGGTATGCGTCTTGATGTCGAGCAGTTTTCTCACATACAACTGTTGCACGATCGAAAGCACATTGGAGAGCGTAATATACAGCAGGAGGCCAGCGGGAAGCCAAGCAAAGAGGAAAATGAATGCGATGTTCATGAACATCATGATTTTCTGCTGCTGTGGATCCACGCTGGTAGAGGTCATCTTCATCGTAAAGATCATGCTCACGCCCATCAGGATAGGCAAGATATAGTACGGATCATAAACCGATAAATCCTTGATCCAGAAGGAAAGGAATGGTGATTGACGCAACTCGATGGACACGGACAGCACGTTATAGAGAGCGATGAAGAACGGTAGTTGCAGCAGCATCGGCAGACACCCACCGAGCGGGTTGACCTTGTGCTCCTTGTACAATTTCATCATTTCCTGGTTCATCCGCGCCGAGTCCTTCTTGTACTTTTCGCGGATTGCGAGGAGCTGCGGCTGTATCTTCTTCATTTCCTCCATGGCTGTTGCGCTCTTGAGTGATGGGTAGAACAGAAGTGCCCTTACGACGATGGTAAGCAAGATGATCGCAATGCCATAGTTTTTCGTGATGATATAAAAATTTTTCAGGAGCCAAAACATCGGCTTCGCCAGGATGCTGAACCAGCCGTAATCGACCATCTGTTCCATACCGTGACCTTGGGCTTCAAGAAGCGTAAAGCTCTTTGGGCCGGCATACAGAGAGAAGGCGTGCGCTTCCGGTTTTTCTTTGACGGTTAGGTCCGTTGTGAGCAGGTCGCCGATCTCTTTCGGAGCAGATGCCCGCTTGCTCGTAACGATACCATTGACGTCGGACAGTATCGTTGCGGTAAAATACTTGTCATCCTGACCGAACCAGTCAATGGCCCCCGCGTGCTGCACATCTTCCTTGATGCTTGTCAGCTTATCGGAAACCAGCTTTCCATCAACAACAGCGACAAGCCCTACGCGGCCACTGGCATCCTTGCTTACCTTATCGGCTATACCGAAGTCAGTTCCGAGAGAGAGCGTATATCCGTCAAGCCCTTTGGTTTGAATGACAACATCAACCTTATAAGAATCGTCATGGAAGGTGAGACGTTTTTCAATCTCTATGCCCGCCGGTCCCTTGTAGGTAAGTACTAATGTCTCAGAAGGCTTGTCTTTGCTAAGACGGATCTGGTCGCGATCAGCTTGATATGAAACCTGTGCGAGCCGATTCAGGGCCTTGTCAAGTGGTCCAACCGTGAGCGGTGCAATCATGTCATTTCGGTTAATACCCTCGTAGGAGGGCAGGAGCTGCACGTTGCCGAGCTCTTTCTTCTGTTTCTCTGGCGGCGTCTGGCCCATGATGCGTTTATAGAGGGCGCCTAGGCCAACCTCGGTCTTGTCAGCCTCCCGATAGTGTTTCAATTCCCATCCCGAAATGACACCGCCTGCGGTATTCACGCTGGCCTTCACGAGGTCAGTTTCAATGACGATTTCCCTGCCCGCAACTGCCTGCTCTATCTTCGATGCAGCGGTTTCCGGATGTTTGGACGGTCGCGCTACTTCTTCTGGTTTCTGCTCAGGCATTGCCTCTTTCGTTGTTTCAGGAACTGCAGGCTTCTCTGGCAGCTTAGGTGCAAAAAAACGCACGTAGACGAGGAAGACAAGCAGCGAAAGTGAAAGTGCAATAATGAATCTCCTTGTTTCCATGAATCCTCCGAGCCTATTTTACAGGATCATATCCCCCGGGATGCAAGGGGTGGCACTTGGCAATCCGCATGGCTGTCATCCCGAGCGCCCGCAGGGTAGGCTTCTGCTCGAATGCCTCTACGGCATATTCAGAACACGAAGGGGTGAACCGGCATGCTGACGGTAAAAACGGGGAGACATAACGTTGATAGAGGTGGATGATTGAAATAAAAAAACGATTCACGGTCTGGTGCCTTCCGGATTCTGCTGAATGAGAAGAACGGTCCTTCGGAGAATTTCCTCCACTGTCCTCATGATCTGCTCATAGGGCGCATCGTAAAGCCCTTGTCGCGCCACAAAGACCAGGTCATACGCCAGTGAGTGACCCTTGAGGGCCTTTATGACGCAGTTCCTGATTCGCCGCTTAACCTTGTTTCTTTTTACCGCATTCGCCAGCTTCTTGCTGACGGATATCCCGACCCTGAAGTTCCCCTCGTCGTTTGTGGTATAAAAAAGAGAAAGACCGTCCAGAGACAGTCTTTTTCCTTTCATCGCAGCAATAAACTCAGTATTTTTTCGCAACCTCTCGCTTTTCTGGTATGCGTACGGCATGATTCACATCCCGCAAGGGATGCTAAACAGCGAGACGCTTTCTTCCCTTGGCTCTACGACGATTAATCACTTCCCGGCCCTTTGCGGTGCTCATCCGCTTCCTGAAACCCTGCGCCCTTTTTTGTTTGAGATTGCTTTTTTGTGCTGTTGTTTCAGACATCGTTCCTGCTCCTTCTCGGATAATTTGGACAGGGGGGTATTATAAGCGAAAACAGAAATATGTCAAGCAAAAACCATGTGGAAACAGGGTTTTGACTTTATCCGGCGTTTTTGGTAGATTGCTGAGGAATCTTATGAAAAAAGAAGCTCTCCTTATAAACGTGATCGGTGATGCAGCATTTTTCCACTGTGATGGCAAAGAATTTCTCTCCAAACGATTGCGTTTGCACAGCACCTCGGGAATTTGCGATTGGTGCATCCCGTGTGCTTATTGGGAAAAAATAGCTGCGTACGTCGAGTTAATTTTTTAACAGGAGCCGTTATTCCTTCCCTCGTACCCATGTCATGCGAACTTCTTATACCTGGCCTATAGATGCAATCCTGCTTCTTGGCCCCACCGGTGTGGGGAAGAGCCCCTTGGGTGACACCATTGCTCGGTCTGGCCTGTTCGGGCGTCGATGCCATCATCTCGACTTCGGCTCAGAGCTT
>Ga0187779_10001336_pt1 | contig 15434 bp, 13 predicted proteins | sample 1015_Q2_SP10_10__FD_132435 | JGI IMG/M metagenome (GOLD analysis project Ga0187779, IMG submission 132435) | Tropical peat soil microbial communities from peatlands in Department of Meta, Colombia - 1015_Q2_SP10_10_MG | ecosystem: Environmental > Terrestrial > Soil > Wetlands > Peat | place... | reverse complement strand
TCTACTTCTGGGACCGCGAGAAGGACGTCCCGCCGATGGAGATGGAAGGCCTGCCGGCGAAGGAGATCACTCTGGCGGAGCTCATGCACGGCGCCGGCTACCGCACGCTCGGCTTCGGCAAGTGGCACCTCGGCCAGGCCAAGGCGATGGAGCCGCAGAACCGCGGCTTCGACGAGTATCTCGGCTTCACGCCCGGCGCCTCCATGTATCTCGACCCGGACGACCCGAATGCCGTCGGCTCGCAGCAGCCGTTCGACCCGATCGACGCCTTCCTGTGGGCGAACCTGCGCTTCTGGGTGAACAAGGACGGGGGCCCGCGCTTCAAGCCCGACGTCTACATGACCGACTATCTGGGCCGCGAGGCGGCCCGCGCGATCGAGGCCAACCGCAACCGGCCCTTCTTCCTCTACTTCGCGCCGAACGCCCCGCACACTCCGCTGCAGGCCGCGAAGGCCGACTACGACGCGCTGCCGCAGATCCAGGACCACGAGCTGCGCGTTTACGCCGCGATGATCCGCGCGCTCGACCGCAACGTCGGTCTCTTGCTGGACGCGCTGCGCGCCAACGGTCTCGAGAACGACACGCTGGTGATCTTCACCAGCGACAACGGCGGCGCGAACTACATCGGCCTGCCCGACATCAACCGCCCCTTCCGCGGCTGGAAGATGACCTTCTTCGAGGGCGGCGTGCACACGCCCTTCTTCGCCCGCTGGCCGGCCAGGCTGCCGCGCGGCTCGCGCTTCGACCCGCCCGTCGCGCACGTCGACATCTTCGCGACGGCCGCGGCCGCGGCGGGGGTGGCGCTGCCCGCCGACCGCGTCTACGACGGCGTCGACTTGGTGAAGCTGGTGCGCGGCGATCCCGACACACGCGCGCGCGAAGCCATCTACTGGCGCTCGGGCCATTACCGCTCGATCCTCGCGCACGATTGGAAGCTGCAGGTGAGCGAGCGGCCGAAGAAGAACTGGCTCTTCGACCTGTCCACCGACCCCACCGAGAAGACGAACCTGGCCGACTCGCGCCCCGACAAGCTTGCAGAGCTGCGCGCCATCCTCGACACCCACGACGCGCAGATGGTGACGCCCCTGTGGCCCGCGCTGATCGAGGGGGCGATCCCGATCGACCGCTCGCTCTCGCAGCCGAAGCAGCCCGGCGAGGAGTTCGTGTACTGGGACAACTAGCCTGCGCCCCGAGATGACTCGCGCGGCGCCGTAGCGTACTGTGCGCCCGCGATGGCTCTCGGCACGCCCCTCGAGAAGGGGCTCAAGGTCGGCGCGCTCGGCTTCGTCTCCAGCCTGGTGATCGGCGTCGCGTCGACCGCGCCGGGCTACAGCGTCGCGGCGTCGCTGGGCGTGGTCGCCGCGTCGGTCGCCACCCAATCGCCGGGCGTGCTCTGGCTGGCGTTCCTGCCCATGCTCGGCACGGCCTTCTCGTACTACGCGATGAACCGGGTCGACCCGGACTGCGGCACGACCTTCACCTGGGTGACGCGCAGCATGGGGCCCTGGGTGGGCTGGCTCGCCGGGTGGTCGCTGCTGGCGGCCGACCTGCTGATCATGGCGAGCCTCGGGCAGATCGCGGGCAAGTACTCGTTCCGCCTGTTCGGCGCGAACGCGCTCGCGGCGAGCCCGTTCTGGGTGACGGTGGTCTCGGTGGCGTGGGTCGTCGTGATGACCTGGATCTGCTACGTGGGCATCGAGGTGTCGGCGCGGACGCAGTGGGTGCTGCTCGCGGCGGAGGTCGCGGTGCTCGCGCTGTTTTCGAGCGTGGCGCTCGCCCGCGTGTACGCGGGCGCCTTTCCCGACTCACTCGAGCCCGCGCTGCACTGGCTGAACCCGTTCGAGCTCGACGCGACGGCGCTGAATGCCGGTGTCCTCACCGCCATCTTCATCTATTGGGGCTGGGACACGGCGGTGGCGGTGAACGAGGAGACGGAACGCGCCCACCACACGCCCGGCCACGCGGCGGTGGTCTCGACGGTGTTGTTGCGGGGGATCTACCTGCTGGTGTCGGTGGCGGCGCAAGCCGTGCACGGACCCGCGTTCCTGGCGGCGCACAAGGAGGACGTGCTCTCTGCGCTCGGCGGCGAGGTGCTGCCGTTCGGGCTCGACAAGCTGCTCGACGTGGCGGTGCTGACCTCGGCCTCGGCCGCGACGCAGACCACGATCCTGCCCGCGACCCGCTCGATGCTGGCGATGGCGGCGCACGGCGCCGCGCCGCGCGCGCTCGGCGCAATCTCGCGCTACTCGACGCCCGGCGTGTCCACGCTGTGGATGGGCGCCGTCTCGATCGCGTGGTGCATCGCGCTCTCGCTGGTGAGCGAGAACGTGATCGCCGACTCGGTCACCGCCACGGGCCTCGCGATCTCGTTCTACCTCTGCATCACCGGGATCGCCTGCGTCACCTACTTCCGGAGGGCGCTCTGGAACGACCTGCGCACCTTCGCCGTGGCGGGCCTCGCGCCCCTCGCGGGCGCGCTCGGACTCGGCTACGTCTTCGTGCGCTCCTGTATCGACCTGGCCGATCCGAGTCACTCCGAGAGCGGCGCCTGGCTCGGGGTCGGGCTGCCGCTCGCGATCGCGTTCTGGTCGTCGGCGATCGGGGTGGTGTTGATGCTGTGGATGTGGCGGGTCGATCCGACCTTCTTCGAGCGCCGCATGCAGGCGGCGGGGCCGGAGACGCGGCTGTGAAGACCCGCGCGCTGGCGCTCTGTGCCTTGCTCTCCGTCTCGGGCCGGGCCGAGGCCTGGAACGACTTCGCGCACATGGAGATCGCAGCGATCGCCTGGGCGAAGCTCGTCCCCGACGCGAAGACGCGCGTCGCCGCGCTGCTCGAGCGCAACCCCAGCTATCCGAACTGGATCGTCGGCGCCCGGGCGGCCGAGCGCGGGCGCGTCGCGTTCCTGCGCGCCGCGACCTGGGCCGACGCGATCCGGAGCGACTCGCACTTCGACGACGACTCCCAGGACTCGCCAACCGCCAGCCAGAACATCGGCTACGGCGACCTGTTCAGGCACAAGTACTGGCATTTCGTCGACCAGCCGTTCTCGCCCGACAACACGCCCACCACGCCCGCGCCCGCCCCGAACGTGGCCACGCAGATCGCCGCGTTCCGCGCCGCACTCGCCTCGCAGGACCTGTCCGACGACGTGAAGTCGTACGACCTGACCTGGCTCCTGCACCTGGTGGGCGACGCGCACCAGCCGCTGCACTGCGTCTCGCGCTACGACCAGGCCGACCCCAAGGGCGACCGCGGCGGGAACACCGTGCGCATCACCGGGAACGAGCCGCCCGTCCCCTGCGACGACCCGCGCTTCTGCCCGTACGGGCCGCCCGGCAACCTGCACGCGCTCTACGACGATGCCACCGGCAGCAGCTACTCCACCGCTGCGGCCTCCGCCGCCGCCGCGAAGCTGCCCGACGCGCCTGACGCCAAGGCCCAGCTCCTCGACGAGAAGGTGTGGGTCCAGGAAGGGCTCGAGCTCGCGCGGAGCAGCGTCTACGTGAAGCCGATCGGCATCGGGCGCGGCCCCTTCGCGATCACCAAGGACTACCAGCGCAAGGCGATCGAGCTGGCGAAGAGGCGCGTGGCGCTCGCGGGCGCGCGGCTCGCCAGCCTGCTGAACGAGGCGTTCGGCAAGGAAACGGCCGAGCCGGAGCCCTGAGCCGGCGCTAACCTGCGCGCCGTGCTGACCCCCGACGAGCGCCAGGTCTTCGAACGCGACGGCGTGGTCGCGCTGCGCGGCGCGGCGAACGCCGCCGCGGTGGGAGAGCTGCGCGCAGCCCTGCAGGCGCGCATCGCAGCGAGCGCTGCGACGCTCACGCCGTCGCAGCTCGCGGACCTCGCGAAGCAGCACGAATTCGCCGCGACCTGGGGTCCGCGCGTGATGGGTGCCGTCGACGACCTGCTCGGATCCGGCCGCTGGGAGCTCCCGAAGGCCGCCGGCCAGGTCCTGTTCGCGAGCGCGCCGACTCCCGGTGCGCGCTGGGACGTGCCGCACAGCGTCTGGCACCTGGACTATTCGGCCCCGGGTTCGGCGCGGACCCTGCCGGGCGTGCAGCTCTTCGTGTGCCTCGACCGCGTGGCGCCGCGCGCCGGAGGCACCGTGGTGATCGCGGGCGTTCACCGCGCGATCGACGGGATCCGGCGCAGAGCCGGTGACGCCTGGCCCGGCCGGTCAAAGGACGTGCGCCGCGAGCTCCATCGCGCCTCGCGCTGGTTCCGCGACCTCTGCTCCACCCGCCCGGGAGAGGACCGCGTCGGTCGCTTCATGGCCGGAGCGGGTGATCAGGTCTGCGAGTCACTCCGCGTGGTCGAGCTCACGGGCGAGCCGGGGGACGTCCACGTCGTCCATCCCTGGTCGATCCATGCGCCGGCGCCCTCATGTGGCGACCGCCCGCGGCTCGCGCTCAGCGAGCGGATTCGCGCGCGCGAAGGGTGAGCTAGGGTTTCACGAAGCGCAGCACGAAGCGGTCGCTGGTGCCGCGCTTCTCGCCGGCGCTGCGCGGCGACGTGTTCCAGTCGCGCGTGTCGGCGGGGTTGCGGAGCACGCTCGACGCCGCGGCGAGCTTGAAGCCGGCCCTCTCGACCATCCCCGTGAGCGCGCCCTCGTCGATACGGTGCAGGTTCAGTGAGTCGAGCAGGCTGCCGCCCTTCGCGGCGCTGTGGTCGACGATGCCGTACACGCCGCCCGAGCGGAGCGCCTTCAGCACGTCTCCGTTGACCTTGTTCATGTCCGCGCCCTGCAGCACCAGGTCGTGGTAGTTCATGTTGATCACCACCACGTCGAGCGAGCCCGGCGGCACCGGCAGGAAGTCCTCGCTGAACGCCTTGTGCACCGCGACCACGTTCGCGAGCGCGGGGCGCTTCAGCCGGTTGGCCCAGGCGTCCTCGATCTCCTTGCGCTCGGGCGGAAAGATCGGCTCCTGCGACCACACCTTGCCGCTGGGGCCGACGATGCGCGCAAGCAGCTCCGACGTGTAGCCGCCCCCCGCGAACAGGTCGGCGACCTTCATGCCCGGAGCCACGCCGAAGAACGCCAGCACCTGCGCCGGCTGCCGCCCGGCGTCGAGCGCCTTGTCGGCGTCGGGCCGGTCGGGCGACGCGACCGCGTCGCGGATCGCCGCCGGAATCTTGTCGTCGGCCAGCGGCCCCTGCTCCTGCACGCTCGCAAACGCTCCCAGCGCAAAGCACAGCAGCAGAGCGGAACAGACGGCGTTTCTCATGGCGGCGGCCCTCCCTCGCGGTTGCGGAGTTAGACGCGCGCGCGCAGGCCGTGTTTCTGCAGCCGCCACACCAAGAGATCGATGCGGTCCTGGCCGAAGAACGGCTCACCTTGGAACACCATGGTGGGCACGCCCCAGTGACCAGCCTTCTCGAGCGCGGCCTGGTTGTCGGCGATCACTGCGTTGAGCCGCGCCGCCTCCGCAGGCGGGGCGATCGCGCGGTCCATCTCGGCCAGGTCACCCCCCGCGCGCTTGGCTGCGTCGAAGAGGTGCGAGCCCTCGTGCCAGGCGACCGTGCCGCCGAAGATCACCCGCGAGACCTCGGCGATGAAGGGCAGTCCGAAGCCGCGCTCCGCTGCCAGCGCGCCCAGGCGCGTGAGCCGGTAGATGTAGGGCTGCTCCGCCGCCACCTTCCGCGAGGGGAACTCCTGCACGATGGGGTCTGGCCGCGGCCAGCTGAACGGCATGCCGAGTGACTCGGCGATGCGCAGGCAGTCGCGGACCAGGTACGGCGGCCAGAGCGGATTCACCCGGTCGAAGAACCCTTCGATCCGCACCGCGATCGGCAGCACCGGCCGCACGTGGATCGCGACCTCGGTGCGTTTCTCCAGCTCCAACAGCCGGGGCGTGGCGAGATAGGAGTACGGGCTGCGGAACGACCAGAAGACGTCGACGTCGAGGGGCATGGCGGAGGAATCGTCTCAGATCCGCCCGAACAGATCTACCGAGGTCGGTTCCGCAGCTTCTCGCCTCGCGGTAGGCGAAAAGCGCCTCTCAGCCGATCGCCGTCCCCGGCGCGTCGAAGTCCAGCGCGTGGCCGGCGCCCGGCACGATCCGGGTCTCGGTCGGTCCGGCGAGGCCCGACGCGAACTTCTTGGCGTAGCTCGGCGGGACGACGCGGTCCTCGGCACCCCAGACCAGCTTCACCGGGCAGCTGATGCGGTGCAGGCGCTTGGCGAGACCGAGCTCGCCGACGGGCCAGAGGAGCCTCGCCGCGGCCTCGGTCGCGCGGTTCTGAACGATCGCCCACTCGGTGGCCGCTTCGGGCGAGAGGCCGGCGGGCGGAGTGAGTCGCTCCTTCGCGAACTCCGCGGGCTTGGCCGAGAACAGCGCAGGGATCTCGTTCACGCGGCGCGCCCACACGTCGGCGACAGGCTCGCTCTCGTCGAACAGGCCGAACGGCGCGATCAGCGTCAGCTTCTTCACGCTGGCGCGCGAGAAGGCGCCGGCTTCGGCGGCAAGGGTGCCGCCGATCGAGTGGCCCACGAGCTCGGCGCCGTCGAGGCCCGCGGCCTCGAGCAGGTCGAGCGTGCAGGCCACCCAGTCCGCCAGGTTGTCGAGCTGGCGGTGGAGCTGACCGCCGCCGGGGAAGCCCGGCAGCGACGGCACCACGACGCGCCGGCGCTTGGCGAGCTCGTCGAGGAACGGGGTCCAGGCGTTCAGCCCGCCCAGGCCGGCGAAGACGCCGAGCGCCTCGCCGGCGCCCTTCTCCCACACGCGGATCGACTCGCCGCCAAGCTTGACGAAGGACTCCACGACTCCGGGCGCGCTCATCGCACCACCACCGGGCGCGGGTTCGAGCGCTCCTCGCGCGGCAGGGGCTTGGGCCACCAGAGGTTCTCCCACTTGTCCTCGAACAGGCCCTTGAGCTGCGGAGCGACGCGCTTGGCGAAGAGCTCGGTGTTGTAGAACGCGGTCTCCTTGTTCATGTTGCCGAACTGCAGCAGCAGCATGAGCTGGCCGACGTTCATGTTGATCGCGACCTCGCGCAGCTTGTCCGCGACCTCGTCGGGGCTGCCGATGATCACGTAGCCCTTGTCGACCATCTCCTCGAACGTCGGCGGGCCATAGGCGATCGCATCGGTAGCCTTGTTGGCTGCAGCGACGACCTGCGAGGCCACCCGCGCGCGGATCGTCGCCTCACTGGAGTAGCCGGCGGGGTTCGCGTAGCGCGCATCGACGTGCAGACAGCGGTTGTAGAAGTACTCGGCCGGCTCCCGGTAGAGTTCGAGCGCCTCTTTGTGCGTCTCGGCCACGCCGACGAATTGCAGGAACCCGGCGCGGAACGGGTTCTTGTCCTTGCCGAGCCGCTCCATCTCGTCCCAGAAGCCCTGCATGGTGGCCTGGCCGAGCTTGTAGCCGAAGTAACTCAGATAGGCGTAGACGTAGTCCATCTCCGCGCACCAGTGCCAGGTCTCCACCGAGCCGCCGCCGGGGATCCAGATCGGCGGGTGCGGCTTCTGCAGCGGGCGCGGCCACGGGTTGACATAGCGCTGCTTGTTGAAGCGGCCGTTCCACGCGAACGTGTCGGGCGTCGTCCACGACTTCAGGATCAGGTCGTGCGCCTCGAAGTAGCGCTCGCGCAGCTGGCTGGGGTTCTGGCCGTAGGCGAAGCAGGTGTCCATCGGCGTGCCGACGGGGAAGCCCGCGACGAGCCGCCCGCCCGAGATGCAGTCGAGCATGGCGAACTCCTCGGCGACCCGCATCGGCGGGTTGTAGAGCGCGAGCGAGTTGCCCATCACCACGATCGCCGCGTCGCGAGTCCGACGCGCCAGCGAGGCGGCGATGATGTTCGGCGACGGCATCAGCCCGTAGGCGTTCTGGTGGTGCTCGTTCACACACACGCCGTCGAAGCCGATCTCGGCGGCGAATTCGAGCTCGTCCATGAAGTCGTTGTACATCGCGTGCGCTTTGGCCGGCTCGAACAGGCGCGAGTCGATGTCCACCCAGACCGACGGGTGCTTCTTGGTGAAGTCGTCCGGCAGGTCGGTGTAGGGCATCAGGTGGAACCACAGAAGCTTCATGACGCGGCCTTTCCGGGGGGCGACGTCCCCGCCAGCTGGTGGAGCGATTCGCGCAAGAGCGCGTGAGCGCGCGCGAAGCCCAGGCGCTCGTCGAAGAACGCCGAAGTCGAGAGCCCGACGATCAGCGCGTAGGCGGCCTCCGCGGCATCGGCGGGCGAGCGGCCCGGCGCGCGCGGGTACTGGGCGAAGGTGTGGCTGAGCCAGGCCTTCACCATGCGGTCGAACTGCGCCTTGGTCTGGTGCAGAACCTTGTCGTGGACGGCGAGGCCGAAGAACTCGAGCGTGATGCCGAGGTCGGTCTTGTGCAGGAGCTTCCCGCCGAAGAAGTACTCGGCGACTCTGTCGAGGCGCCGCTCGACCGGCTCGACGTCGAGCGCGGCGAGCCCGGTGGTGATCTGCGCGGTCACCCCCTCGAAGCAGGCCGCGAGGATGTCCTCCTTGCCGCGGAAGTAGTAGAGCAGGTGGCTCGGGGTCATGCGCGCGGCGCGGGCGACGTCGGCGAGCGTGGTCGCGGCGAAGCCCTGCGCCAGCATGCGCTCGAGCAGCGCGTCGACGATCAGCTCGCGCCGCGTCTTCACCTCCCCTTCCAATTCGGCTTCCTCTTCTCTGCGAACGCCTTCGGCCCCTCGACGAAGTCGTCGCTGTAGGTCATCTCGTGGATCGACTCGTACTGCGAGTTGTCCATGGCGTGGCGCAGGTCGGCGATGTCGCGGCTCTTCATGACCGTCTCCTTGGACGCGCGCACCGAGAGCGGCGAGCACTCGAGGATCTGGTCCGCCCAGGCGCGCGTGCGCTTCATCAGCTCGTCGTGCGGCGCGACGTCGGTGACGAAGCCGAGCTCCTTGCCCTCCTGCGCCGAGACCCGCCGGCCCGTCAGGATCATGCCCATGGCCTGCTTCAGCGGGATCATGCGCGGCAGCCGCTGCAGGCCGCCCGCGAGCGCCGCCAAGCCGACGCGCGGCTCGGGCAGCGCGAACACCGCCTTGTCGCTGGCGATGATGAGGTCGCAGGCGAGCGCAATCTCGAAGCCGCCGCCCATCGCCACGCCGTTCACCGCAGCGATCACGGGCTTGGTCATGCCGAAGCGCGCACTGAGGCCGCCGAAGCCCTTCGCCGGCTGGCCGCGCATGTCGCCACCGGTCGCCTGGTACTTCAGGTCGTTGCCCGCGGAGAACGCGCGGTCGCCGGCCCCCGTGATGATGCCGATCCACAGATTGTGGTCGGCCTCGAACTCGTCCCAGAGCGCCGACAGCTCGCGGTTCGCGGGCGGGTGCAGCGAATTCATCACCTCGGGGCGGTTCATGGTGACGATGAACAAGTGTCCGTCGCGTTCGGCCTTGCAGAACTCCGGCATCGGCTTCCTCCCGATTTTGAACGCCATTCTACATGCTGCATCGGGTAGGATGCGCCGGCCCGACCCGGGTGAGGAGCCATGAAACTCGACCAGCTGTTTTCGGTGAAAGGGAAGATCGCCCTCGTGACGGGCGGCACGCGCGGCATCGGCCTGATGATCGCGCGCGGCTTCGTGGAGAACGGAGTGCGCACCTACGTGTGCTCGCGCAAGAAGGACGCGTGCGCCGAGGCGGAAGCCGAGCTCGGCAAGCTCGGGGAGTGCCGCGCGATTCCGGCCGATCTGGCCACCCAGGAGGGCATCGCGCAGGTGGTCGGCGAGCTGTCCGGACGCGAGCCGGCGCTGCACATCCTGGTGAACAACGCCGGCGCGAACTGGGGGGCGCCGCTCGACGAGTTCCCGGAGTCGGGCTGGGACAAGGTCATGGACCTGAACTTGAAGTCGATCTTCTTCCTGACACGTGACCTCCTGCCGCTGTTGCGCAAGGCGGCCACCCACGCCGACCCCGCGCGCGTGATCAACATCGGCTCGATCGACGGGCTGCACGTGCCCATCCTGGAGACCTACGCCTATTCGGCCGCGAAGGCAGCGCTCCACCACATGACGCGCGTGCTCGCCCGCAAGCTCGCGCCCGAACACGTCACCGTGAACGCGATCGCGCCCGGGCCCTTCGAGAGCCAGATGATGAAGGCGACGCTCGAGCGCTTCGGCGAGATGATCAAGAAGCAGAACCCGCGCGGGCGCATCGGCGAGCCGGAGGACATGGCGGGCACCGCGATCTACCTGGCCTCGCGCGCGGGCTCGTACGTGACCGGAGCCGTGCTGACGGTCGACGGCGGAAGCGTCACCACGATTTGAATCCGTTCGACGACGCGGGGCTGCCCGCGTGGCTCGAGGCGCGCGGCCTGCTGCGCGCGGCGGGCGCGCGGGTCGAAGCCGCCGGCGACGGCAACATCAACTGGGTGCGCCGCGTGACCGCGGCCGACGGCGCGCGTCTGATCGTGAAGCAGGCGCGGCCCGCGCTGGAGCGCTTCCCGGAGTACCGCGTCGACACCGCGCGCATCGTGTTCGAGGCGCGCTACATGGCCGTGCTGCGCCGCGAGGTGCCGGGCCAGGCGCGTGTGTTGCCGCGAGTGTTCTTCTTCGACGAGCCCGAGCGCGCGCTCGTGCTCGAGGACGTCGCGCCGGCGGAGCGGCTCGACGCGCTGCTCGACGCGGGGCGAGCCGGGCCCGACACGCTGTTCGCGCTGGGCGAGTTCCTCGGCGCGGTGCACCGGGCCACGGCGCGCCACGCCGTGCTGCTCTCGCGCGAGTTCCAGAACGACGAGATGCGCCGCCTGCACGGCGAGCACATCTTCACGCTGCCTTTCGCGCCGAACGACTTCCCGATCGAGCCGCGGCTGCGCGCGCTCGCGGACGAGGCGCTGGCGCAGCCCGGCGTGCGCAGCCACATCGCCGAGCTGCGCGCGCAGTACTACGAGTCGCGCGAGTCGCTCGTGCACGGCGACGTGCAGGCCGGAAACGTGCTCGTGCAACGCGAGCGCCCGCGCCTGCTCGACGCCGAGATCGCGCACGTCGGCGACCCGGCCTTCGACCTCGGCCAGGCGCTGGCGCACGTGCACGTGCACCGCGTGCGCGCCCGCGACGCGGAGCTCTGCGAGCGCTGCGAGAAAGCGCTCGTCGACGGCTACGCGCCCACCCGCGCCGAGCTGGAGCGGGCGCGGGCCTACGCGGGCGTGGAGATTCTGCGCCGTGCGATCGGCGCCGCCCGGCTGCTGCTGGTGGGCACCACGGCGCGCGCCGAGCGCGCCCTCGAGCTGGGGACGGCGCTGCTCTCAGGCGCGGTGTAAGCTGCGCCTCCCGATGCAGGCGCGCGAGGCGGTCGAGACGACGAGCGGCGAGACCGCCGAGCTCGCGGCGGCCGACGAGGCGCGCTTCGCGGCCGAGGTGCGGCGCAGCCTGCCGCGCAACTACGCCTGCCACCTGTTCCACGGCCTGTTCGGGCAGACCGGCTTCCGGCTGGTCACCGCGCCGACTTTCCTGCCGGCCTACGTGCACACGCTGTCGGGCGGCTCGGCGGTCTGGGTCGGAGTCGCGCGCGCGGCTCAGTCGCTGGGTCAGTGTCTCTCGCCGCTCTTCTCCGTGACCGTGATCGAGCACCGGCGCCGCGTGCTGCCGGTGGCCCTGCGCGTCGGGTCGCTGGTGCGGCTGCAGGTGCTCGGCATGGGGCTCGCCGGCTTCTTCCTGGGCTCCGGCCAGAACCTGGTGGCGGTGTGCGTGTTCCTCGCGCTGTTCGGGTTCTTCATGGGCATGCAGGGGGTGGTGTTCAACTTCCTGCTGGCGAAGGTCATCCCGCTCGAGCTGCGCGGTCGGCTCTCGGGGCTGCGCAACGCGCTTGCCGGCATCACCTCGTCGACGGTCGGCTATCTCGCGGGCGCCTGGTTCGTGGAACGCAACACCTTCGGCAACGGCTACGCGACCACCTTCCTGGTCGCGTTCGCGCTCACCGAGTGCGGGCTCCTGGTGATGATGCTGATCCGCGAGCCGGACTCGCCGGCGGTGCGCGAGCGCACGCGCGTCGGCTCGCGGCTGCGCGACCTCATGCCGCTCCTGCGCGCCGACCCGAACTTCGCGGTGTTCCTGCTGGCCGGCGTGCTCGCGAGCCTGGGCCGGCTGGCGATGCCCTACTACGTACTCTACGCGCAGGAGCGGCTGGCGATCGGCGGCCGCGAGCTCGGCGTGCTGACCGCGTCCTTCCTGCTGGCGTCGTCGGTGCTGAACCTGTTCTGGGGCGTGGTCGCCGACCGGATGGGGTCGCGCGCGGTGTTCCTGGGCTCGCTCGCGGTGTGGATCGGCGGCACGCTCGCGCTGTTCGTGACCGAAAGCTTCCTGGGGCTCAACGCGGTGTTCGTGGCGATCGGCTGCGGCTTCGGCGGCTTCCAGATGGCGCAGCAGATCCTGGTGCTCGAGTTCGGCCGCCGCGAAGATCTGCCGCTGCGCATCGGCGCGGCGAACTCCTCGACCGAGGCGATGGGAGTGATTGCGCCTCTGGCCGGCGGGCTGATCGCCACCTGGTTCTCCTTCCGGGCGGTGTTCGCCTGCGCCATCGCCTTCAAGCTGGCGGCCGCGCTTCTCGTGCAGCTCCGCCTGCGCGAGCCGCGCGCAAGCCTGCGCGGGCCGGTCGGGTAGACTGCCGAGCGTGGCGCCCCACAGGCGTTGGTCGCTCGCGCTGGCCGCCGCGCTCTGGTTGGCCTTTCCGCCCGACCTGCGTGCGGACGCGGCGCCCGAGCCGAACGCGCCCGCCAACCCAGGAGCACCGGCCGCGGCGGAGCCGCCCTCGACGATCGCCGCGCCAGAGATCGCCAGCCGCGCGGAGACCGCGAAGAGCCTGCTCCAGCGTGTCGCCGAGCAGTCGGCCGAGGACCCGATCCGCGTCGAGATCGAGGACAAGCTGCCGGAGATATCGGCGAAGCTGCGCGAGCGGCGGGTGCGCGCCGAAGAGCTGATCGGCGGACCGGCGACGACCGCGGCGCTGAACGACGTCGACAACGAGTGGCGGGCGCGGTCCAAGCGGCTGGCCGACTGGCGCCTCGCGCTGACCCGAAACGCCCAGGCGCTCGAGAGCCAGCGCTCCGACCTGGCCGACGAGCGGGCGCTCTGGGAGCGCACGCGCGCTGCCGCCACCCCCGGGTCGCTCCCCGCCGCCACGGTCTCGCGCATCGACGAGACGATCGCCGCACTGTCGGCGGGAGAGCGCAAGCTGAAGGCGCAGATCGCCTCGATCCTGGTGCTGCAGAACGAGGTCGCCGAGGAGGAGACGGTCGTCCACGAGGTGGTCGACCGCGTCGCGAAGCGGCGCGCCGAGCTCACCAAGCTGCTCTGGTCGCGCGACTCGCCGCCGCTGTGGACGGCGGCGGCCTGGATCGCCCCCCAGGGCGGGACGACGCTGCGCGAGAGCATCGAGGACGCGCTCGAACGGCGCGCCGAGCTGGTGTTCGAGTTCTCCGGCGCATCTCTGCTGCGCGTCGAGGTCGAGGCGGCGGTGTTCGCGGCGGTCCTGCTCGCGACCCTCGCAGCGCGCCGGCGCGTGCGCGAGGCGGCCGCGGCGCAGGCCGACGCGGCGCTCACCGTGCCGACGCGCATCGTCGAGCGGCCGATCTCGGCGGCGCTCGTGGTCGCGCTGTTCTCGGTCAACTGGTTCCTGCCGCGCGCGGCGGGGCTCCTGAACGAGACCGAAGGCCTGGTGCTCCTCGTGCCGGTGATCCGCCTGCTGCCCACCGAGCTGTTCACGGCGCTCCGCCCGGGACTGGTGGCGCTCGCGCTGCTGTTCGTGGGTGGCACCTTCCGGGGTATGCTCGGCGCGGTCCCGCGCGCCGAGCGGATGATGCTGCTGCTCGAGAACGCGGGCATGCTCGCGCTGCTCGTCTGGCTGCAGCGGCCGGCGCTGGCGAGCCGGCTGCGCGCGATCGGCCGCTTCGGCACCGCGGTGCTGCCCGTGGCGCGAGTCGCGCTGCTGGTCACGGTGGCATCGCTCGTCGCGAACGCGCTGGGGCTGGTGCAGCTCGCGCGGCTCCTGCTGCGCACGGTGCTGATCAGCCTCTACGCGGCGATCGCGATCTACGCGCTCACCCGCTTCGCCGGCGGCGTGGTCACGGCGATCGTGCGCAGCGACCCGGCGCGCAGGCTGCGCTCCATCCGCGACCACGGCGAGCTGGTGCGGCGGCGCGTCCTCGTCGCGCTGCAGTGGTTCGCCACGGCCGCGTGGATCGTCACGGTGCTGCGGGTGCTGGGGCTGGAGGTGGGGGTCTGGGGCACGCTCTCGACCGCGCTCGCCGCCAGGCTCGAGGTGGGCACCGTCTCGCTGTCCCTCGGCAACGTCGTCGCGTTCGTTTTCAGCCTGTGGCTCGCGAGCCAGGTCTCGCGCTTCGTGCGTTTCGTGCTCGACGAGGACGTGATGCCGCGCATTGCGCTGCCGCGCGGCGTGCCCGCGGCGATCTCGACGGGCCTGCACTACACCATCCTCGGCGCCGGCATCCTGATCGCGATCGGCGCCGCGGGCGTCGACCTGTCGAAGTTCTCGCTGCTGGCCGGCGCGCTCGGCGTCGGCATCGGCTTCGGCCTGCAGAACGTCGTGAACAACTTCGTGTCGGGTCTGATCCTGTTGTTCGAGCGGCCAGTGCAGACCGGCGACATGATCCAGGTGGGCGACCTCTCGGGCGAGGTGAAGCGCATCGGCATCCGCTCGAGCACCGTGCGCACGGGCGAAGGCGCCGACGTGATCGTGCCCAACGCGAGCCTGATCTCGGACCGCGTGGTGAACTGGACCTTCTCGGACCGGCTGCGGCGCGTGGATCTCGCGGTCGGCGTCGGCTACGGCAGCGACGCGGTCAAGGTGCTCGCGCTGCTGCTCGAGACGGCGCGCGCCAACCCGGACGTGCTCTCGCTGCCCGAGCCGACGGCGCTCTTCACCGGCTTCGGGGAGAGCGCGCTCTCCTTCCAGCTGCAGGTGTGGTGCCGGATCGAGCTCGGCGGGTCGGTGAGGAGCGGCCTGGGCGTGGCCGTGTTGGAAGCCCTGCGCGGCGCGGGCATCCAGATCCCGTACCCGCAGCGCGACCTGCACCTGAAGGTCGATTCGGACCGTCAAAGCGTTTGAAACTGCCCGCTGGACCGTGTTAATAAGGTTCAACTGGTCGGTCCAGTGGGGTAGGAAAAATGCACGAAAGCATCGCACGGCCGTCCCGGCGATCGCGGGCCGAGTCCAAGGAGGCGACCCGCCAGGCGCTGCTCCAGGCGGGGTTGCTGGAGCTCGTGGAGCACGGACTCGACCTGCCCAGCCTCGACGCGATCTGCGCCCGCGCCGGCTACACGCGCGGAGCCTTCTACGTGCACTTCAAGGACCGCGAGGACTTCTTCGTCGCGGTCATGGACTGGGCGCTCTCGGGGATCCTTCTGGGCGTGATGGGCGCCAACGGCCAGACCGACCTGCACTCCGCGGTCGCGCGCTTCTCGCACTACATGACCCACCGCGAGTGGCCGGTCGTGGGCAAGTACCCG
>Ga0187779_10001335_pt1 | contig 15438 bp, 10 predicted proteins | sample 1015_Q2_SP10_10__FD_132435 | JGI IMG/M metagenome (GOLD analysis project Ga0187779, IMG submission 132435) | Tropical peat soil microbial communities from peatlands in Department of Meta, Colombia - 1015_Q2_SP10_10_MG | ecosystem: Environmental > Terrestrial > Soil > Wetlands > Peat | place... | reverse complement strand
GCCGGGAGAGCTGTGCCATCTGGTCGGCGAGCAGCTCCGGGTCGCCGACGTCGAGCCCGTCCGAGCAGATGACGACGACCGCGCCGCGCGCTGCACCCGTCCGCACGAGCGCGCGCACGGACTCGCCTATGCGCGTGCCGCCGTTCCAGTCGACGACCTCCGCCGCTGCGCGTTGCAGCGCATCCTCAGGGTCGGAGCTTGCAAGCGCACGCGTGACGCAGGTCAGGCGAGTGCCGAAGCAGTACGCCTCCCAACGCGCGTCCGTCCGCAACGCCGCGTGCGCGAACAGCACGAGCGCGCGCGAGTAGTCCGCCATCGAGCCCGAGACGTCGAGCAGCAGCAGGAGCCGGCGCTGTCTGCGACGCCGCGTCCGCCACGCGCGCTCGACCGGCTCGCCGCCGGTGCGGAATGAGCGACGCAGCGTCCGCCGAAGGTCCGGCGTGCCTGCGCGAGCCGGAACGCGGCGACGTGTTCGTCGCTTCGGCACGCTCAGCCTGAGCCCCTGCATCAGCTTCGCGATCTCGGCGAGCTCGTCGTCGGAGAGATCGGCGAAGCTCCTCGTGCGCAACAGCTCGACCGGGCTCGCGAGTGCGACCTCCTCCGGCTCGATCGCGACGCGAAGCCGTATTGGCGGCTCCGCGACCACGCCCTGGAACACGCGGTCGTAGACCGGGATCTCCTCGGGGCGTGAGACCAGCGTGAGCCGTCCCGCCCAGTAGAGGTCGGTCGGCTCGAGTGCGGCGGACGCGCGGCAGAAGTCGGCGACCCGGCCCGGGCCTGCGCGAAGGCCTTCGTCGCGCAGCGCCCGCGCGAACTCGACGAGGCGCGCGACCTCGTCAGGCACTGAAGAGCTCAGCCTCGGCGCGGCGCAGGTCGTCGTGGTTCTTCAGCGCCCAGCCCAGCGTCTCGCGCGCCGGCGCGCCTACCGCGTCGTCCGCGCCGAGCAGAGCCAGCGCGCGTGCCCAGTCGATCGCCTCCGCGACGCCCGGCGGCTTCGCCAGGTCGAGGGCCCGTAGCTCCGAGACCGCGGTCGCCACCGACCGCGCCAGCGACTCCGTGACGTCGGGCGCGCGCAGCCGCACGATCGCGATCTCCCGCTCGAGCGGCGGAAAGTCGATCCAGTGGTAGAGGCAGCGCCGCTTGAGGGCGTCGTGCAGCTCGCGCGTGCGGTTCGAGGTGACGATTACGACGGGCGGGCGCTCGGCGGCGATCGTGCCGAGCTCGGGCACCGTCACGCTGTAGTCCGAGAGCACCTCGAGCAGGAACGCCTCGAACTCGTCGTCGGCGCGGTCGAGCTCGTCGATCAGCAGCACAGCGCCCGAGCCGGCGCGGAGCGCGCGCAGCAGCGGCCGCTCGAGCAGGAACTCCGGGCCGTAGAGCTCCGACACGTGCTCGCGTACCTCGCCGGCCTGCAGCGCGCGTGCGTACAGGAGTTGACGCGCGTAATCCCATTCGTAGAGAGCCTGCGACGCGTCGATTCCCTCGTAGCACTGCAGCCGGATCAGCTCGACGTCGAGCAACCGCGCGAGCGTCTTGCCGACCTCGGTCTTGCCGACGCCTGCCTCGCCCTCGAGCAGCAGGGGCCGCTCGAGGGCGAGCGCGAGGTAGACCGCCGTGGCGAGACCGTGGTCGGCGAGGTACGAGTCGGACTCGAGCGCGCGCTCGACCTCTGCGACAGAACCGAACGTCATCGACGCATCGTAGGACGTGCAAACGCCCCCGGGCGAGGGGTATTGTCGGGCGCAGGAGAGAGCAACACCGGGGCCAAGGAAGGGAGGCCGGAGAGTCGTGTATCCCGCGAGTTTCGAGTACTTCGCGCCGACGACGCTCGACGAGGCGCTCGAGATCATCGGGCGCTACGACGAGGGTGAAGCGAAAGTGCTCGCCGGAGGGCAGAGCCTCATCCCGTTGATGAAGCTCCGGTTCGCATCACCGCGTGCGCTGGTCGACATCAACGGCGTGTCCGAGCTCGACACGATGACCGAGGCAGGCGGCGGCCTGCGGATCGGCGCGTTGACGCGGCACAAGGAGTGCGAGCGATCCGAGCTGCTCCACGGCCGCTTCGGCGCGCTCGGGGACGCGGCGCCGCAGATCTCCGATCCGATCGTGCGCAACCGTGGCACCGTCTGCGGCTCGCTCGCGCACGCCGACCCGCAGGGCGACTGGGGATCGGTGATGCTGGCGGTCGGCGCGGACGTCGAGGCGCGAGGGCCGGACGGGGCGCGCACGATCCCGATCGAGGAGCTCTTCGACGGCCCGTTCACGACGACGCTCGCCCCGAGCGAGGTCGTGACCGCCGTGACCATCCGCGATCCCGGCGCGAAGTCGGGTGGCACGTACATGAAGCTCGAGCGGAAGGTCGGTGACTTCGCCACCGTCGGTGTCGCCGTCCACCTCTCCTTCGACAACGGCACCGTCGGCCGCGCGGGCATCGGCCTGACGGGCGTCGGGCCGACGAACGTCAAGGCGACTGCCGCGGAGGCGGCGCTCGTCGGCGCGACGCTCGACGACGCGACGATCGAAGAGGCTGCACGGCTTGCGGCCGAGGCAGCCGAGCCACACGACGACGTGCGCGGCACGGTCGAGTACAAGCGCAACGTCGTGCGCGTCTTCACCGAGCGAGGCCTCCGAAAGGCGGCGGAAGGGAGCACGTCATGACCGAGGTGATCGCACCGCTCGAAGGCGCGATCACGCGCCCGATCACGATCGACGTGAACGGAACGCCGCGATCCGCAGTCGTCGAGACGCGCCTGCTACTCGTCCATTTCCTCCGCGAGACGCTCGGAATGACGGGCACGCACATCGGCTGCGACACGACGAGTTGCGGCGCATGCACTGTGTTGCTCGACGGCGTGCCGGTGAAGTCGTGCACCGTCTTCGCCGTGCAGGCCGAGGGCCACGACGTCACGACCGTCGAAGGGCTCGAGAGCGCCGACGGGCTCCATCCCATCCAACAGGCCTTCCACACGGAGCACGGCCTGCAGTGCGGCTTCTGCACGCCGGGGATGATGTTGACCTCGGCCGCGCTGCTACGGGACAACCCGAACCCGACCGACAAGGAGATCCGCTGGGCGCTCTCCGGCAACGTCTGTCGCTGCACGGGCTACCAGAACATCGTCAAGTCGGTGCACGCAGCCGCGGCGATCCTCACCGGAGAGGTGAGCTAGCGATGGCGACGACCGAGATCCGCGGCATTGGCCACTCCGTCGAGCGCAAGGAGGACGCACGCTTCATCCGCGGCAAGGGGAACTACGTCGACGACATCAAGCTCCCGGGCATGCTCCACCTGGAGCTGTTGCGCAGCCCGTTCGCGCACGCGCGGATCAACTCGATCGACACGTCGCGCGCGGCCGCGTTGCCCGGGGTGATCGCAGTCGTCACCGGCGAGCTGATGGCGCAGCACAACCTCGCGTGGATGCCGACGCTGTCCGGCGACACGCAAGCCGTGCTCGCCACCGACAAGGTGCGCTTCCAGGGCCAGGAGGTCGCGGCCGTCGTCGCCGAGAGCGTGTATGTCGCGAAGGACGCGCTCGAGCTGATCGACGTCGACTACGAGCCGCTTCCCGCGGTGACGACGCCGCAGCAGGCGCTCGAGGCCGATGCGCCGTTGATCCGCGACGAGAAGGAAGGGCAGACGGACAACCGCATCTATCACTGGGAGGCCGGGGACAAGGAGGCGACGGACAAGGCGTTCGCCGATGCGGACAAGGTCGTCTCGCTCGACACCTTCTATCCGCGTTGCCATCCGTCGCCACTCGAGTGCTGCGGCTGCGTCGCGGACGTCAACCCGGCAACGGGCGAGGCGACCGTGTACATGACCTCGCAGGCGCCGCACGCGCACCGGACGCTCTTCGCCATCGTCGCGGGGCTCCCCGAGCACAAGATCCGGATCGTCTCGCCGGACATCGGCGGCGGCTTCGGCAACAAGGTCCCGATCTATCCGGGCTACGTCGTCGCGACCGCCGCGTCGCTGCTGCTCGGCCGGCCGGTGAAGTGGATCGAGGACCGCACCGGCAACCTGATCTCGACCGGCTACGCGCGCGACTACCACATGCGCGGCGAGCTCGCGGTCAAGGACGGGAGGATCACGGGCCTGCGAACGACGCTGCTCTCCGACAACGGCGCGTTCTACGCGGACGCGCAGCCGACGAAGTTCCGGGCCGGCCTCTTCCACATCGTCACCGGCTCGTACGACATCCCCGCGGCGCACGTCGTCGCCGACGGTGCGTACACGAACAAGGCGCCCGGTGGTGTCGCGTACCGCTGCTCGTTCCGCGTCACCGAGGCGTCGTATTTGATCGAGCGGCTCGTCCAGACCGCCGCGTACGAGCTCGGCGTCGATCCCGCGGAGTTCAGGATGGACAACTTCATCAAGCCGGAGCAGTTCCCGTACGAGTCGGCGACCGGCTTCCTCTACGACTCGGGCGACTACCCGGCGGCGATGAAGCTCGCACTCGAGAAGCTCGGCTACGACGACCTGAAGCGGGAGCAGGAGGAGGCGCGCAAGGAGGGCCGCCTGATCGGGATCGGCATCGCGTCCTTCACGGAGGTCGTCGGCGCGGGACACGGCAAGGACTACGACATCGCCGGCCTCCGCATGTTCGACTCCGCCGAGCTCCGCGTGCATCCGACCGGCAAGGCGATCCTCAAGCTCGGCGTGCGCTCGCAGGGACAGGGTCACGAGACGACGTTCGCGCAGATCGTCGCCGAGGAGCTCGGCATCCCGCCCGAGGACGTCGAAGTGCGCGAAGGCGACACCGACAACACGCCGTACGGGTTGGGCACCTATGCGAGCCGCTCGACGCCCGTTGCGGGCGCGGCGACCGCAGTCATCTCGCGCAAGCTGCGCGACAAGGCGCGGACGATCGCGGCGCACCTGCTCGAGACGTCCGAGGACGACCTCGAGTGGGAAAAGGGCGCGTTCCACGTCAAGGGCGCGCCGGACCGGTCGACGACGATCCAGGACGTCGCGTTCGCCGCGTACACGAATCTGCCGGACGGGGTCGAAGCTGGCCTCGAAGGCGTCCACTACTACGACCCGCCGAACATGACGTTCCCGTTCGGAACCTACGCCGTCGTCGTCGAGGTCGACCGCGGCACGGGCGAATGGAAGGTGAAGCGGGTCGTGGCAGTGGACGACTGCGGCGTGCGGATCAACCCGATGATCGTCGAGGGTCAGATCATGGGCGGGCTGACCGAGGGATTCGGGATCGCCGCCATGGAGCTGATCACGTTCGACGAGGAAGGGAACTGCATCGGCGCGAACTTCATGGACTACCTGCTGCCGACGGCGTGGGAGACGCCAGAGTTCGAGCTCGGCGAGACAGTCACGCCGTCGCCGCATCATCCGATCGGCGCGAAGGGCGTCGGCGAGTCGGCCACCGTCGGCTCGCCCGCGGCGTACGTCAACGCGGTCGTCGACGCGCTCGCGCACGCCGGCATCCGAAACCTCGAGATGCCCGTCACCTCCGACAAGGTCTGGGCGGCGCTCCAGGAGGCTGGGCTGGCTGAGTGAACGTGCTCGTCGAGGCGGGGAAGCTCGCCGCAGAGGGAAGGCCGTTCGCCCTTGCGACGGTCGTGAACGTCGAGCGGCCGTCGTCCGCGCGGCGCGGCGACCACGCGCTCGTGACCGCGGACGGCACGCTCCGTGGTTGGGTAGGCGGTGCCTGCACCGAGCCAGGCGTGATCCGCGAGTCGCTCGAGGCGCTCGCCGACGGTGACATCCGGTTGGTTCGGATCGAGAGCGGGTGCGCGTCGGAAGGTGCCGTCGAGCTGTTGATCGAGCCACAACGTGCGGCGTTCCGGCTTGCAGTCGTCGGCCACGCACCCGCGGCGCGCACGCTGCGCGAGCTGGCCGGCGTGCTCGGTTGGCAGACGACCGAGCGGATCGACGGCGCGGAGGCGGTCGTGATCGCCTCGATGGGCCGTGAGGACGAAGCGGCGCTCGAGACCGCCCTTGCCTCGGGGGCGGGTTACGTCGGTCTCGTCGCGAGCTCGAAGCGCGCGACGGCGGTGCTCGCCGAGCTGCGAGCCGACGGCGTTGACGAGGAGTCGCTCGCGCGCGTGCGGAGCCCGGCCGGGCTCGACCTCGGCCCTTCGAGCCAGGAGGAGATCGCGGTCGCGATCCTCGCCGAGGTCGTCGCGTGGCGGCATACGCGAGACTCGCCCGTCGACCTCGTCGAGGAAGCGGTCGACCCGATCTGCGGCATGACGGTCGCCGTCGCTGGAGCGCGCTACACGCTCGACCGCGACGGCACGACGCTCTACTTCTGCGGTCCCGGCTGCCTGCGCAAGTTCGAGGCAGCGACCGTTTGACGGTGTTCGCCGCGGTCGGATGAAGCTCGAGAACTCGTTCGAGGTCCCGGCTTCGCCCGAGGAAGCATGGGCGTTGCTGATGGACGTCCCGCGGATTATCCCGTGCATGCCGGGCGCCAAGCTCGACGAGACGGTCGACGACGAGAACTGGAAGGCGACGATGGCGGTGAAGCTCGGGCCGATCTCGCTCTCGTTCGCCACCGACGTCAAGCGCGAGGAGGCGGACGATGCGGCGCGACGCGCGAAGTTGTCCGCGCGCGCGAAGGAATCGCGCGGCCGCGGCAGCGCACAGGCGACGATCGAGTCGACGCTGACCGCGCAGAACGGCGGCACGCGTGTCGACATCGTCACCGACCTCGCGCTGTCGGGCGCAGTCGCGCAGTACGGCCGCGGCATCGTCGCGGACGTCTCTTCACAGCTCGTGACCAAGTTCGCGGACTGCCTGAAGGCGCAGCTCGCGGCCAGTCCTGAGGAGGCACGTGCCGCGGTCGAGCAGCAGTCGGCCCCTGTGGGTGGGCTGCGCCTCGGCCTCGGCGCGCTCTGGCGGTCGCTCGGCCGAATCTTCCACCGCGGCAACCGCGGCTAACCGAGGTCCGTCGACGCGGAGTGACGCTTACGCGTCCGCGCGCGGGCGGCTGATCCAGACGAGGTCGCCGATCGAGAGACCGAGTCCCTCGAGCGCGTTCGCGGGATTGCCGCGGACGATCGTCAGCCAGCCCCGCGGATCGAAGATCACGCCGTACTCGCCGGGCTCGAAGTCCGCGTACGTGCTGCCGCGCCTCGCCCGAGCGGAGCCCGCAACCGCGGCCACTTCGACGCCGTCGGCATCGTCGAGGCCCGCCGCTGCGAGATGGGACTCGCGCACGTTCAGCTGGACGTTGCCGAACCGGTTGAAGTCGATCACCTCGCACTGGATCTTCCCGGCCTCCGTCTCCGGCTCCGCCATCGTCAGCTCGGCGAGCGTGGACGGATCGAGCTCCGGTCCGAGCTCGTCGAGCGACATCCCGGCGGCGAGGTGCGCGGTCGCAGGGCACATGGTGTCGCGCGTCCGGAAAGACGGCGCGATCGGCTCGGTGATCACGGCCGTCGACGCAATCTCCACGGCTTTCCGGACGCCGCCGTCGACGCGCCACGCGGGTGAGAGAAGGCCGTTGTCCGGGCCGACCATCAGACGACCGCCAGCAGTCTCGACGGCGACCTCGCGGTCCTTGCCGACGTTCGGGTCGACGACCGCGAGCACGACCGCCTCCTCGGAGATGTACGGGAGGGAGTCCGCGAGCAACAGCGCGCCCGACGAGACATGGAGCGGGCGGATGAAGTGCGAGAGGTCGACGATCGGACTCGCCGGGGAGATCCGACGCATGACCGCGTGACAGATTCCGACCCATTCACTGGAGAGGCCGAAGTCGCTGATGAAGACGATCGGGCGGGCGCCGGGCGGCATCGTCGGTCAGCATCCTCCGAGCAGGCGATCGATGCAACTTCGTGGTGCGGCGGCGTGTCCGGCATTATCGTGGGCAGCGAGTGGATGCTGGACCACAGACCTGGCACTATGGCCTCGTCGCCAAGTGGTGGGCCGAGTTCAACGACGACTTTCGCCCGCACGAGATTGCGTACTTCCAGCGGCACGTCGAGCGCGGTCAGCCTGCGCTCGACGTCGGTTGCGGCACGGGGCGCCTGCTGTTTCCGTTTCTCCGCGCCGGGCTCGACGTCGACGGCTGCGACGTCTCCGCGGACATGATCGAACTGTGCCGCGAGCGGGCCGGGCGCGAGGGGTTCTCTCCGGCGCTCTTCGTCCAGCCGATGCACGAGCTGGACCCGCCTCGGCGGTATCGGACGATCTACGTCTGCGGCGCGTTCGGGCTCGGCAGCACGCGTGAGCAGGACAGGCAAGCGCTGACACGTTTCCGCGAGTGCCTCGAGCCCGGCGGGACGCTGCTGGTCGACATCGAGGTGCCGTACGCCGATCCGCGGCAGTGGCGTTCCTTCCTGCCGGCCGAACGGAGCGAGTTGCCCGGTGAGCTGAAGCCGCCGCGCGAGCTGAAGCGTGCGTCCGACGGTTCCGAGCTCGGGATCAGCTCGCGCCTCGTCGAGCTCGATCCGCTCGAGCAACGCGGCACGCTCGAAATCCGTATCGAGGAGTGGCGTGATGGGGCGCTGGAGGAGGCCGAAGAGCGTTTGCTCACGTTCAACCTCTACTTCAAGTACGAGCTCCAGATGATGCTCGAGCGCGCGGGCTTTTCGTCGGTCGTGGTCGAAGGCGACCACAACGACGCGCCGCCGACACCGGACGACGAGTTCCTCGTCTACGTCGCTCGGGCGAGCTCGCCCGAGTGATGTCGGTCAGCCGGCGGGCGTGACGGCCGTCGGCGTGACGAGCACGTCGCCAGTCCTCGCACCGAGTGGGACGGTGGTGCCGTTGAGCGCGGCGTCGAGGTTCCACGGCGCGCCGATGCGGATCCAGAGCCTGCGCCCGACGAACCGAACCGTGGCGGCCCGCTGGAGCGTCCCGACGTAGAGCTCGCGTCCCGACTGGGAGCCCAGGCGGACGTCGAGCCAGCTCGGACCGCGTGTCGCGACGAAGCGGATCCTCGCGATCGTCGACGGTGCAGGCGTAGCCTCGACCGGTCGGACGAGCGTCGTCGTCCGCGCGACCGACCCGGTCGTCGTCGCGACAGACGACGTGAGCGGTGGGACGAGGGCCGGAGTGGTGGGTCCGCCCGACCGCGTGAGTTGCCAGCCGATCAGCGCGAGCAGGATCCCGATCGGGATCGCTGCGAGACGGAAGTCGCTCCACGACCGCCGCTTTCTCACCAGCACGGGACGGGTCGTCTGGATCATCTCCTCGTGCACGAACCGGCTGTCGTACTCGTCGACGAAGCGCTGCGCGTCGAGCCCCAAGTGGTCGGCGTACGCCCGGAGGAAGCCTCTTGCGTAGGCGGTTCCGGGGAGGAGGTCGAACCGCTCCTCCTCGAGCGCGCTGAGGTACCGCGCGCGGATGTGGGTGGCGTTCTCGACATCGAGCAGCTCGAGGTCTCGGCGCATGCGCGCCTCGCGAAGACTGCTGCCGATCTCGAACACGGGCGAAACTCCTGACTGCGGTGCCGATAGTGTCGCGCGTGACGCGCCGCTGCGCCAGGTCGTGGCGTCGCTGACGACGCAGGCCTCCCCGTTCTACGCTTCTCGCATGAGTGTTTGCCCGGTTTGCGGCCACGAGAACGAGTCGCGGGCGCGGTTCTGCTCAGAGTGCGGGATCGCCCTCGCGGGCCCGCGGCGGGACGCGCGCGCGGAGCGCAAGGTCGTGACCGTCGTCTTCGCCGACCTCGTCGGTTTCACGGCACAGTCCGAGCAACTCGATCCTGAGGACGTGCAAGCCCTGCTGGCTCCTTATCACGTGCGCCTGCGCACGGAGCTCGAACGCTTCGGGGGCACCGTCGAGAAGTTCATCGGCGACGCGGCGATGGCGTTGTTCGGCGCACCTGTCGCGCACGAGGACGATCCCGAGCGCGCGGTTCGAGCCGCACTGGCGATCCGCGACTGGATCGCCGAGGAGGGAAAGCTCCAGGTGCGGATCGGCGTGAACACCGGCGAGGCGATCGTCAACCTCGGTGCGCGTCCGGATTCGGGCGAAGGAATGGCCGCCGGCGACATCGTCAACACGGCAGCGCGCATCCAGTCGGCCGCCCCGGTCAACGGCATCCTCGTCGGCGAGGTCACGCAACGTGCGACCGCGCAGACGATCGACTACCGCGAGCAGACGACGGTCGCCGCGAAAGGCAAGGACGCGCCGGTTCCTGTGTGGGAAGTCGTCCAGGCAAGATCCCGCTTCGGCGTCGACGTGACGCCGAAGGTCCTCACCGAGCTCGTCGGTCGTGTGCGCGAGCTCGACCTGCTGAAGGGCGCGTTCGTCCGTGCGCGCGACCAGCGGTCGCTCGAGCTCGTGACGCTCGTGGGTGTCCCCGGGATCGGCAAGAGCCGGCTCGTCGTCGAGCTCTTCGCCACGCTCGACCGGGGCGAGTTGAGCACGGACCTCGTGTACTGGCGCCAGGGCCGATCGTTGCCGTACGGAGAGGGCGTCAGCTACTGGGCGCTCGCGGAGATGGTGAAGGCGCACGCAGGGATCCTCGAGACCGACAGCGCTGCCGACGCAGAGGCGAAGTTGACGCGGGTGCTCGACGGATCACTCGAGACGGACCTCGACTGGGTCCGATCACATCTACACCCGCTCGTCGGGCAGGCGTCCGTCGCAGGCGGCGGCTCGCGCGACGAGGCGTTCGCCGCGTGGCGTCGGTTCTTCGAGAGCCTTGCCGAGCAACAACCACTCGTTCTGGTCTTCGAGGACGTCCACTGGGCAGACGACGGCCTGCTCGACTTCATCGAGCATCTCGTCGACTGGGTGCGAGACGTGCCCGTGCTCGTCCTCTGCACCGCCCGGCTGGAGCTTCTCGAGCGGCGGCCGACCTGGGGCGGCGGCAAGCTCAACGCGGCGACGGCGGCGCTCGCGCCCCTGACGGACGAGGAGACGGCGGTGCTGATTGCCAGGTTGAGCGAGCGTCCGTTGCTCCCCGCGGAGACGCAGGCGGCACTCCTCGCGCGCGCGGGCGGCAACCCGCTCTACGCCGAGCAGTACGTTCGCATGCTCGCGGAGCTGCACGAGGGGGAGGAGCTGCCGTTGCCGGAGACCGTGCAGGGAATCGTCGCCGCACGTCTCGATGCGCTCCCGGTCGAGGAGAAGTCCCTGCTCCAGGACGCGGCGGTGATCGGCAAGGTCTTCTGGCTCGGAAGCCTCGCCGGCGTCGGGTCGGGCGACGACGACCTGGAGCAGCGGCTGCACGTGCTCGAGCGCAAGGAGTTCGTGCAACGCGCACGGCGGACATCGGTCGAGGGCGAGGCGGAGTTCGCGTTCAAGCACGTGCTCGTCCGCGATGTCGCGTACGGGCAGATCCCTCGAGGCGACCGGGCCGAGAAGCACCGGCTCGCCGCCGAGTGGGTCGAGTCACTGGGTCGTCCAGAGGATCACGCGGAAATGGTCGCCCACCACTACCGCAACGCACTCGAGCTCGCATGGGCTGCCGGTCAGAGCGTAGACGCACTCTCGGCGAAGGCGCGCGTCGCGCTCCGCGAGGCGGGCGATCGCGCGGCGTCGCTCAGCGCGCTCACCCGGGCGGAGCGCTACTACGCGGAGGCGCTGGCCCTCGCCGGAGAGGACGATCGCGAGCGCTTCGAGCTCCTCTTCAGGCAGGGGCGGGTGAAGTACCTCTACGACAACGGCGGTGTGGAGGAGCTCACCGAGGCGCGCGCGGGTCTCCTGCGACTCGGGGACCGCGAGGCGGCCGCCGAAGCCGCCCTGATGCTGGCGGACACCGCCTGGAGCCAGGGTGAGCGCGACTCGATGGTCCAGCATCTCGAGGACGCTCGTTCGCTGGTGGCGGGCACTGCTCCGTCGCGTGCACAGGCGATGGTGCTCAGCGACGTCTCGCGGTACGAGATGCTGGCCGAGCGCGGCGAGAGCGCTATCGAGGCGGGACGCGAGGCCCTGAAGCTCGCGGACGAGCTCGGACTCGACGACTTGCGCGCCCACGCCCTCAACAACATCGGCTCGGCGCGCGCGAGCTCCGGCGATCGTCGAGGGCTCGCCGATCTCGAGGGGAGTATCGCCCTGGCCGCCCGCTCGAACTCGATCGCCGATCTGATCAGGGGCTACAACAACCTGACGGCGCACCAGATGCTCTGGGGCGAGCTGGAGCAGGCGCGCGCGAGCGGAGACGAGACCCGCCGGCTCGCCGAGCACTACGGGCACATCGGCATGGTCAGGTTCCACGACGGCGGCGCGGGCGTGAACAACCCGTACCTGCTGGGGGACTGGGCCGACGCCCTCGCGCGTGCGGACGCGTTCCTCGCAGGAGTGGAGCAGGGAACGCCCCACTACCAGGAGGGTTTCTGTTCGGCGTGTCGTGCCATGATCCGGCTCGGCCGTGACGACGTCGACGGGGCGGTCGCCGATGTCGAGCGGGCGCTCGCGCTCGCCCGGCCGATTGGAGATCCGCAACAGGTCAGGACGGCCTTGGCGAGAGCCTCGTTCGTCTTCGTCACGATCGGGGACGAGCGGCGCGCGCACGAGGTCCTGGAAGAAGCGATCGAAGAGCTCTCGCGCACGACGCACATAGGGTTTGGGGGCATCGACTTCCACCTGCTTGCCTTCACGGCTGTCATCCTCGGCCGTGAGGCCGACGCGCTCGCGGCGATCGATCGCGAGTCGTTCCGGACGCCCTGGCTGCAAGCGGCGCGAGCGGTTGCGACCGGGGAGCCCGGACGCGCAGCCGAGGTCATGGGCGGCATCGGCGCGGCGACGCCGGAGGCGTTCTACCGACTGCAGGCCGCGGAGCAGCTCGTGCGCGAGGGGCGTCGTCGCGAGGCCGATGCGCAGCTCGTATCGGCGCTCGAGTTCTACCGCTCCGTCGCCGCCTCGAGGTACATCCGGGAGGCCGAGGCCCTGCTCGCCGCGACCGCCTAGCGCCCGTCTGGTGCGGTCCTGACCGCGGACTAGACTGCCTCCTCCCGTGCCCGAGGCGCCGTTCGTCCACCTTCACGTCCACTCCGAGTACTCGATCCTCGACGGGGCCTGTCGGATTCCGGAGCTCGCGGCGCGCGCTGCCGAGCTCGAGATGCCGGCCGTCGCACTGACCGACCACGGCTCGCTCGCTGGTGCCGTGCAGCTGACGAAGGCGGCGCAGAAGCAGGGCGTCAAGCCGATCCTCGGCTGCGAGGTGTACGTCGCGGACGACCGCAAGGCGCTCGCGAAGGGCTACGCGCACCTGACGCTGCTCGCCGAGAGCAACGCCGGTTACGCGAACCTGATCAAGCTCTCGAGCCTCGGCTACCTCGAGGGCTACTACTACAAGCCGCGGGTCGACTGGGAGCTGCTCGATGCGCACTCCGACGGCCTGATCGCGCTCTCGGGCTGCCTCTCCGGCCGCGTCTGCAAAGCGCTCGAGGAGAACCGGCCCGGCGACGCCGCGACCGATCTCGACCGGCTCGTCACGATCTTCGGCCGCGACTCGACGTACGTCGAGATCCAGAACGCGGGCCTCGAGCCGCAGCAGCGGATCAACCCGCTGCTCGCGAAGATGGCCGAGGGAACGGGCCTTCCGCTCGTCGCCACCGGCGACGTCCACTACCTGCGCCACGAAGACGCGCGCGCACACGAGGCACTCCTCTGCATCCAGTCGGGCGACTCCCTCAAGAACCCGAGCCACTGGCGCTTCGACACCGATCAGTTCTTCTTCAAGTCGCCGCAGGAGATGGCCGCCGACTTTCCCGGTCACGAGGACGCGCTGCGACGAACGCTCGAGGTCGCGGAGCGTTGCAGCGTGCAACTCGACCTCGACCGGATCCTGCTTCCCGAGTTCCCGACGCCCGACGGCCGCGACGCGTTCGAGTACCTCGTCGAGTTGACCGAGCGCGGGCTCGAGAAGCGCTACGGCACCGTCACGCCCGAGCTGACCGAACGCCTCAAGTTCGAGCTGAAGACGATCAAGGAGATGGGCTTCGCCGACTACTTCTTGATCTGCTGGGACTTCGTCTCGTTCGCGAAGCGAAACGGCATCGGCGTCGGTCCGGGACGCGGCTCGTCGGCGGGCTCGCTCGTGGCGTTTTGCCTGGAAATCACCGACATCGACCCGATCAAGTACGACCTGCTGTTCGAGCGATTCCTCAACCCGGGGCGCAAGTCGATGCCGGACATGGACATCGATTTCGCCGTCGACGGGCGCGACCGGGTGATCAACTACGTCGGCGAGAAGTACGGCCGCGACCGCGTGGCGCAGATCATCACCTTCGGGACGATGGCCGCACGCGCTGCCGTGCGCGACGCCGGACGCGTGCTCGAGATCCCGTACGGTGTCGTTGACAAGATCGCGAAGCTGATCCCCGAAGGCCCGGGGCAGTCGCTCGACGCGTGCCTTCAGCGTGGTCAGCCGCTGAAGGAGCAGTACGACGTCGATCCCGTCGCACGCGAGATCGTCGACCTCGCAAGGCCGCTCGAGGGGCTGACGCGACAGGACTCGATCCACGCTGCCGGAGTCGTGATCGGCGCGCAGCCGCTGATGGACGTCGTGCCGCTGCAGCAGAAGGGCGCGGACCAGGAGATCGTCACGCAGTTCTCGGGCGGAGACGTCGAGGCGCTGGGCCTCCTGAAGATGGACTTCCTCGGCCTGCGCAACCTCGACGTGCTCGACAAGGCAAAGGAGCTGTCCGGGAACGGCATCGACTGGGCAACGCTGCCGCTCGACGACAAGAAGGTGTACGAGATGCTCGCGCGCGGAGAGGCGACCGGCGTCTTCCAGTTCGAGTCGTCGGGGATGCGCGAGGCGCTGCGCCAGGTGAAGCCGACGGTGTTCGAGGACCTGATCGCGCTCGCCGCTCTCTACCGGCCCGGGCCGATGCAGTACATCCCCGTGTACGCGCGCCGCAAGAACGGGCAGGAGCCGGTGACCTACATCGACGAGCGGCTGAAGCCGATCACAGGGACGAGTTACGGGATCGCGATCTACCAGGAGCAGTACATGGAGATCGCGAAGCAGCTCGCCGGCTTCACGCCTGCCGAGGCGGACGACTTGCGCAAGGCGATCGGCAAGAAGATCCACTCGCTGATGGCCTCGCTCAAGGACAAGTTCCTGGAGGGATGCGCGACGCAGGGCGTGACCGCTTCCGTGGCGCACCAGCTCTGGAAGGACACCGAGGCGTCGCAGGACTACTCGTTCAACAAGGCGCACGCCGCGTGCTACGCGCTGATCGCGTACCGCACCGCCTACATGCGCGCGCACCATCCTCGTGAGTACATGGCGGCGCTGATCTCGTCCGTGATGAACACGAAGGACCGCGTGCCGTACTACGTCAACGCGTGCCACGAGATGGGGATCGAGGTACTCCCGCCGGACGTCAACCAGTCGCAGGTCGACTTCGCGGTCGTCGAGGGCAAGATCCGCTTCGGACTGAACGCGGTCAAGAACGTGGGGGAGAGCGCCTGCCGCGCGATCGTCGGTGCGCGCGAGGACGGCGGCCCGTTCGCGTCGATCTGGGACTTCACCGAGCGGGTCGACCCGCAGGTTGTCAACAAGCGCG
>Ga0187779_10001334_pt1 | contig 15439 bp, 16 predicted proteins | sample 1015_Q2_SP10_10__FD_132435 | JGI IMG/M metagenome (GOLD analysis project Ga0187779, IMG submission 132435) | Tropical peat soil microbial communities from peatlands in Department of Meta, Colombia - 1015_Q2_SP10_10_MG | ecosystem: Environmental > Terrestrial > Soil > Wetlands > Peat | place... | reverse complement strand
GTGTGGTGGTCCCAACGGGATTCGAACCCGTGTTTGGGCCTTGAGAGGGCGAAAATAGCGATTTCCACAAGGGCTTGATCTAAAACCTGGTTTCCCCATTTCGCTTGTTGACCAAGTAGTTACCTCGTTTACAGCGATTCTATTGGTCCCTGTTTATTCTATCCGTTGCTCCCATTTCTATCACAAATCCATCACAACAACTGGCCGATGGTTCACATCAAATTCGATTCCGCTGGCCGCATTAAGAGAAGAGCTTTCATGGTTGCATTTAAATTGGGATAGCAATTCCAAGTCGAAGGATCAAAAACCTCCCCCACACCAGAACCATAGACGTCGAATTATCTTGAGCTTTGCCGTATCATTTAGCCCGTTCAAAAAACAAATGATAATGGGCCGCATTTGAGCCAGGAGAAGCCATGCAGTTTGATGCGAGTGTTCTGGCACCAACTCGAAGTAATTTCCTGAAGCACGATGGACCAGCAGGCCTCGTCGTCTTCCTGGTCGCACTACCTCTGTGTCTGGGTGTGGCCCACGCCTCCGGTGCGCCGCTGTTCGCTGGCATCATCGCCGGAATTGTCGGCGGCTGCCTGATTTCGATCCTGTCTGGTTCACAGATCAGTGTGAGTGGCCCGGCCGCTGGACTCGTCGTGATTGTCATCACAGCGATTCAGACACTTGGTTCGTATCAAGCGTTCCTGGTCGCGGTGGTCCTTTGCGGGGTCATTCAGATCGTGATGGGAATACTGGGTGCCGGGGCGATTGGCGATTATGTGCCGAATTCCGTCATCAAGGGGATGCTTGCTGGGATCGGGTTAGTGATCGTGCTCAAGCAGATTCCACACGCACTCGGCCATGATCTCGACTGGATTGGTGACTTGAGCTTTCTGGAAGCCGGCAACATGAACACATTGTCGGCCATTTTCGCCGACGCCGCTCCAATTCTCGGCGGGCCGCTCCTCATTTCGGTCCTGAGTTTGATCATCCTTGTCGTCTGGGAGAAGCTTGCCTCAGGAGGTGCGCGCTTTTTCGGAGTTGTGCCCGGCTCACTCGCGGTTGTCGCGCTGGGTATTATCGTGAATCACGTCTTCCAAATTGTGGCTCCGGCGCTGTACATCAGCGATCCGCAGCACCTCGTGGAGCTGCCGGTCGCCCAATCATTCCAGGATCTGACCCATCAATTCACCATCCCCGATTTTTCTGCAATTGCAGACTCGAATGTTTGGTCAATCAGCCTGACGCTGGCCATTGTCGCAAGCATCGAAAGCCTTTTGTCGCTCGAGGCTGCAGATCGCATTGATCCGTACAGGCGGATCTCGCCTCCCAGTCGGGAACTCTGGGCGCAAGGGGCAGGCAACGTGGTCTCGGGGTTCCTCGGGGGCTTACCTGTTACCAGCGTTGTCCTTCGTACCTCCGCCAACGTGTATGCCGGCGGTCGTACCTGGATGGCTGCATTTGTTCACGGGTTCCTCTTGCTGGCAAGTGCACTCCTGATACCGCAATTGTTGAATCAGATCCCCCTTGCCTGCCTGGCGGCTATCCTCATCATGGTTGGATACAAACTGACGAAACCGGATATGTACCAGTCCGTCTACCGGCTGGGCATGACCCAATTCATCCCCTTCCTCGTGACCGTGATGGCCATTGTGTTTACAGACCTCCTAAAGGGAGTACTACTTGGCCTGGCATGCGGGCTCTTTTTCGTACTCCGCAGTAACCACCGCGATGCAGTCACCGTTGTCAGCAGGGGCAATGCCTGCCTCATTCGTCTGAATAAGGATACGACATTCATCAACAAGAGTGAGCTTAGAACGAAACTGCGAGCCATCGAACGGGGTACCGATGTGTTGATCGACGGAACGAAGGCATCCTACATCGATCGCGACATTCTTGAAGTGGTGGAAGACTTTCGGAAGATGGCCGACCACCAAGACATCACGGTAGAACTGAAACATATTGCAGGCAAAATACTCGGACCGGAGACCTAGCACGATGGACCCGTACGTCAAGCTCTTGCTGTCGAACGAAGCGTGGGTGATGGAGAAGCTCGCTCTGCGCCGCGATTTCTTTCAACGAGCGGTCCACGGACAAAAGCCGAGGTTTCTCTGGATCGGCTGTTCGGATTCGCGTGTGCCGCCCGGAGAGATTACCGGATCGGAGCCCGGCGAGCTGTTCGTCCACCGAAACATCGCAAATCAGGTATCCGAAAGCGACTTGAGCGTGGTGAGCGTGCTGCAGTACGCGGTAGAAGTGCTACAGGTAGAGCATGTCATCGTGTGCGGACATTATCATTGCGGCGGGGTCTTCCATGCAATCCACGATGAGGAGGACAAGGGCGTGATCGGACAATGGCTTGACCAAGTGAGGGCGATTTACCGTAGCCACGCGGGCGAACTCGACTGCATATCCGACTCCGCACTGCGCTTCGACCGCATGGTCGAGCTCAATGTCACCACGCAACTGAGGAATGTCGCCCGGACGGCCATCGTGCGGAAGGCTTGGGAGAAGAAGCAGGGGCTTCACCTGCACGGGTGGGTCTATGACTTGCGAACCGGGAAATTGAAGGAGCTTGAGACTCTCGACACACCCGACAAATCCAGTCCAGCATGAATATTACACTGCTTGACCGGGAGCGGACTGCATCGTACAGCTTGGGTATCAAAAACAGTTGTTTGTGACCCCAATAACAGCCAGTCTTGATCATCAATGAAATCCTGAGAATGGCGGCTCTGAATCTTGAAGGGTTTTTGACCTCATCAGGGATTCCTTTGCAAACACAGCAGACCGCGTTTAAACCACCGTTTCTTTTGACGAACGCTATCCTAGCAAGTACGCTTCAGGCATAAGCGTTCCATTCCACTCTGAATTTGAATTGGAGACTACATGATGTCGAAATCCGTCCTGCAGGTGATGTTTGTGCTGCTCGTGCTGGGCATGATTCCGCGGGTCGTACAGGCCCAGCAACCAACGCTTCCAGCTTTTGAAGATCGAACCCATGATGATCACTTTACCTTCAAGTACGGAAAGCCGTATACCCTCGATCCGTACACGTGGGTTTACACTAAGGAATTTGCACAGATGTTTCGGATGCCGGATAAGTGGATTGATGCCAATCTCAAAGGCGCATTGGCCATTGCGTTCCGCATGACCACCATTGGAATTACCACCTGCGGACTTGGGGGTCGAGAAGACAGTTGTTGGCCTCCAGTCCAATGCCAATTGGATGTCTATTATGATAACCGCATCAAGCTGCCCTGGATGCACGACGAGATCATGAGGGATTTCTTGCTTCGAGGGGTTTCATCCCATGAGTTTCTACAGGACCTGAACCACTCCAAAGGATTTCATCGCTATCGGCCAAAAGATGGAAAAGGCGTTCCAAGAGTCCTAGCCACTGAGGCTTCTCTCAGGGTTGGCAAGTACTCGTCTGGATTTGCTCCAATTGCGTACTTTGATCGTGAGTACGAACCGGGAGTTGGCCTCATCGGATGGGTCGGGATAGGGGTTTGCCCGACCCCTATAGGCATGGGGCAGATTGCGTTCTTCGATGTGGAGACCCAAGACAAGATTAATCACATGCAAGTCAAGCGCGAAGACGCGAAGCCAATACACGTAATTGAATTACCCGAATCTTTTATGCGCCGTGCCAACATCGTCTACGAACGCGATAACAAACCGAACGTGGCCGTGACCGAAAGGCTGAAACAACAACTCCTTCAGTCTCGTTAGCCTTAGATCCTTTACATGGTAGATTCTCGTATTTAGAGACCCTCTCTAAGCTTGAAGACTTCCAAGGGGAACCGATTGTGCTCATGTTGTGCTCAAGCCCACCTCATTCCAGCCCACTCAGGCCTACTCCAGCCAAAGTTCGTACTTTCTGCAAACCTTGGCCCCAGTGGGCCTGAGTGAGTTCCAGTAGGCCTGAGTAGGGTCGTGATCGCGCTTTCCTAAACCGCGCTTCGTCTACAGTGCTGCACTCTGTGGTTTTATCAGCCTCACTGTGATTCAGGAATGTCACATCGAGGCGTGATGCTTCCGCGGGTAGCCGGTGAAGTGGGTAGGAGTTACCAGATGCCTACCTGCCTTCATCCTTGACATCTAGGTACCGCCAGCCTAGCCTACTCCTCACTGTAAGTTTTCTGCATAGCTGCAGAACGGGGCGAGGGCACCGCACTCACACAATAAGCACACCTATTCGCTCGCAAGCCACTGCCGGTACAGAACAACTCTCATCAAGTCGATGAGGAGGATGACGCCATGTCGGAGAACTCGGATGAACTAAATGGATTGACCCGCCGGGAACTCACTAAGATCCTGGGAGCCTCCGTCGGACTGGCCTGCCTTGCGCCCCTGGCCGGCTGTGGCGAGCTTTGGGAACGCCAACCGGTCATCCCCGTTGACATCTGGCACAAGGGCGTCTGCCGGTTCTGCGGAACGGGCTGCGGCGTTATGATCGGCCTTAAGGATAATAAAATTGCCGACGTGAAAGGGGACGACGAGGGCCACAACCGCGGTCGCCTCTGTATCAAGGGCTTGGCCACCCGTGACATTCTCTACACCGAAGGCCGCGCCCTGTACCCGATGATCCGGAAGAATGGTGAGTTCCAGCGGGCGAGCTGGGACGAAGCCATGGCGCTGGTGGCGCAAAAGTTCAAGGAATCGATCGAGACACATGGGCCGGACAGTGTGGCCTTCTATGGGAGTGGGCAGCTCTTCACGCAGGAGAGTTACACCGCGAATAAATTGTTCAAGGCCGGCATCGGCACCAACAATGTCGATGGTAACCCGCGCTTGTGCATGGCGTCGGCCGTCACCGGTTACACGACGACCTTTGGCAAGGATGAGCCAGCGGGCTGTTTCGAAGACATGGACGATGCCGAGTGTTTTTTTATCACGGGATCAAACACTCTGGAGTGCCATCCGATACTCTGGGAACGCGTGCGGGACCGTAAGCGGAGTCACCCGGATACCAAGATCATCGTCGTGGACCCGCGCAAAACCTTTACGGCACGGCACGCGGACCTATATCTACCCATCTATCCGGGGACGGACGTCTCCCTCTACAACGCGATGATTCACGTGTTTCTCGAACAGAAATTCGTCGACGCGGACATGGTCGAACACTATCTCTCATTTCAGGAAGGCGAAGCGAACCGGACGTTCGACGACTTCAAGCGGCACATTGCGAACTTTACGCCGGAGGCGGCGGCCAAAACCTGCGGCATCACTCCGCGGGATATTCGCGAAGCGGCCTTTCTCTTCGCCTCGTCGAAGGCCACGATGTCGTTGTGGACCATGGGGCTGAACCAGCAAGCGCAGGGGACTGCGTCCAACCGGCTGGTCTGCGCGATGCATCTCCTGACGGGACACTTTGGCCGTCCCGGCGCCACACCGTTTTCGTTGACTGGTCAGCCGAACGCCTGCGGCGGGGTGCGCGACACCGGCTCGCTCGCGCATGCGCTGCCGAACGGACGTCTGGTGGCCAACCCCAAGCACCGGGAGGAAATGGAGGATTTGTGGAATGTCCCGCGCGGGCGGATCAGTCCGAAGCCAGGCTTCCATGCCGTCGCTTTGTTTGACGCAATGAACCGCGGGGCAGTGAAATGCTGTCTAGTGATGTGCACCAATCCTGGACAGACGCTCCCCAACGTCACGGCCTACCGGGAAGGGATGGAGAAGGCCTTCTTGGTCGTGGTGGACGCGTTTCATCCGACGGAAACGACACAATTCGCCGACGTGGTGCTGCCTGCCGCCCTATGGGTCGAGGAGGAAGGCGTCACGGGTAACGCGGAGCGACGCTATCACCTCACTCCAAAACTCGTGGACCCACCTGGGGAAGCTAAAAGTGACCTCGAAATTCTGGTGGACCTGGCGGACCGCCTCGGCCACGGTGATCTGATCTCAGCCAGAACTCCGAAAGACGTGTGGGATGAATGGCGTAGGGTCTCAGCCCAGTCGAAATACAACTTTGAAGGCATTACCTACGAGCGGTTGCAGAAAGAGCGCGGGCTTCTCTGGCCCTGCCCGACGGAGACGCATCCGGGTACGAAACGGCGGTACGTCCCGGGTGAAGATCCCATGGCGACGGGCACGGGCCGGTTCGATTTCTACGGAAAACCGGATGGACGAGCCACCGTCTGGCTGGATCATCAGGAAGAACCGCTTGATCCCTACACCGCCGAGTTTCCGCTGATCTTCAACACGGGCCGGATTCTAGAGCACTGGCATACGATGACCATCACTGGTAAGGCACCTACACTTCAGGGTATCCACCCCGACTACCTGGAGATCCACCCCTACGATGCCTATCAGTTACAAATCAAGGACGGTGATCCGGTTGTGGTGAAGAGCCGGCGCGGAGAAGTCGAGCTGCGGGCTCGTCTGACGGAGGTTGTGCGGCCAGGGATGGTGTTCGCAACCATGCACTCCGCCAAGCATCTGGTGAACCAATCCACTCAGGACGTCTACGATCCTTATTCGAAGCAACCAGCCTACAAACGTTGTGCGGTCGCAGTTCGGCGGAAGATGGCCTAGCGGAGGACTCTGACCATGACAGAACAACTCGGGTCTCGCCGGAATCAGTTGATTGTCCTCATGGCGTTCCTTGCGGAAGCGTGGCTAGCGGCCTCTCCTGCATGGGCGGTCGAGACGCACGGCAGATGGTCAGACGTTGATGTCTTGCGCGGGATAGGCATAGCGGCCGCAGTGGGGGGCATCCTTCTGCTCATTCTGGTTCAGCACGTGTACCGAAACAAACTTCAGCATAGTACCTATCGGCGCCTGCTCCTCATCGGGTTGTTTGTGCTGCCGATTATCGTGACCTGGAGTACCACGAGGACGGTCATGGAGGGGACCAAGTCGGTGCAGGCCTGCATGTCCTGCCACGTGATGCAGCCCTTCGTCAACGACATGGAAAATCCAAGCAGCCCGACGTTGGCCGCGCGGCACTACCGGAACAACTGGATTGCGAAAGACCAGTGCTACTCCTGTCACGTGACCTACGGCGCGACCGGTACCGTGGAAGGTAAACGAGACGGATTCCGACACTGGCTGTATTACATCACCAATACCTACGCGGATCCCATTCAGTACGCGGGCAGTTACGACAATTCCAATTGTATGAACTGCCATCGAGGAACCGGCAAGTGGGAGCGTGTGAAGAGCCATCAAGCGCTCGTGGCAGAGCTTGCAGCAGACCGCATCGCATGTATCTCCTGTCACGGACCGCCCCATCCCCTACCGAGCGAGCGAAAAAAGATGGCGAGCCGAATAACAACGACCGCGGAGCTGGGAGGTCATTATGGAAACGACCAACGTCCCTGATCGCGCCGCGGCATGGGTCGAGAGGCAATTGACACTGGCCGTGTATACCGCCATTGTGGGCCTCGTCTGCGTGTTGCTGTTTCTTTGGTACGGGTTCGGCGCGTGGACGATGGGGTTGGGGACCTTCATCGGCATCCCTCTGCTTGGGCTCGCGGGCCTGCTGTACCTCAGCGCCGTCGCCGCCGACCTGAAACGGCGGCGTGCCTTCTAATGACGTATCTGTCTTCGCTAGATCTTGAGCGCATGGGGCGAGCGCAGAAGCAATCAATCGATGAAAGAAACGGTGCCATCATGAAGTGCTGAGCAAGATATTGGGCACAATGAAGGAGGCATGTAGCTACGCTTCCGGGAGGGAACAATCAATGAGATATGACACGCTCATCATCTTACTTCTTTCTCTAATAGTAGGTCTCTCGCTTCAACCGTCGATGGCATGGGCAGGAAAGTCGGCTGAGGCGGCCGAGATCGACCGTGAGGCGGATGCGGCCCTCAAGAAATTGCTGGCGGATACGCCGGAAGCGGAGACGTTTCGAGAGGATGCCAAGGGCATCCTCATCTTTCCGAGTATCACGAAGGGTGGCTTTATTGTTGGGGCTCACTATGGGAAAGGTGCCCTCAAAAAAAATGGGGCAACGGTCGGGTATTACAGTACCACGGCTGCATCCTACGGTCTGCAGGCCGGCGTGCAATCGTTCGGCTACGTCCTGTTCTTCATGAACGACAAGGCGTTGGAGTATCTAGACAATAGCTCGGGGTGGGAGGTCGGGGTCGGTCCCAGTATCGTGGTCGTGGATAAAGGCGCGGGGAAGAGCGTGACGACAACGACAGGACGGAGCGATGTCTATGCCTTCATCTTCAGCCAGCAGGGGCTGATGGCGGGCTTGGGGTTGCAGGGCTCAAAGATCACCAAAATTGAGCCGTAGATCGCGGCGACCCACCAAGGGTACTGGCAGACGTGTAGGGCAACAGTCGTGAATGAACTGAGAAAGGAGAAGGGATAATGAGGGTGCTGCAGATTAGCGTGCTGATGTTTTCGGTTCTGCTTCTCGGTCCCGTTCAGGCCCAAGAAGCGAATCAAATGAACATGGAGATTCTGAAAGAGAAAATCAAAGCCGACAAAAAGCTGATCATCGCCAACAATATGACGCTCACCGATGCGGAAGCGAAGAACTTCTGGCCGCTCTACGATGCGTATCAGAAGGAATTGGAGCAGATCAATCAGCGGATGATCACCACGATCAAGAGCTATGCCGATGCCTACAATGCCGGGAAGGGTGAGATTTCCAATGACACCGCCAAAAAGTTGCTGGCTGACGCCTTGGCGGTCGATGAATCCGAAGTGAAGCTGCGGCAATCGTATGCGGCGAAAATGGGGAAGGTCCTTCCTGCGACGAAAGTCGCCCGCTATATCCAGCTTGAAAACAAGATCCGGGCGGTCGTGAAGTTCGAGCTGGCCGCGCTGATTCCCTTGGCGAGTTGAGGCATGCGACTATGTCAGCGTGCTGGTAAAAGCCTGTGATCGACAAAAACGATCAGCCAGCCGGCGCATCAAAAGGTTGTCAGCATGCGACTGCTATTCTCTGGATTCCATTGGGGATCAGAAACAGCACGCGTAAGGGTCAAAAACAACTATTTTTGACCTGAACCCTTGTGTAGCGAAAGAACCTGTTCTTCAGTCAGTGCTTGGCCCTTTATTCTCGGTGTCCTCAGTTATTTTCAATTCAAGGAGTATGTTGCAGCCTTCTAAGGTGAACTATAGGTTGCCGCAACCGGCCAAGCTCAACAGCGTGCTCATCATTGGAAAGCGGTGAAGAATCGAGGATCGCAAAACACCCAAGCGATCCTTATATCGGCACACCTAGTTAGATGTTTTGAAGGGGGCCCACCCCCAGCCATCGTGCTTATAGCCCTTCTTCTCCATGCACGCCACGTAGGCATCTGTGTCAGTTACAGGAACCTCGTAGGAAGTTCCTGCAACCATTCCTGGGACGACCCCCTCATGCTGGGCGATGCTTAAACACTCGCGCTGATCGACGGACCAGTCTGCTTCACTTGTCCCTTGGGGAACGATGAATGAGTGGGAAGTGATGCTACACCCTGCGAGTACAGGAAGTGCGAGCGCAAGAACAGTGCTACGCATCAGAGCCTCCTTCAGCTTTTGTTGATCTCGCACGACAACCACTTAGCCCCCCTCTTTTGGGAGCCCTTTGAAGAGGCGCTCGGGAATCAACGGCGTGCGGAACACCCAGCGTATGCCGGCCTGCACCGTCCAGTCGAGACCCAGTGGCGTATTATCCCCCGTGATTCCCACACCGGGCCCAGCAAACACGTTCCAATGATTATCAAACCGGTAGCCGATTTGGCCCACCACGTTCGACGCGGTCGGTCGGTGGGTATTCCAATCGTTGTTCCAGGTTCCCTGGACCGAAGTCCACCAATGATCGGACCAGATGGTGTTGATGGTCCCCTGGACCTGCAAAAAGTGGAGGTCGGTGCGGGAGGGATCGCCGCCGACGGAGCTGTAGTCCTGGACCAGGAGATAGAACATGGAGCGCACTCGGGCCAGCGGGGCGGCCAGCACCCCGCCCGGTCCGAGAGTATACTTGCCCGTGCCGAGTCGGTCCGGCGAGGCCGTTGGAAACAACACGTCTGTCCCGAGGAACACTGCCACGTACTCACTGGCATACACCCGCCCACCCACGCGAACCACCGTATCGCTAAGGCCGTTCGTCGGGAATCCCTGCCGCTGCTGATCGGCCCATACATAGGGCACCGTGGCCTGGACGCCAAAGTTGGGTGTGACCGGAAGGCGGATGACAGCCGTCGCGGTGTCCAGACGCTGCCCGAGGGTGAACTGACTGTGCCCGTAGGTGAGTTGATAGTAGCCGATGATGGCGGTCGGGTCTGTGCCGAAGGCCGAGGCAGCCTCCGAGAGGCGCTTTCGTTCTGCCGTAAGGCGGGCGCGCTCCTCTGGCGTAGCGCCCTGCAGGCCCGAGAACAGCCGTCGGTCCTCCGGCGGTGGCGGCTCCTCCGGTGGTTCGACGGCTGCCTCGTCAATATGTCCACCAGATGTCTCGGCCGCGATTGAAACTGAGCCTATTCCGGAATCAAAGATTCCAAAGAGACCGAGGACGATAAGGAGTATCAGACTCGTTGACGGGCCGGGAGTGTTCAACCAGCTTCCATGTGAGTCATTAACATTTGTTTTTGACCCTTGTCGCTTGAAGCAAGATCCCCTGTGAATTTCGACACCATCGGTCTTCAATTTCGGCGGGGCTTTTGACCCGGTTCCTCACCAGATTGGACTTCTATTCGTTTCGTGACCTGTCACCGATTTCGGATGCGTAAGCTAGCACTGTGGGTAACGCTGAGTAAACCCGCGTAAAGCGCGTAAGCTAGCTTGTCCCTATCTCGCACAGTGCGGTGCGCGAACACCGAAGCATTTCGTCCGTGAGAACCCGTTCGGATTTTTGGAAAAACAAACCGGGCAAGCTTACCCCGATCGGCTCGGACTGGAATCGGACCGCTGGACCAGACGATGGCCGAGTGACAGCTAGGCAGAGTTGGTAACTACTCGCGCCGTTTATTCGTTAAGGCAGCCACCGCTGCGGGTCTGCCTGCACAGATACCGTCGTGCTCCTCTCGCGTTGGGCCCTTCCTCTGCACTCCCCTCTCGGTTGCCAAAACCCGACACGAGTGTGGGCCGGTCATGTCGGGTTTTTGATTGTTGCATAGCACAGCCTATATACCCCAATCAGAACCAACAGTGCTTATGCGGGCTGCGTGGACTAGCCACACCCAGAGGCCAGCATGTTGTGGACTGTGAAAGACCTCGCACACAGGTTGAACATCAAACCCTCGACGGTCTACTCGTGGGCGACGCACGGACGGATTCCCTGTCTCAAGATTCATGGCGCGCTCCGGTTCCGTCGTGAGGAGATCGAGCGCTGGCTGGAGTCGCTCCGAGTGCAGCAGCCACTCACCGCACCAAGCGACCCTCACACAGCGCTCGATGTCCTCATTGCTCGGACGAAACAGCACGCCTATACTCCTCCTCCACGGGGAAGCCAGACCAGATCAAGCCTCATCAGGAAGGAGGAAACGGATGGGGCTCTATAAGCGACACCGTGTTTGGTGGATGAGTTTCACATACAACGGAGAACAGATTCGCCGTTCGACCGGCACAACCAATAAGCGATTAGCTGAGGCAATCTGCTCAAAAGTCAGAGTCAAGATCATTGAAGGCCAATACTTCGACCGAGGGGAAGAGCAGGATCGGACCGTCGGAGAAATGATGGAGCGGTATTTTCGAGAGCGGGTTGCTGGTGGGAATCGTCATAGTGAGCGGCGAGCCCGCTCCATTCTTACCAACTTGCGCTCGGTGTTCGGCTCAAAAACACTCGCTGCGGTCACGCCGAAAGAAATTGCCACGTATAAGGCAAACCGTCACCAGCAAGGGGCCAAACCGGCAACGATCGCCAAAGAACTGGGGCTCATGAAGGCGGCCTACAACGTGGCTATTCGGGAATGGGAATGGTGCCGAGAGAATCCGGTCTGCCGGGTGATGTTTGGACGAATTCGGAATGCTCGCGTCCGGTATCTCGACGACGGGACGTTTGAACGGGTCGTCAAGGCATGTCCGGCCTGGCTCCAGCCCATCGTCCTGATCGCGCGCTACACCGGCATGCGGCGGGAGAACGTCGTGATGCTTCAGTGGTCGCAGGTGGATTTACACCGGAAGTTGATTGTCCTTGAGTCCACCAAAAATGGCGATCGGCTCGGGGTGCCCCTGTGTGATCCTGTGATGACCATCTTGCAAAAGTTAAGGGGCACGAGATTGAACCCCTTCGGACCTGTGTTCACTCGGCTGGATGGAGAACCCCTGACAGGTGATGCCGTGGGGATCGCCTTCGGGCGAGTCTGTCGTCGGATTGGGATTGAGGATTTCCGCTTTCACGATCTACGACACACGTTTGCGTCGAGCTTGGTGCAGCAAGGTGTGGATCTGTACCATGTACAGCGACTGTTAGGGCACCGAGATGGTCGGATGACCCAACGTTACGCGCATCTGGCACCTGAAAATCTGCGTGACGCGATCCAGGTGTTCAATCGCGGTAATCACAAAATTAGCACACAGGCAGCGGACCGCTCTGAGAGCATGGCACTAAGTCCTTGGAAATAAGTGGTGGTCCCAACGGGATTCGAACCCGTGTTTTAATTCGACTGCGACTTCGCCATTTATTTACGCGAGCTTCGATTATTTTCTTCCAGTCAGAATGGGGTATGACTAAAACATGGGGCTGAATTTAGGATTATGTGTAGGTATTAGGTTGGCGCTGATAGCATCGCTTCCGAAATGGCAGTTCAATGGAAAGTTCGCTTTGCTAGCAACCCCATGAGTCTGGTGTGGAGGGCAACCAGATCATGTATAACTGTGACCTTGCTATTGAGCAAGAGATGCTCGATAGCAAGTGCGCCTTGTCCGCCAATCGCAACAGCCCAGCGCATCGATAGAGATTCGAGTTCTTGGAGAAGTTGTCGTACCACTGCGTCCGACTTCACCTCAGTCAGAGACAGAAGAACCAGATCAGGTTCGACACGCTCACAGAATGTCTGAAGATCGGAAATGGGAAGGTTCGGTCCGAGATAATAGACATGGCAACCCCGCGTGGCGGCGATATATGCCACAGCCTGTGCACCAATCTCATGGGGCTCACCTTCCGGACATGCAACCAGAACACGCGGCCCGAATTCGTTTACTGGAAGTTGGTTCGTGACTGAAAATAACTTCTGCTGAACGAGTTTTGTCACATAGTGTTCCACCGCAATACTCACTCGTCCTTCGTGCCATAGCTCTCCAACACGGCGTTGCAGCGGAAGCAGGATTCTCTGCAGCGCCTCTTCAAACGGGATGACCGCTACTGCCCCATTGAGCTTCCTTTCGAAGCGGGTTTTATCGAGCGGATCGAGGAGCTTAACCAGTTCGTCGAGGAGACTCGCGTGCGGCTGCAGTTCTTGCGTGGTGGGAATCCCGCTGGTCCGCATTCGTTGGAGTAACGAATCGCGCCCCTCTAATGCGAGCGCGCCGATCGTCTGGCCGCGATCCAGTTCCTCTTTCAGGAATCGAAGGAGCGTCACATCTTGGTCCGTGTATTCTCTATAGCGGTTTGCGCTGCGCAAAGGTTTGACTAGTTCATACCGCCTCTCCCAGACCCTTATCACATCCTTCGAGAGACCTGTTAGCTTCGCAACTATATGAATTCTATAAGTATTCATGACTTATTGTTCATAATATTCTTGCGTCCAGTGTTTGTCAAATATTTTAAATTACAACACTTGACACATTGGACAACATGGGTTATACATTAGACATACATTGAACATACATTAAACATCAAATATGCGGAGGTGATCATGGCAACAGCGGCGGAGAAAAGAGAATCGGCGGCGGAACTCACGATGCAGGGCTTCTCCAGCAAAGGCATCCAAGGCGGACGGTGCCATCAGTGCGGAGGACTCATGGTCGGCGAGTTCTGCATGGACTTACTAAACGGCAGTGGGGAACTCGAGTTCCTCGCCTCACGATGCGTCCAGTGCGGGGAGGTCGTCGATCCAGTGATTCTGATGAACCGGAGGCTGCAGCGGAGCGCAGCTGCGGCACAGCCAGGCGAGGTGCTTTCGCAGTCAGTCGGATCTCAGGTGGCAGCGTAGCGATGCGCTCAACCGACCAGGATGGTCCTGGTCTTTCTCAACACTAAGGAGGTTTCTCATGCGGAGTCAAATGGTTCTTCAGGCAGGATTAGGCGTTTTGTTGGCAGTTGGTTCTGCTTCTCTGGCCACGGCGGACAAGCCGAATACCGACAAGGATATGGTCAAGATCCCTCGATCCGAATTTACGATGGGGAGTCATGAACATGCGGATGAGGCCCCGCACCAAGTGGTGTTGGACAGCTACCTGATCGATAAGTACGAGGTCTCAAATGCGCGATTCAAAGAATTCATGAAGGCCACCGGGCATCCGGCTCCTGCGTATTGGGATGATCCGCGACTCAGCAAACCCAATCAGCCAGTCGTCGGTGTGAGTTGGAACGATGCCAATGCCTTTTGCATCTGGGAAGGCAAGCGACTGCCGACCGAGGCGGAATGGGAGCGGGCGGCGAAGGGTCCGGAGGGCGACAATCACTACCCGTGGGGACATAAGCTCGATCCGCAGAAAGCCAATTATGGACAGAACGTCGGTCGGACCATGCCGGTGGACTCCTACCCTGAAGGTGTCAGCGGATTTGGGGTGTACAACATGGCAGGAAACGTCTTCGAATGGGTCGCTGACTGGTATGACCCAAAGTACTATAAGGAGAGCCTCGCCCTGAATCCGCAAGGGCCGGATAAAGGATACAACTTCGCGAATCAGGGGCCTGTGAAGGTACTGCGCGGGGGCTCCTGGCTGGCGCCGGAGACCTCGTTGCACACAAGCCACCGGTTCTGGAACCAGCCCGACAACAACTCCTATGGAGTAGGCCTCGGGTTCCGTTGCGCGAAGTCGGCTCCCGCCATCTCTGACGAATCGATCCAGGCGGGACGTGACGCTTTCATTGCCGCCCTTGTTGCAATGGGAGCGGAAAAACACGCGGACGCAATGGCCTCAATTGAAAAGGCTCTGGCTGCCGATCCGGGGAACAAGGAATATCTGGCCACCCGTGATCTCATCAAGAAGAACATGAAGAAGAAACACTAAACGTCGACCCGGCTCAAGGGGCGGTAAGACCGCCCCTTCCGAGCCGAATGAGCGACTGGAGTTTCAGCCAACATGATTCGCGGTCTGAAGAAAAGAATCCCGGGGTTTCAAGATAAACCATCGGGATCGTGACGGAGGCGGACGCATGACACAGTACACGACACTGGTTCTCGGAATTTCTTTCAGTGCGTTCCTGCGAGTGGCCCCTCTCATGGCCGGGCCCATCGATCCAGTCCAGCATCCACACCCGGAGCAAGCGACATCGGTCCACGAAGCCGAGCATGCTGTGGACCACGCATGGGAGGTCTATCACCGGGCGGCATTAGGGGGAACCGTGGCGTCCCCTGCTCTGCAGGCCGAGATTGAGGAGCATCTGCACGAGGC
>Ga0187779_10001332_pt1 | contig 15443 bp, 16 predicted proteins | sample 1015_Q2_SP10_10__FD_132435 | JGI IMG/M metagenome (GOLD analysis project Ga0187779, IMG submission 132435) | Tropical peat soil microbial communities from peatlands in Department of Meta, Colombia - 1015_Q2_SP10_10_MG | ecosystem: Environmental > Terrestrial > Soil > Wetlands > Peat | place... | reverse complement strand
CCTTGATCGCGTCGATGATGAGGCGGGTGCGCTGCTCGCTTTCGCGCAGCGCCTGCTCGACCTGACGCCGGGCCTGGATGTCCTCGAGCAGGCGCGCGTTGCTCGAGGCGAGCGCCCGGGCCCTGCGCCGCGCCGTCTGGAATAGATACGTGCACAGTCCGAGCAGCGTCGCGAGCGCCGTGCCGAGCGCCAGCGAGGATTCCGGGAGGACGGAGTCGGTGCGATGCAGGTAGTCGCGGGTCGGTGCGACCCGCAGCGTCCAGCGAACGCCGCCGATCTCGACCGTCTGCTCCTGCGTCCACTCCGATCCGGCGGCGTTCTCGCTGTTGCCGACCACATTGGTGACCTCGCCGTTCTCGAGCAGCGCGACCTGGAAATCGGCGAACCGATCGCCCAGCACCGAGGGAAGCCAGTTGCCGCCGATGCCGGCCGAGACCACGCCGCGCAGCGCTCCGCCGGCGAACACGGGGACGTAGACGATGAAGCCTCGTTTGCCTGCGGCGCGCAGATCGACCGTCCGCGAGACGACGGTGTGCTGCGTGCGCAGCGCCTCGTCGATGGCGCGAGAGCGCTCGGCGTCGGCGCGCAGGCTCAGGCCGATGCGGGCGTTTTGATTGTTCGGAACCGTCCAGCGCACCACGAGATTCGGATCGGACCACGCGATCCCCTGGAATTCGGGGGTCTCGTCGATCAGCGTTGCCGCATCGCGCTCCCAGGTCTCTTCGGTGAACGCGTAGATCTGCGAGCGGTCGGCGAGGCGCTCGAGCTGGCGGATGCGGGCGTCGACCGAGCGCTCGATGCGATTCTTGACGTCGGAGGCGACGAGCAGCGTGCCGATGTCGATGTAGTGCGCCTGCTGCACGCTGATCGCGCGCCACAGCACGAGCGTGCACACGAAGGCGGCAAACCAGACGATGCCCGGCGTCCAGCGCCGGACCGCTTGCTGCTCGTCCTCGCTCCTGAGCAGGACTTGAGCGAGCGATCCTCCGGCCAGCAGCACGGCGAGCGTGGCGCCGAGGCGCTCGCCGCCCGTCAGGAACAGCCATTGCGACGCCGCCACGCCGCCGGTCCACGCGGCAACGGCGAGCAGCGACGCCAGAGCCAGCGCGATCGCCGCGAGGAGCGTGGTGAGGACGGAGCGCGTCGGACTCTGCACTCTCGGCTCCAACCCGGCGAGCGTGCAGCCGAGCGGCACGAGCACCAGAGCGGTGAGCACGCTCATGTCGTTGTAGTTGCCTGCGCCGTAAGGCAGCCAGGGATCGGCGACCATCGGATGCACGTCGATCACGCCCGGAAGAGCGTAGGCGAGGAGCCGCAGCAGGCCGAGCGCGATCGGTACGACGGCCAGAACGGTGCCGGCGGTCCGCCAGCGCAAGGCGTGCGCGGCGAGCGCCAGGCCTCCGAAGAGAAATGCTACGGCCGTGTCGTACTGGATGCGCTCGATGCCCTGCGGCGGGCGCGCGAGCTCGTGCCAGGACAGGACATACCAACCGCCGATGAAGGCGACGAGCAGGCCGAGAAGCACCACGACGCCCACCGCCCACGGCAGTGAGCGTATCCGGTCGAGGCGAGGGATCACGCGAGGAGGCTGGCGAAAGCGTGCTTTGGCGACGTTCTCCATCTTACCTCATGCGGCCGGCACGATTTCCTGCGACCTGTTGGAAGCGCTGAAACGGATTTCGGGGCGCAACATCCATGCCATCGCAATCTCCGGATGCCGTGCGCAGTCGCCCCGACGCACCTGCGGGCATCGCGCGCTCCCGTTTGTACAAACCGCGCCGCAAATCTTGCAAGATCGCATGATCTCCGTGCGCGGTTCATGGCGGCTTCCCCCTGGCGAGAGCATGGCACGCTGCTTGCGTTGTGACGCGGGCAGCGGGGCCAGCCTCCAGCGAAGCGTTTCCCTTCTCGCGCCCGCGCTGGGCCGAATGCTGGGCCCGCTGCACCAATCCCCGCGCCGCTCGGCGCGACGGTGCTTTGCGTTCTCCGAAGGCCGTCAAATGTAGGACTTGGTCCTACGGGCCTCACTTGCTCGCTGACAGAAGAAACGGACGCGCACCGATATTCGACGCTTGCATCGCAGGGGAACATGGCGACGTCGAAACCGCCTGCCGGGAGTCCTCAGCCATGTTCGAGCCCACGCCTTCTTTCAGCGCCGAAAGCCAACTGCCGCCTGGCGCTGCGCCGGGATCGGACGTGCCTCGTCCGAAGCGGCGCGCGCACGGACGCCTGCAACGGCTGTGCGAGCTCTACGGCGCATGCGATTCGATGCGCGCCCTCTTCGACACGCTCGATCGCGTCGCGGGCGCGAGCGCGACGGTGATCGTCCTCGGCGAATCGGGATCCGGCAAGGAGCTGGTCGCGAACGCGATTCATCAGCTTTCCGATCGCCGGCAGCGGCCGTTCATCGCCGTGAACTGCGGCGCGCTTCCCGAAACGCTGATCGAGAGCGAGCTCTTCGGCCACGAGCGCGGCAGCTTCACCGGAGCCGCGCGCACGCATCGCGGATGCTTCGAGCGCGCGAACGGCGGCACGCTCTTCCTCGACGAGATCACCGAGATGCCGGTCGACATGCAGGTGCGTCTTTTGCGAGTGCTCGAATCCGGTCGCTTCTCGCGCATCGGCGGCGATGCCGAGATCGGTGCCGACGTTCGCGTGATCGCCGCCAGCAATCGCGACCTTCGCGCGGCCGTCGCGAGCGGCAAGCTGCGCGAGGACCTGATGTACCGCCTGTGCGTGATTCCCGTCTCGGTGCCGTCGCTGCGCGAGCGCAGCGACGACGCATTGCTGCTCGCCGAGATGTTCCTCGAGCGGCTGAACAGCGAGCACGGGACCTCCAAGACGCTCGCGCCCGAGGCGAAGCAGTCGATCGCCACCTATCGCTGGCCCGGCAATGTCAGGGAACTGAAGAACGTCATTCATCGCGCGTATGTGCTCTCCGACACGGAAGTCGACGTCGACACCGGCTCGGAATTCATCGCACCGATCGCGAGCAGCGCTTCGCCGCCGCGCGCCGACGTCGTTTCCGGCAACGAGATCCGGATTCGCGTCGGCACCTCGCTCGACAACGCCGAGCGAGCGCTGATCATGGCAACGCTGCGCGCGCTCGACGGCAGCAAATCGAAGGCGGCGCACGTGCTGGGTATCAGCCTCAAGACGTTGTACAACCGCCTGCATGCGTACGGCGCCCGCGCCGCGCTCGATGCGCTGCCGGACGAAGCAACTGAGGTTCGGAGCGAGGTGCGGCTCGCCGCGTAAAGCGAGCGGCGCCGCCTGTTTGGTTTGAACCGCACGGGAGGTCTAGAATGCTGACAAGCGATCCGCTGAGCACTGCCCGTCAACAGCCTCTCATGGAAGCCGTCGTCGCACGCAAGAAGCGGGTCCTGGTCGTGGACGACCATGCGCTCGTCCGCGCCGGATTCAAGCAACTGATCGATCGCACCGACGACCTCGAAGTCGGTGGCGAAGCCGGAACCGCCGCCTCGGCGCTCGATCTGGCGATGGCGGAGAGCTTTGACATCGTCATGCTCGATATCTCGCTCCCGGATGCATCCGTGGTCGAGACGGTGGCGACGCTCCGCCGCAGGCGACCGGAGCTCCCGATCCTGATCGTGAGCATGCACGCCGAGGAGCAGTACGCCGTGAACCTGCTGCGCGCAGGGGCGAGCGGCTTCTTTCCCAAGGCCGGCGAAGCGAAGGATCTGCTCGAGGCCATTCGCACCGTCGCCACCGGACGCAAGTACATCAGTCCTTCGCTGGCGGAGGCCCTGGCCCTTGAAGCATCCGGCAACGCGCCCGAACCGCCGCATCGCAAGCTCTCCAACCGCGAGTTCCAGATCTTCGTGCAGCTCGCGTGCGGGAAAACCGTCACCCAGATCGCGAACGAAGTCCATCTGTCCGTGAAGACGATCAGCACGTATCGGACACGGATCCTGCAGAAGATGGAATGCTCGCGCAACGCCGACCTGACTGCCTACGCCCTGAAGCACAACCTGATGGGCTGAAGCCAGGCGTGCAGCTCGATACGGCCCTCGTGCGCGTTTTTCTGGTCGAAGATTCGCCGCTGATCCGGCGGCGAATCATCGACAATCTGCTGTCGATCGGCGGCTTCGTCGTCGTCGGGTTCGCGGAGTCCGAGGACGACGCGATCGCCGCCATCGCCGAGACCAAGCCGGACATCGTTGTCACCGATATCCGGCTTCGCGAGGGCAACGGAATCGAAGTGGTGCGTCAGATTCGACAGGCGGGGCCGACTGCATCGCCGCCGAAGATCTACGTGCTTTCGAATTATGCGAGCGCCGAATATCGTCGCGAATGCGAGCTGGTGGGCGCCGACGCGTTCTTCGACAAATCGGGCGAATACGACCGCTTTCTCGATACGCTCCAGCACGTCGCGCACTAGGGTCCCGGTCCGCCATTCGATTCACCGCGGATCCACGCTGACAAGGGCATTTTTCCGGAAGTTCGACATGCTGCATTACGCCGTCGTATTCCTCGTCGTCGCGCTCATCGCGGCCTTGTTCGGTTTCGGCGGCATCGCCGCCGGCGCGGTCGAAATCGCCCAGACCCTGTTCTTCCTCTTTCTCGCGCTGTTCGTCGTATCGCTGATCCTCGGGCTGTTCCGCCGCGACACCTGACCCTCCCGTTTCGCGGTTGCGGACGCAGCGCCCAGACAAGAGCTGTCCGGTCCTTTGGAACCGCTCTCGCTCGCCGCATGGCCGCGGTGACGGCGCGCCCGCGCCTCCGTCTTGCACGCTTTGAAAAAAGCCTTGTCAAAAATTACCGCTCGTCACGCCTCGAGGCGGCCCCTCGATTCGAATACCCTTGTTTGAGCGGAAAGATTCCATTGGCATGAGCGTTGCAAGCACACATCTTGTTGCACGAGAGAAGGATCGTTTCTCGAACAGCGAGGTCGGATCGAATGAATTGGGATCGTTTGCAGGGCCAGTGGAGACGGATGAGCGGGAGAATGAAGCAGCACTGGGGTCGTGCGACCGACGACGCCTTGCGCGAGATCGAGGGCAGGCGCGAAGAGTTGGTGGGCAGGATTCAGGAGGCTTACGGCGTCACGCGCGAAGACGCGATCCGGCAGGCACGCGCCCGCGCCGGCCTGCACTAGCGCAACCGCAGGCGAATACTTCTGCGACTGGAGAATCATGGGAATGCTGATACGTGAAACCGCCGAAGTCGAGCGCGAGCTCGACGCCCGGGAAGCTTCCGCGCGGCTGCGCGCGCTGATCGGCGAGCGGTCCGTGGCGATGGTCACGGCGACCGACCGCCGGTTCATGCCGGCAAGCCGGCCGCTGCTCACCCAGGAGCTCGACGACGACGGCGTGCTGTGGTTCTTCGCTCCGAGCGATGGCAGCCTCGCGCTCGACATCGAGAGCAATCCGCGCGTGAGCGCAACGTACAGCGATCCGGCGCGCGGCGTCTTCGTGTCGCTGTCGGGGTACGTCCGCCTGGTCTACGATCCCGACCGGATATTCGCTCTGTGGGACGCGCGCCTGGAGGCGTGGTTCTCGCAGGGCCCGCTCGATCCGCGGCTCGCGCTGCTGCGCGTGGACGTCGACCGCGCGGAATATTGGGACGAGCGCTCGCTGCACAGGACCCGCCTGCTCGCGCTCGCGCATGCCGCGTGGCGCGGCGGCGAGACGACGTCCGCGCGAGAGCACGGACGGTTGAAGCTGCGCTCCGGTCTCGCGGGGCAGGGGGCTCTCTCGCAGGCTTGAATTTGGCGCGGGAGGGCGCCACCTTCGAGCGCATGGTCCCGCTCGATCGTCTTCCGCGGCCGCCGCTGACGCCGATCCTGGACGAGATTCCGGGGCAAAGACAGGCCGCCGAGCATCGCGTCGACTCCGACAACGCGCTTCTCGATGCGTATTCGCGCGCCGTGACGGGCGCCGTGGAGCGCGTGCGGCCGAGCGTCGTGCATATCCAGGTCGAGAGACTGTCGCGGCGCGGTGCGCGGCCCGCGGGCGCCGGCTCCGGCTTCATCATTACGCCGGACGGCTACCTCGTCACCAACAGCCACGTCGCGGGCGGCGTGAGCTCGCTTCTGGCCACTCTTCCCGACGGGCGTACCGTCGAAGGTTCGCTCGTCGGCGACGATCCCGACTCCGACCTCGCGGTGGTGAAGATCGGCGCCGACGGCCTCGCCTACGGCATGCTCGCCGACTCGACCCGCGTGCGGGTCGGACAGCTCGCGATCGCGATCGGCAGTCCCTATGGGTTTCAGCATACGGTGACCGCGGGCATCGTGAGCGCGCTCGGCCGTTCGATGCGCGGCGCAACGGGCCGGCTCCTCGACAACGTCATTCAGACCGATGCGGCGCTCAATCCCGGCAACTCCGGCGGTCCGCTCATCGACTCCGCAGGCCGCGTCATCGGCGTCAACACCGCGGTTATTCTGCCGGCGCAGGGCATCTGCTTCGCCATCGCGTCGAATACCGCGGAGCGCGTCGCGATCGCGTTGATCCGCGAAGGTCGCGTCCGGCGCGCTTATCTCGGCATCAGCGCGCAGGAGCTGCCTCTGCCGCGTCGCATCGTGCGCCACTTCGCGCTGCCCGTAGAAAGCGGAGCGCGCGTCGAAACGGTGACGCGCGACTCCCCTGCCGCGGCGGCGGGACTGCGCATCGGCGACGTCATCGTCGCGCTGGGCGATGCGCCGATCGCCGGCGTGGACGATCTGCAGCGCGTGCTCACCGGCGGTCGCATCGGCGAACCGATCGAAGCCGTCGTTCTGCGTCGCGATCGCCGCATCAGCTTGTCCGTTACACCGCGCGAATCGCCGAGCCGGTAGCGGTTCGCTCGCCCGCGCCGGTCGGCGCTCGAGGGCCGGCAGGCGGTTCGCGCTTTGCAGGCGTCGCGGAACTGTGAAAGAATGAAGCTAACTTGCTGAATTAAGGTGGTCGCGATGCTGGACCGTGACGGCTATCGGCCGAACGTCGCCATCGTCATCGCCAACTCCAAGCACCAGGTTTTCTGGGGCAAAAGGGTCCGCGAGCACGCTTGGCAGTTTCCGCAGGGCGGCATCCAGGCCGGCGAGTCTCCCGAACAGGCCATGTATCGGGAGCTCAAAGAGGAAGTGGGTCTCGATGCCCGGCATGTGAAGATCCTCGGTCGCACTCGCGAGTGGCTGCGTTACGAGGTTCCGTCGCACTGGATCAAGCGCGAATATCGGGGAAGCTACCGCGGCCAGAAGCAGATCTGGTATTTGCTCCGCCTTCTCGGCCGCGACAGCGACGTGTCGTTGCGTACGACCGATCATCCGGAGTTCGACGCCTGGCGCTGGCACGAGTACTGGATACCGCTCGAAGCGGTGATCGACTTCAAGCGTGAAGTGTATCGCCGCGCGCTGGTCGAGCTGGAGCGCTTCCTCCATCAGCGGCCCCAATCGCGGCGGCAGCGACTGTACGGCTGGGCACATTCGATCATGCCCTCGCCGTACGCCAATCCACCGAGCGACGCGTAGGCGGCGAGCCGCGTCGTCGAGCAGCGCCGGCGCGATGCTTCGGGCGGTGGCGCGTCAGCGCGGCAGGCCCGTCGGTCCGATCGCGATCGGACCCGCTCCCACGCCGACGCCCAGGCCGAGGAGGTGGGCGAGCAGCGCGATGAGAGACATCAGCACGATGGCGGCGACCACGACAATGATCGTATAAGGCACGACTCTGTCGGTCGTGGCTTTCTTCAGCTCCGGAACGCCGACGTAGAAGAGATAAAACGAATAGACGAGCCCGACGAGGACGACGACGCGCAGGACCGGAACGAGCAGCGCGATCTGCGCGACCCACCACGCGGTGAGGCTGTAGGCGACGAGCTTTACCGCCGCAACGTAGTTCCGCGTGCCGCCGAACGTCGGCGCGAGGAGATCGGCGATGAGGGCGACGATCGCCACTCCGACCAGGGAATAGAGATAGGCGACGACCGCTGCGCCGACGCCGAAGCCGAGCCCGATGACGGCGAGCGACACGAGGCTCGCGAGCGGTCCGATCGCGGCCAGAATCATGATGTAGCCGACGTAGAGCGACTGCACGCTCGCGCTTTCCGCGGCGATGCCGGGCCATTCGTCCCTCGGGGCGAGCAGGATGTTCCTGGTGCGATCGAAGAGTTTCATCTCACAGCAGCACCAGATTGAGGCTTCGGCCGCTCGCTCACAGCAGCACCAGATTATCCCGATGGATCAACTCCGGCTCGTCCACGTAGCCCAGGATCGCTTCGATCTCGGACGAGGCCCTGCGCAGAATGCGCTGAGTCTCCGCGGCGCTGTAATTGACGAGGCCCCGAGCGATCTCGCGTCCGTCGGGATCGCAGCAACCGACGACTTCTCCGCGCTCGAACTGGCCGTCGCAGCGTACCACGCCGATCGGCAGCAGGCTCTTGCCGTCGCGGATCAGCGCCCGGACCGCGCCCGCATCGAGCGTGAGCCTGCCCGCGAGGCGGACGTGATCGGCGAGCCATTGCTTGCGCGCGGCTAGAGGCGAGGTCTCGGCCGCGAGCTCGGTGCCGAGCGCTTCGCCGGCCGCCAGACGGCCCAGGATGCGCTCCTCGCGGCCGTTCGCGATCACCGTGCACGCGCCGCTGCGCGCCGCGCGCTTCGCCGCGAGCACCTTGGTCGCCATCCCGCCGCTGCCGAGCGCCGACCCCACGCCGCCGGCGAAGGCTTCGAGCGCCGGGTCGCCGGCGCGCGCATGCCGGACGAGCGTGGCGCTCGCGTCCTTGCGCGGATCGGCGTTGTACAGGCCGTCCTGATCGGTGAGCAGGACCAGCGCATCGGCCTCGATGAGGTTGGTCACCAGCGCTCCCAGCGTATCGTTGTCTCCGAAGCGAATCTCGTCGGTCGTGACGGTGTCGTTCTCGTTGATGATCGGGATCACGTCCATTGCGAGCAACGTGAGGAGCGTGGACCGCGCGTTCAGATAGCGCCGGCGATCGGCGAGGTCCTCGTGCGTCAGAAGGATCTGCGCGGTGTGCAATCCGAAGCGCGAGAATGCGGTTTCGTAGGCCTGAACGAGGCCCATCTGGCCGACCGCGGCGGCGGCCTGGAGCGCGTGCATTGCGGCCGGCCGCTTGCTCCAGCCCAGTCGCTGCATGCCTTCCGCGATCGCGCCGGAAGAGACGAGCACGACTTCACGGCCCATCCGCTTCAGCGTCGCGATCTCCTCCGCCCAGCGCGCCACGGCCGCGGCATCGACGCCGCGCCCTTCGTTGGTCACGAGGCTAGAGCCGACTTTCACGACCAGACGCCGCGCCCGCGCCACGGCGCTCCTGCCGTCGTCGCTCATGACATTACCGCCGGTGTTCGGTGCTCGGGATTTCGGCTCAGCCAGTCGGCGATGGCGTAGACCAGCGGCTTGCAGCCGTCGCCGTTGATCGCCGCAATGGCGAAGACCGGCCCTCTCCAGCGGTACGCCTTGACGAAGGCCGCGACGCGCTCCTCACGCTCCGGCTCAGGGATGAGATCGAGCTTGTTCAGCACCAGCCAGCGCGGCTTGTCGAACAATGCCGGATCGTAACGCTTGAGCTCCTTGACGATTGCGCGCGCGTCGGCGACCGGATCGGCCGCGCCGTCGAGCGGCGCCAGGTCCACGAGATGGAGCAGCAGGCGCGTGCGCTGCAGATGGCGCAAGAAGCGGTGACCGAGCCCCGCACCTTCGGCCGCGCCCTCGATGAGGCCCGGAATGTCGGCAACGACGAAGCTCCGGCTCGCGTCCGCTCGCACCACGCCGAGATGGGGAGCCAGCGTCGTGAACGGATAGTCGGCCACGCGCGGACGCGCCGCAGAGACGGCCCGGATGAAGGTCGACTTGCCGGCGTTCGGCAGTCCGAGCAGACCGACGTCGGCGAGCACCTTGAGCTCGAGCCGCAGCCGCCGATGTTCGCCCGCCTCGCCGGGTGTCGATTGGCGCGGCGCCCGATTCGTGCTCGACTTGAAATGCAGGTTGCCGAGTCCCCCCTTGCCGCCCGCGGCAAGCAAAGCGCGCTGCCCGTCGGCCGCGAGATCGGCGACGAGCATGCCGGTTTCCTCATCGGTCACCACCGTGCCGACGGGAACGCGCAGGATCACGTCGTCGGCTCCCCGCCCGTACTGGTCGGCGCCGCGGCCGTTCTCGCCGCGCTTCGCGCGATGGATGCGCGCGTATCGATAGTCGATAAGCGTGTTGACGTTGCGATCGGCCACGGCGTGGATGCTGCCGCCGCGCCCGCCGTCGCCGCCGTCGGGTCCGCCGCGCGGCACATATTTCTCGCGCCGGAACGAAACCACGCCGTTGCCGCCGTCGCCCGCGACGACCTCGATAACCGCTTCGTCGACGAATTTCATCCCGGCCGGCGAAACAGCAGGTAGCGCTCGGTGCTGTCGCCGCGGCGGCGGCCTTCCCATACCTTGCGCCACGATGCGTCGGGCGGCGCGTCGGCCTCGTCCTGCCCGAGCTGGACGAGAAGCGACGGGCACGCCGCGGCGGCGGGCGTCTCGTCGCGCACGGTGATCACGCCGGCGAAATACTCGAAGAGCGCGCGTTGCGGGTCGCCGAGATTGCGTTCCGCGACGCAGCCGTCGGCGGGCAGATGCACGGCCAGCGATTCGGCCACGGGCCGATAGCTGCGACGCGAGTCGACGTACGGCAGCCACAGCGTCGCCGACAGGCCCCACACCAGCGTCATTCCGGCGGCCCAGTTCAACACCGCCCGGCGATTGGATCGGCGCGCGGGCCGTACCAGCGCGAGCCACAGCAGGGTCAGAAACACCGAGGCCGAGAACGTGAGCCCGTCCCACGGCGGCTGGAACCCGGGTTGACTGTCGCGGAACACGCGCGCGACCGGCTCGGGCAATCCGAAGAGAAGCGATTGCGCCCACAGGCCCCAGAGGACGAGCGCGCCCAGCCCGAAGGTGAGAATGCCGAACCAGTCGAGGGCTCCCGAGGAGCCGCGCTTGAGCGTATCGACTTCCGCGGCGCCGAGCAGCGACATCGGCACCAGCATCGGCAACGCGAGATTCGCCCGCGGCTCGGCCGACGCGGACAGAACAACGAGGCTGACGAGAAGCATCGTCAACGGCAGCCCGATGCCCGCGTCACTCAACCGGCCGTTGAACCCGCGGGCGCGCAGCCAAAGGGTCCAGATCGCGAGCGGCAACGCCGGCCATGCGAACCACGGCAGGTTCTTGAGGTAGTACATCGGCTCGACCGGAGGTGAGCCAGGCTCGAGGCCAAAAAAGCGCACCAGGCTCTGTCCCGCGGACCACTGCTCGAACAAGGCGGGCGAGCGCAGATAGAGCGCCAGCGGCCAGGCGATCAGGAGCGGCAGCGCGACGGCCAGCGCGATGCCGATCGTCCGCGCATAAGCGCTGCGGCGCCACGGCCCGAACATGGGCAGGAGCAACGCCGTCAGGGCGATGAGCGCGGCGCCCAGCGTCCCGCGACAGAGGAAAGCCAGGCCCACGGCGAGCCCGAGCAACAGCCCGCCTGTCGAGGGTCGGCGGATGCCAGCCGCCAGCGCGTACAGAGCGAGCGCGTCGGTCGCGAGCACGCCGACATCGGGCGAGAGCTGGTGGCCGCGATCCCACAATCCAGCGCAACCGATGAAGATCAGGACGGGCAGCCAGCGAAACGCTGGGCCGTACAATTCGCGGCCGGCGAGCGCGAGCAGCCACATCGTCGCAGCGAGACTCAAGCCGACGGCGACGCGCGCCGCGTCGTGCGGCGCAAGGACGCCGTCGAGAGCGCGCGCGACCGCGGCGGCCAACGCGTAGAACAGCGGCGGCCGCTGCGCTTCGGCCACTCCGGCGAGATGCGGCACGATCCAGTCGTGCAGCCGCATCATGTCGTAGGCGATGCCGAAAGAGACGGCATCGTCCGGCTTCCAGGGGTCGTGGCCGATCAGGCCGAGGACGATCCACGCGCCGCACAGAAGCACCAGTCCCGCTTGCTTCAGCGCTCGATACGGCCCCGAAGGCGACAGTTCCGCTGCGGTGTCGGCGCGTTCCGACGTGTTGTTGAGCGGCATCGATTTCGGTGAGCTGCGCCGTCCAGAGCGATGATCCTGCCGCAGCGCTCTCGTGCGACCGGGCGAAGGCAATGGTTACACAAATCGCGCGGTCCGGCGCTTCGGCCGCATAGGCTCGCCGCCGGTTTCCTGCCACGGGCGATGCCTGCAAAAAAGGCAGCCGAAGCTGCCTTTTCGCGGGAAAGAGCGCGTTCGGCTCAGGCGGCGGCTTTCGACTTGCCGGCGTAGCGCTGCCGGAACTTCTCGACCCGCCCCGCAGTGTCCACGATCTTCTGCTTGCCCGTATAGAAAGGATGGCAGGCCGAGCACACTTCGACGTGCAGCGGCTTGTTGACCGTCGAGCGCGTGGTGAACGTGTTGCCACAGCTGCACGTCACCTGGATCTCGCTGTATGGGGGGTGGATACCGGTTTTCATCGAACACCTATGCATTGGATCGCGCGAGGGAGCCGGGGTTTCCGCATTGCACAAAATGAATAAAATTCAATAACTTAGGTATTGACAGCACCCAAGTCGGGAATTATGCCCCCGTTTCCGCTGCATTGCAACAGCGCGACGGCAGTATAACGAGTTGGGGGTGTTGTATCGTTGACACAAGCCTACGTCCGAGCCGCGGCCGCAGCCATGACGGCGATAAGCCTTCCTCGCGCCAACGTGTCGGATCGCCTGGGTGGAGCCGCCGCGGACCGGGCGGGGGCCCTGCCAGCGAGCGTCGGCGTCGTCCGGCAGGCGGGCCGCCTGCGCCGCCGCAGCGGCGCCCCGAGGTCATGCGCAGCTTGCCGCCGTGGCGTCGCGCGCGACGTCAGCCGCGCCGCATCGAGTCGAAGAACTCCGCGTTGTTCTTGGTCTGCTTGATCTTGTCGACCAGGAAGTCGGTGGCTTCGAGATCGTCCATGGGATAGAGGAGCTTCCGCAGAACCCAGACTTTCTGCAGGATCTCCTGCTTGAGCAGGAGCTCTTCCTTGCGCGTGCCGGAGCGGTTGACGTTGATCGCGGGGTAGGTGCGCTTCTCGGCCATCCGGCGGTCGAGGTGAATCTCCATATTGCCCGTGCCCTTGAATTCTTCGTAGATCACGTCGTCCATCCGCGAGCCCGTATCGATGAGCGCAGTGGCGATGATCGTGAGCGAGCCGCCTTCCTCGATGTTGCGCGCGGCGCCGAAGAAGCGCTTCGGCCGCTGCAGCGCGTTGGCGTCCACGCCGCCGGTCAGCACCTTGCCCGACGCCGGAACGACCGTGTTGTAGGCGCGCGCGAGACGCGTGATCGAATCGAGCAGGATCACCACGTCCTTCTTGTGCTCGACCAGGCGCTTCGCCTTCTCGATCACCATTTCCGCGACCTGCACGTGGCGGGTGGCCGGCTCGTCGAAGGTGCTCGCGACCACTTCGCCGCGCACCGTGCGCGTCATCTCGGTGACTTCCTCCGGCCGCTCGTCGATCAGCAGGACGATCAGGACGACCTCGGGGTAATTGGCGGCGATCGAGTGCGCGATGTGCTGCAGCATCACGGTCTTGCCCGACTTCGGCGAGGAGACGAGCAAGCCCCGCTGGCCCTTGCCGATCGGCGCGATGATGTCGATCACGCGGCCGGTGATGTTCTCTTCCGCCTTGATATCGCGCTCGAGAATCAGCGGCTCGTCGGGAAACAGCGGCGTGAGATTCTCGAACAGGATCTTGCTCTTCGCGTTCTCCGGCGGCTCGCTGTTGACCTTGTCGACTTTGACCAGAGCGAAGTAGCGCTCGCCGTCCTTCGGGGTGCGGATCTCGCCTTCGATCGTGTCGCCGGTGTGGAGGTTGAAGCGGCGGATCTGCGACGGCGAGATGTAGATGTCGTCGGTGCCGGCGAGGTAGCTCGTGTCGGGCGAGCGAAGGAATCCGAAGCCGTCGGGCAGCACTTCGAGCGTTCCGTCGCCGAAGATGCTCTCGCCCTTCTTCGCGTGGTTCTTGAGCAGCGCGAAGATGAGGTCGTGCTTGCGCATGCGGTTGGCGCCGTCGATCTCGGCGGTGTTCGCGATGTCCACCAGTTCGGTGACGGGCTTCGACTTGAGGTCGGAGAGGTGCATGGATGTACGCTGGGGCTACAAAGAGCGGCGCAATCGATCGCGTCCGCGTTATTCGAATTGGGGTTTGACGCCGGAGACGGGACGGCGCCGGTTGATGGCAACCCGCGGTTTCGAGGGAAAAACCCGTCGCGCCCGCGAGGCGCGTCTCAGTGGCTGGAGAGCGTAGCGACTTCGGCCCGGGCTGTCAAATGGGACAAAGGCGGGGAGAAAAAGAAGGTGCCTCCGGGGCGGCGCCGCGCGGTCAATCCGCCTTGGCGCGCGACGCCGGGGAATCGCCGCCTGAAATCAGAGCTGGCTGTCCAGAAACGCAGTGAGCTGGGATTTCGACAGCGCGCCCACTTTCTGCGCCGCGACCTGGCCGCCCTTGAACAGGATCAGGGTCGGGATGCCGCGGATGCCGTACCTTGCCGGCGTCCCGGGATTCGCGTCCACGTCGAGCTTGGCGACCGTCACGCGGCCCGCATAAGCCTTCGCGACCTCGTCCAGAATCGGAGCGATCATCTTGCAAGGTCCGCACCACTCGGCCCAGTAGTCGACCAGCACCGGCGTGCCTGCCTTGAGGACGTCCGTCTCGAAACTGGCATCGGTCACGTGCTTGATGTGTTCACTCATGCAGAGCCTCGATTCTGGAGTCGTGCCTCTCGCGCATCGCATGTGGGGACGCGCCGCGCGTTGCTCAACGCCTACGTTAGCCCAAAAGGTCGCACAGGCGCAAGCAAGCAGGATTGCGCCGCTTGGGATCGCATCGCACCCGTCGGATTCCGAGCGCGGAGCCGGGTCGAAGGGGAGGATTTGATAGAATCATCCTCTCGAGAGAGTCGCGCATGACCTACGTCGTTACCGAGTCCTGCATCAAGTGCAAATACACCGATTGCGTCGACGTGTGTCCCGTCGATTGCTTTCGCGAAGGACCGAATTTTTTGGTCATCGATCCCGACGAATGCATCGACTGCACGCTCTGCGTCGCCGAGTGTCCGGTGGAGGCGATCTTCGCCGAGGACGATGTTCCACCGGACCAGCAGGCCTTCAAGGCGCTCAACGCCGAGCTTTCCAAGGTGTGGAAGCCCATCATCGAGCGCAAGCCGGCGCCGCCGGATGCCGACGATTGGAAGAACGTGATGCCGAAGAAGGATTTGCTCGAGCGCTGAGCGGCTCCATCATCCCGCATTGACCCCTTCGGACGCGAAACGTAGAATGCGCGGGCTTTCGCGCCGCCAGCGATGCGCGCCTCGCCCGCTCTGGAGCACAATGACAACATCGAAAGTCGCCCTCGCCATCTTCGTCTTCGGCCTGCCGGGCTTGAGCTATGCGCAGGGCGCGCCGGCCACGCCGGCTGCGCCACGACCAGCGTGGGACTAGCGGGTCTCCTTGTGGACCGTGTG
>Ga0187779_10001331_pt1 | contig 15446 bp, 14 predicted proteins | sample 1015_Q2_SP10_10__FD_132435 | JGI IMG/M metagenome (GOLD analysis project Ga0187779, IMG submission 132435) | Tropical peat soil microbial communities from peatlands in Department of Meta, Colombia - 1015_Q2_SP10_10_MG | ecosystem: Environmental > Terrestrial > Soil > Wetlands > Peat | place... | reverse complement strand
CGGCTTGATCGACGCGGTCACGTTCACGGCGTCGTCCACCGTGCGGAACTTCACCGACCTGGTGGGACGCGATGCCGCCACCTGCGGCCGTTTCGCGACGGCCGTCATCGGCCCCATCACGGCCGCGACGGCCCGCTCGCTCGGGATCGCGGTGGCCGTCGAGGCGGAGCAATACACGATCCCCGGTCTCGTCGACGCCCTTACTCGCTACTTCAGCGCACCGGTCGCTCCATGAGCCGGGTCCTGAAGATCGGAACGCGCGGCAGCCAGCTGGCGCTGTGGCAGACCGGCTGGGTACGGGAGCGCCTGGGCGGGCACGGGGTGCAGACTGACGTGGTCGTCATCAAGACGCAAGGCGACACCGAAGTGGATCGCCCCCTGCACGAGCTCGCGGGGAAAGGGTTCTTCACCAAGGGAATCGAGGACGCGTTGCTCGATGGCCGCATCGACATCGCCGTGCATTCCCTCAAGGACCTGCCCACCACAATGGCGGATGGACTCACGCTGGCCGCGGTCCCTGAACGCGCGGACCCGCGCGACGTGCTCGTCGCGAGGGACGGGAACCTGAAATCGCTCACGGCGCTGGGCCAGGGAGCCCGGGTCGGCACGTCGAGCCTGCGTCGCGTGGCGCAGGTCCGGCACCTGCGCTCCGATCTTCAGGTCCTGCCCCTGCGCGGCAACGTGCCGACCCGGGTCCAGAAAGTGAAGCAAGGGTCCGAGCTCGACGCGGCGCTGCTGGCCTGCGCGGGGCTCGAGCGACTCGGCCTGAGCGATGCGATCGCGGCGCGCCTGGACCCGCTCGAAGTCATGCCGGCGCCGGGGCAGGGGGCGCTGGGCCTCGAGATCCGCACGGGCGACGACGTCGCGCAATCCGCGCTCGCCAAGCTCGATCATCCGGAAACACGGTGCCACGTTTCCGCTGAGCGGACGCTGCTGGCCGCGCTCGAAGGTGGATGTCAGGCACCGGTCGCGGCGTACGTCGAGGGCGGGCGGCTATTCGGGCGCGTCACCGCGCCCGACGGGTCGGTTCAGCTCACGGCGTCCACGAAGTTGTCGCCGGACGATCCCGCAGCCGCCGGCATCGCGGTGGCCGACTTGCTCCGCGCGCAGGGTGCGCTAGAGTTACTCGGACGATGAGTCAGTTCCCCGTGCGCCGCATGCGCCGGCTCCGCCGGACGCCTGGACTCCGGCGCCTCGTGCAGGAAACCCACCTCGTTCCGTCGCAGCTCGTGTGGCCGCTCTTCGTGCGCCACGGGACCGGCGTGCGCCAGGAAGTGAGCGCGCTTCCCGGCGTGTACCAGACCTCGGTGGACGAGCTCGTGAAGGACGCGGAGCGCGCTGCGTCGCTCGGCCTCGGGGGCATCATCCTGTTTGGCCTTCCGGCGGAGAAGGACGCCACCGGGTCCGAGGCCTACGACGAGCAGGGGATCGTCCAACAGGCGATTCGCGCCGTGAAGCGCGCTGTCCCGGACCTCGTCGTGATGGCGGACCTGTGCCTGTGCGAGTACACCGACCACGGCCACTGCGGCGTCATCGCGGACGGAGACGTCGACAACGACGCGACGGTCTACCTGCTCGGCAAGGCGGCGGTGGTGCAGGCGCGCGCCGGAGCGGACATCGTGGCGCCGAGCGACATGATGGATGGCCGGGTCGCGGGGATCCGGAAGGCGCTCGACGCGGCGGGCTTCTCCCGCGTCCCGATCATGTCCTATGCGGCGAAAATGGCGTCCGCCTTCTACGGGCCCTTCCGGGAAGCCGCCGGGTCAACGCCGCAATTCGGCGACCGGCAGTCCTATCAGATGCAGGGCGCCAACGCCGACGAGGCGCTGCGCGAGATTCGTCTTGACCTCGACGAGGGGGCGGACATCGTGATGGTGAAGCCCGCACTGCCGTGCCTCGACGTCATCCGCCGGGCGAAGGAGGAGTTCGGGGCGCCGATCGCCGCGTATCAGGTCAGCGGGGAGTACGCGATGATCAAGGCCGCGGCGGCGCGCGGAATGCTGGACGAAAATCGCGCGATGTGGGAGACGCTCTACGCCATCCGGCGTGCGGGCGCCGACATCGTGCTCAGCTACTTCGCTCCACCGGCCGCCGAGGCGCTCGGCTAGCCCCGCGAGCGCACGACCGTGCGCCACAGCAATCCGGCCGCCGCCGCACCGAGCAGCGGACCGATCCAGTAGACCGCCTGCCCGTTCATATCCTGCGCGACGACCGCCGGCCCCAAAGCCCGGGCGGGATTCATCATTGCCCCCGTAAGCCCGCCCCCCACGATGGCGTCGACGAAGATCGCGAGGCCGATGCCGAACCCGCCGATCTTCGGCGCGTCGGCCGACACGGCGGTGCCGAAGACCGCGCTCACGAGGAAGAACGTGAGGATGGCTTCGATCCAGATCCCCTGGATGAAACTGACGCTGGCGCCGAGCTGCGGCGTTCCCCCGAGCGCGGCCCGGTAGCCCACTGGCGGGAGCAGGCCCTTCACGAGCAGCGCGCCGATCACCCCGCCCACGAACTGGGCGACGACGTACGCGGTGGCGCCGCGGCCATCGATCTTCCCGGCGATCCAGAGAGCGAACGTCACCGCGGGATTCATGTGCCCGCCCGAGATGCTCATCGTCGCGGAGACGATGATCGCCATGCCGATGCCGTGCGCGAGCGCCACGCCGATGGGGCCGAGAGCGCCGGCGCTTCCGGCGTTCATGACGACGCTGCCCGCGCCGAGGAAGACGAAGAGCAGCGTGCCGAGACCTTCGGCGACGAGGGGGCGCGTCAGGGAGCGCATTGGCGGTCGATCCATGGTGAGGGGCGGGGCCAATCTATCGGCGGCTAGGCCCGTCGCAACACCACCGCCGCGTTGATACCGCCGAATCCGAACGAATTCGAGACGATGACGTCGGGCGCCGCCGCGCGTCCGTCGTGCGGCAGATAGTCGAGGTCACAGGCGGGGTCGGGTGTCCGGAGGTTGATGGTGGGCGGCAGCCACCGGCGCTCCATGGCGAGCGCGCAGATCGCCGCCTCGATCGCGCCGCTCGCGCCGAGCGCGTGGCCGTAGTAGCCCTTCGTGCCGCTGATGTTCAGTCGGTAGGCGTGCGTGCCGAACACCTGCTTGATCGCGGCCGTCTCGGTGCTGTCGTTGAGCGGCGTCGAGGAGGCGTGAGCATTGACGTAGCCCACGTCGGTCGGGGCGACGTCGCCGTCGGCGAGGGCCTGACGAATTGCCCGTGCCGCCTGCCGGCCATCTGGGCGCGGCGCCGTCATGTGGTACGCGTCGTTCGTGCAGGCGTAGCCCACGATCTCAGCGTAGATCTTCGCTCCCCGGGCGAGCGCTCGGCCGCGCTCTTCGAGGACGATGACCGCGGCGCCCTCTCCCATCACGAACCCGTCACGCGTCTGATCGAACGGGCGGGAGGCGTGCTGCGGGTCGTCGTTCCGAGTGCTCATCGCGCGAATGATGCTGAACGCCGCGAACGTCATCGGCGCGAGCGGCGCCTCCGCGCCCCCCGCGAGCATGACGTCGGCGCGCCCGTCGCGGATCGCGTGGAAGGCCTCGCCCACGGCGATCGTGCCGGACGCGCAGCTCATCGCATTGGTCGAATTGGGGCCCATGAACCCGAACTCGATGGCGATGTTACAGCTCGCCGCTCCGGGAAAGACGGCGAGCGCGAGCGTCGCGCTCAGGCCGCGCGGCCCGCTCTGCCGGAAGTCGTCGACCTGCTCCTCGGCGAAGGCCACGCCGCCGAGCGCGGAGCCCATCATCGTCCCCGCGCGGTCCGGGTCCTCCTTGCGGGGGTCGAGCTCCGCGTCGCGGAGCGCCAGGTGCGCGCTCGTGACGGCGAGCTGAGAGAACCGGTCCAGGCGCTTCGACCGCCTGGCGTCGAGATGATCGCCGGGCCGGAAGTCGGGGATCTCGGCGGCGATACGGCTCTTGAACGGCGCCGGGTCGAAGCGCGTGATCTCGCGAACCGCGGAGCGACGCGCCGTGAGACCGTCCCACAGGCCGTCGGCAGCGGTCCCGATCGGAGTCACCGCCCCGACGCCGGTGATGACCACCCGTCTCTGCTCGATCACGTTACGTCCTCCAGGTGACGCTTGAGCCCCGCCAATGTGCGGGATGCGATGCCGTGCACGAAGACCGGACCGATGACGAGGTCGGCGATCAGGCCGCCCAGGGGCCAGCGCGGACCGCTCCACGTGTGCTCGAGGGTGACGTTCACGCCGCCGTCGGCCTCGTTCGCGACCTGCCACACGACGTCCATGCCGCGCGTGATACCCCGGACGTGACGATAGCGGATCTCGCCGGCCGCGGCGTCGAGCGACATCTGGGAGACCCACCAGGTGGGATAGCGCACCGGTCCGAACGGGCGCACCGCCGCCATCTCGACCAGGCCTCCGGCAGTCTCGCGCTCGAGAAACCGTACCCAGCGGTAGTGCGACAGAATCGCCGGCCAACGCTCGACGTCGCTCGCCGCCTCAAAGATGCGTGCGCGCGGCGCGCGGATCGTGATGCGGTCGAGCGTGCGCACGGATCACGCGACCGGATGCGGCCGGCCGTTCACGGGCCAGGCGGCGACGACGCGGAACCCCGGACGGTAGCGCGTCACGGCCGGCGCGCCCGCCGCGCGCAGCAGATCGTTGAAGTCCCGCTTCGTGTATCCCCGCCGGAGCGACACGACCGCGTCGTGGCGCGTCGTGCGACTGAATCCGAGGGGAAACGAGACGAGCCAGACAGCCGCCATCGCGATCCGCGAGCGGCGCAGGTCGGCGAGCACCACCGCGCGGCGGGCGAGTACCCGGAATGCCGCAATCCACCGCACAGCCACGTCACGGGGCAGGTGATGCAGCACCTGGCTCGCCATGACCACATCGACCGAGCCCGGCGCGAGCGGAAGGGCGCCGCCGTCGGCGAGCATCATGGCCATGTGGCCCGCCGTGCCGGCGGCGATCGCCGCGTCCGCGGCCGCCGCATTGAGCTCGACGCCGATGACGCGCAGCGGGATGCCGTAACGTTGCGCGGCGGCGGCCACGGCACGCGGAATGTCCCCGAGACCCGTGCCCACGTCGAGCAGCGTCCATGGCTCACGCGGACCGTCGCCGCGCGCGGCGCCCGCGAACATGGGCTCGAGCGCTCGGACGACGGCCCGGGTGCCCCCGAACAGCGCGTTCAATCGCGCGATGTCGGCCAGCTCGGCACGGACGGCGCGTGGGTCCGCGTGGGGGTCGTCCAGGAGCTCGGTGCCGATCATTCGCGGAGCCCGGAGTATCCGCCCCGATAGTACAGCAGCGGACGGCGGTCGTTGCTGACCCCGCCGATCACGAGACCGAAGAAGACCGTGTGGTCGCCTTCCGGCGCGACCGAGTGCTTCTCGCATTCGATGGTGGCCACCACGCCCTCGAGGATCGGGAGGCCGTGGGCGCCCTCGCGAAAACTCACCCCGCGAAACCGATCGGGAGCGTCTTCGGCGAAGCGCCGCGAGAGACTCTCCTGGTCCGCCGAGAGGACGTTGACCGCGAAATACCCGGCCTCGAGCAACGCCCCGTGCATGTCGTTCTCCTGACTCACCGACACGAGCAGCAGCGGCGGGTGCAGGGAGACGGACGCGACGGAGCTCGCGGTCATCCCCACCGGCGTACCGTCAGCTCTCCGCGTGGTGAGCACGGTGACTCCGGTGGCGAACCTTCCGAGGAGCTGTCGAAAAATGTCCGGACCGACGCCCGTCATGTCACCACAGGAGCCGGGCGAGAACGGAGGGGGCGAGGACGCGGCCGGCCGGGACGAAATTGCCCGTGGCGCCGACCACCAGATCGGCGAGGTCGGGGCGCCGGGACAACCGGTGGACGACGCGGTTTGTGAGCGCCGGCCAGCCGACGCCGAGCCCGATCATTCGTTCGAGCACCCACTTTCCGGTGAACGTCGCGCCGCGCGCCGAGCGGTAGCCCGCGAGCGCTCCCTGGGTCACGGGTGCTGGGCGCTCGAGGGCGGGAACGAGCGCCGCGGTCGCGAGCTCGGCGCCGCGCAGGGCGCTGTAGATCCCCTGACCGGTGAACGGGTCGAAAAAGTCCGCGGCATCGCCAACCAGCAACGCGCCTCCTTGCGGCGCCACCGAGCGCCGACTCCAACGGGCGAACGGACCCGTGACCAGAATCTCCCGAACCTGACGCCCGGGTGCGATGCGCCCGCGCAGCCCCGGGAAACGCTCGAGCTCCGAGTAGAAGCGCCCCCGGACGTCACGCCCTCCAGCCCGTATCGCGGAGAGAGGCAACACGAGCGCGATCGTCGTGACGCCGTCACCGATCGGACCCATTCCCACGTAGCCACGCTCGCTCACATGAAGCTCGCCCATATCGTCCACGCCGGCCACTTCGGCGACGTGTGCGCTGAGGGCGATCCGGCTCGGCGGCCCGCGGCGCGTCATGCCCAGCCGCCGCGCGACCAGGGAATGGAGGCCATCGGCGCCGACCACGGCTCTCGCGGGCCAGGTCTCGCGCGCGCCGCCCGCGCTGCGGACGATCACGCCCGCGACCGGCCCGCGATCCGCGACCAACCCCTCCACCGCCACCCCCTGACGGACGACCGCCCCCGCCCGCTCGGCGGCCTCGAGCAGGATGCCGTCGAACACGACGCGCGGGAGCGCGAAACTGTACGGCCGTGGACTCGGGAATTCATGGCCGGCGGCGAAACGTCCGCACATCGTCTCACCGTTCGGGGCAGTCACCTTCATGCCAAAGAGCCTGGCCGGAGCTGCGTGCTCCACGGCGGCGAGCACCCCGTGGCCCATCCGGTCGAGCAGGCGAGTCGTCTCGGGACTCAGATACTCGGAGCACGCCTTGTGGCGGGGGAAGTGTGCCCGCTCGACGACGAGCACTCGCACGCCGGCGGCGGCGAGGTGCAGCGCCGTCGCCGAACCCGCGGGCCCTCCTCCGACGACGATGACATCCCAGGGGGTTACCACCACGGGACTGATTCGGACTCTACGAAACGGCCCGGGTGCTGACCAGGGCGAGCACGGCGCCGACCACGGTCGCGAGCAGATTGACCGCGTCGTTGTCGAGCCACCGCCATCCTTTGATCAGACGAACCGCGCCGTGACAGGCGGCCTCCCGCCGCTCCGTTTGCCTGCCGCAGGCGGCGCACTCGTACAGGCCCTGCGCCGTCGCGCCGAGCAGGGAGTCGGCGAGCATTCCGGCCATGCCGACGAACGCGATCACGGGCACGCCCGGCGCCGGAGTCCGGGGAGCGAAGTGGTGCGCGAGCACAGCGATCAGCCCGGCACCCAGCATGCCGCCGAGGGTGCCAAGCGCGGTCACGCCACCAGAGGCCCCGCGCGGTGCGCGAGTCCACGTCGTCACCAAGCGAGGGGGGACGGGTGAGAAGACGCCGAATTCCGTGGCCCACGTATCGGCTGTCGCCGCAGCGATGGCGCCCATGGCGGCGCTCCAGGACCCGAGAATGGCGGCGACCGCGGCGACGCCTCCGTTTGCCGCCACCTGGCGTGCGGTGCGGCGGGCGCCGCCGCCGGTCGCGAATCTGGTCAGCAGGCTGCCTGAAATGAAGAAGGCGAGGAGCACCACGGCTCCCCGCCATCCGAATCCCCAGAGCACCGCCGCCCCGACGACCAGCGCCGCCGCCAGGCCGTCAGGCGTCAGCCACGTCACTCGCCGAACAGCTCGTTCAGGATGCGGCGCTTGAGCTCGGGCGGCGCGGAGCGCGCGCGGGAGCGCGCTTGCAGGAACCGAAGGAATGCTTCCTCGAAATCGAAGTGCTCACCACAGGGCCGACAGGCGCCCAGGTGGTTCCGCACGTCCCGCTCCACGTCCGGCGTCAGTTCCTTGTCCAGGAACTCGTAGAGGTGTTCCAGCGCCTCTTTACAGTTCACGCATGACTTCCCTTTATGTAACCCATGCTGACGGCGTATTCGTAAAGCTTCGCCTGCAGCATCTTGCGGGCTCGAAACAGCCGCGACTTGACCGTGCCGATCGGCACGTCCAGGATACGCGCAATCTCCTCGTAGCTCATTCCTTCCACATCGCTCAACACCACGGCCTCGCGGAATTGTTCCGGCAGCCGGTCGATGGCGCGCAGCACTTCGTCGTCCACGATCTGGTCGAAGAACTTCCCCTGGGGGTCCTCCTCCTGCACCCCGTCGAATATTGCGAACGGCTCGATGGCGTCGAGATCCACGGTTTCGGGGTGCCTCGAGCGGCGGCGGTATTCATTAATAAAGGAGTGCCGCAGGATGGTAAGGAGCCAGCCCTTGGCGTTGGTGCCGCGCTGGTACTGGTCCCACGCCCGGTAGGCCTTCAACATCGTCTCTTGGACGAGGTCGTCGGCATCCGCGGCATTACCGGTCAGGCGCGATGCCACCCGATGCAGTGCGTCGAGGTGCACCATCGCCTCGCGCTCGAAGCTCTGGCGGCGGTCGTCGACCGCCGCTGTGGTCGCCGGGGATGGTGGCGACGGGGGCGTGGGTGGGGGTGTGGGAGGGGGAGTTCGGCTCGCCATTGGGGTAAGCTGAACTCGGTCTCCCGGGTTCCGCAATGGCATGCTAGGTTACGCCCGCCGTGGTGCACAGCATCCTTCCCCTCGCTGTTCTCGAAGCCGTTCGCAATCTCGACACGCCAGTCGAAGACGGCCTCACGGAGTTTGCCGAGGAGTTGTTGAGCAAGCGCCTCGGTCTCTCTCCCACGGTTGCGATGCAGCTGGCGGAGTACGAAGGCCTCGTCCGGCGTGACGCGCGAGTGGACGCTACGCACGTCGAAGCGTTGCTCAGGCTCGTTGGGCGGCGTCCCGACGCCGACCTCGTGTTCGCCGACGCCGGGCGACGCGCGGCGCGGCGCGCCGTCGGACGGCTGTTCGGGGTCTCGCGCCTGCTCGCGCGACTGGCGCCGCGGAGCGCCGGCTTCGGCGCGGCCCGGCGGGCTGCCAGTGCGGTGCTAGGCGGCGATCTCAGACGTGAGGAGCTCATCCCGATCGCGACCGTGCGGGAGTCACTGGCGGTATCGGCAACGCCTGACGGAACCGCTTGTACCCTCTACGCCGCCGGCTTTGCGGAGCTGCTGCGGCTCCTCACCGGGTTCGAGGGCGCCATGGTGCACACTTCCTGCCGAGCCGCGGGCGCGGCCACGTGCGAGTGGCGCGCGGCCCCGTCGGACCCGCGGCATCACTGATGGCAGCGCGCCCGCTCGACGGTCTCGACCTCCGCGCCGTCGGACGCGCCCTCGAAGCGCTGGGTGCCGACGGCTGGCTGCTGTTCGACTTCCATCAGTTGAATCCTGTGGCGTCGCGAGTGCTCGGGTCGGGCGGAATGGGGACGCGACGTCTCTTCGTGTGGCTCCCGCGGCAGGGCCGTCCCACGGCCGTGGTCCACCGTGTGGAGCAGGATTCGCTGCGAAATTTTCCCGGGGACCTCAGGCTGTATTCCTCGTGGCGCGAGCTGCACATCGAGCTCCGCGCGCTGGTGGCGGGTCGCACGCTGGCGATGGAGGTGTCCCCGCTCGACGCGGTTCCGTACCTCGACCGGGTGCCGAGCGGCGTCGTGCAGCTGGTCGAGTCGTTTGGCGGGCGAGTAGTCTCGTCGGCATCCCTGGTGACGCGATTCGCGGCTCGTTGGACTGATGACGATCTCGCGGGCCATCGGCGCGCGGCTGCGGTGCTCGCGTCTGCCGCCGCCGAAGCGCTGCGCTGGGCCGGCGCCGAGACGGCACGGGGCGCCGAAGTGCGGGAGACGACAGTGCAACACCGCGTGATGGAGACGATGGCGCGCGCGGGACTCGTGACGGATCACCCGCCGATCGTCGGCTTTCAGGAGAATGCGGCGCTGCCGCACTACGAGCCGCGCGAGGGCGCCGACCGCCGGCTTCAGGCCGGGGACGTGCTGCTCCTCGACCTCTGGGCGGGCCCCGGCCCCGGGACGGTGTTCGCGGATCAGACCTGGATGGCGTTCGCCGGGCGCGCGCCCGACGCGGAGGTGCGAAAGGTGTGGGACGCGGTGCGGCGGGCCCGCGACGCGGTGGTGGAACGGCTCCGCGAGCGCTGGCCGGGGCCTGCCTCGGCGGCTGGGACGCAGGGGGGTGGGGTGACTGGCGCGGAGCTCGACGACACCGCTCGAGGCGTGATTCGCGACGCCGGGTACGGCGAATACTTCGTCCACCGGACAGGACACTCGATCGACCGCCAGCTGCACGGTTCGGGGCCGCATCTCGACAACTTCGAGACGGCCGATACCCGGCTGCTGGTGCCGGGCATCGGTTTCTCGGTCGAGCCGGGCATCTATCTCCCGGGCCGATTCGGGATGCGCAGCGAAATCAACGTTTACTTGGGGCCGGAGGGCGTCGAGGTCACCCCGACGGATCCCCAGCGCGATCTGCTGTTGGTCTAGGGGCGGGCCCGGGCCCCCCGAAGGGGGTCTTGCGGGCCCTCCGAAGGGACGACATGTTGGCCGCGCGACCGAACGCGGCTCCTCGGGGGAGGGGGCGTCGGGCCCCCCACCCGTTGCCGTGACACGCTCGTGCTCACGTCGTGACAGAATCGTCTCAGTCCGCAGCCTTGGGGGCCGTCAGGTTGCCACACGCAGACCCTGCATCGATCACCGAATCTGGAACAACAGATAGAGGTGACGCCGTGCCGACTCTTCTTCGTCGTCCGTTCGGTAGTCCACGTGCATTCCCGGATTTGGAGGATGTCTCCATGACGCATCGTGTGCGAGGCGCCTTGGGTCGCCTTTCCGCGTTCTCTCTCGCATCGGTGGTCGCGCTGCTGTGCGCGGCCGGTCCGCTCGCGGCCCAGGAGGCGACAGGAAAGATCCAGGGTATCGTGACGGATCAGGCAGGAGCACCGATCGCGAACGCGCAAGTCACGCTGGTGGGAACGGCGTTCGGCGCGCTGACGAGCGAGGTGGGCTACTACTTCATGAACAACGTCCCGGCTGGCAGCTACACCATCCGGGCGAAGTTCATCGGGTACACCCAGGCCGAAGTGACGGGCGTGCGCGTGCTGGGCGGTCAGACGATGACCCAGAACATCAAGCTCTCGCCCTCAGCGGTGGCGATCGGGCCGGTGGTCGTCGAAGCGGCCGCCAACCCCGTCGTCCCGCGTGACCAGGTGGCCTCCAAGACCATCATTACTCACGTCAGCGACCTGCCGGTCGACGACGTGCGACAGATCGTCGCATTGACGCCGGGCGTGGTCGAATCCGGGAATGCCAACGGTCTCTCGCTCCGCGGCGGCCGGCCCGGCGACGCGAACGTCTACATCGACGGCGCGCCGGTCCGCAGCACGGGCTATGGACGCCAGTTCCTCGTGGTCGGCACGAACGCGGTGGAAGAGGCCTCGGTGACTACGGGCGCGCTGGGCGTGGACTTTGGCAACGCGCAGTCGGGCGTCATCGCGTACACCACGCGTTCCGGCGGGCAGAAGTATCGGGGCTCGTATTCGTACGACACCGACGAGCCGTTCAGCAACACGATGAGCAACGGACTGAACCGCATCGAGGGATCACTCGGCGGGCCGTTCCCCGGCATTCGCAACCTGACGTTCTTCGGGTCCACCGTCGTGCAGGGGATGCAATCCTGCGGCACGGTGACCGCCGGCCAGTGCATCGGTAACGGCATGGGTCAGGACACGGTCCCGACCTTCGTGATGGGCGGAACGGACACCGTCGTCACCGTCAACAAGTCGGACGGCAGCGGCGTGCAGTCCGTGGCCATTCCGAAATTCATCCAGTTCGGCGGTCAGTGTAACGCCGCGCAGAACTACGGGTACGATTGCCAGGGTCAGCGCTTTCCACTGAACTGGAACACGATCCGTCAGCTCCAGGGCAAGCTCGCGTTCACCTATGGCGGCGGCTCGAACCTGTCGCTCACGGGGGTCTCGGCGAGCAATCAGCTGCGCAACTACCCGGGCGCCCTGCTCACAAACGCGAACGCACAGAACAGCGGGGGCAGCAACATCGGTGACCCGTCGCTCTACACCGGGACCCGGACGTGGAGCAATCTCGCCGTGCTCAACTGGAACCACTCGGTCTTCAAGGCGGCCGAGCACCAGCTGGCGCTGAACGTCAACCTCTCGTATGGCCAGGACAACCGGATCACGGGGCGTCTCGATCCCACGTACGAGGTCGAGAATCGGAGCCCAACCGGTGGTATCGACCTAAACACGATGCAGTTCACGGGCTTCGGCGACCTGCCGTTTCCCATCACGAACGACATCATCAACAACGTCCGGCTCAATCAGGGGTTGCGAATCCCCTACATCGGGGAATCGAGCCTCCTGGCGACGCAGCCGTACCGCATGAACCCGTATGGTCTCTCGTCCTCCGCATCCTGGTTCACCACGGGGGTCGACGACGGCCGCGCGTTGACGTTGTACCACGAGGACCGGTACCGGGCGTTCGCGCAGATCGATTGGCAGGCGAACCGCTACCATCGCTTCAATTTCGGCGGTGAGTACAACAAGAGTAATCTGTCGTTCTGGTCGGGGGCGCTCTCGAATGAGATCTTCCTCGAGGCCTACTCCGGCGAACCGCAGACGGTGGCGTTCTGGGGCTCCGACCGACTCGATCTCGGCGACGTCGTGATCGAGCTCGGTATTCGCTGGGACCAGATGAACGCGGAGGCGCTGTTCCCGAACACGCCGGGACGTATCTCCACCAGCCCGCTGTGGAGTCCATACGCCGCGACGAACGCGGATTCGCTCGCGGCCTCGATCGCGCGTGTCTTCAGTCCCGCGCAGACACATGACGCCCTCACGCCGCGCCTGCGAGTGTCGTTCCCGATCACCGAGCATACCGACTTCCGGCTCTCGTATGCGCAACAGGTGAACACGCCTGACTTCAACACGTTGTTGAGCGGCACGAACAGCGATTTCGCGTTCACGAACTCGAACGACTTTTTCGGCACCGACATCGGGTTTGGCAAGACCATTCTGTTCGAGTTCGGCGTGCGCCACGCCTTCTCGAGCGATCTCGTGCTGGATGTGTCCGCCTACAACAAGGATTTCGTGGCGAACCCGGCGTACCGAGTCGAGACGCTCCCCGATCCGGCAGTCCCCGGCGGGACGCACGACGTCAACGTCCTGACGAGCAGCGACTTCGGGTACGCCCGCGGGATCGATTTCAGCGTGATCCGGCGCATCGGCGCGTGGTTCAACGCCTCGTTCGCGTACACGCTTCAGTTCTCGCAGAACACGGGGTCGGATCCATTCTCGTACCTGAACACGTCGGGGCGGCAGTTCTATTCGGTGTTGAACGAGCAGGTTCCTCCGCCCGAGCAGGCGTTGCCCACCAATGACAACCGGACGCACAACATCGTCGGCACCGTCACGATGTCCGTGCCTCCCGATTGGGGGCGCGGCAGCGTTCTTGGTGCCGTGTTCCGAAACCTCGGCGTGTTCGTGACTGCGCGGGCGCAAAGCGGCCTTCCCTACACGCGCCTCTTGAACAACGGCGAGGGGGAGCTGGCACCGTTCGAGCGGTTCGGGCTGACAGGGCAGGCGGTCGAGCCGATAAACTCGTCGACGATGCCCTGGAACAAGTTCCTCGACCTCCGGCTCAACAAGGGAATCAAGATCGGCAAGATGGACTGGACGCTCTACGCCGACATCCGGAACCTGCTCAACTGGCAGAACGTGATCTCACTGTTTGCGGAGACCGGGGACGTCACGAACCCGGCGACCCGCAGCCTGGCACTGAAGAGTGAGCAGGCGGCGCTCGCGAACGAAGCCTCGCAGAGCGGGGCGCTGCTTGCGGACGGCAGCGTGAATCTCAAGACCGGCTGCGCGTCGTGGACGGGTGATGCGGGCCCGGTGGACTGCGTGATGCTCGAGCGCACCGAGGCGCGGTGGGGCAATGGCGACGGCATCTTCACGCCTGCGGAGCAGTTGCGCACGCTGAACGCCTGGTATGACTCGTACAACGGGGTGCAACGGATGTACGGGTCGCCGCGGCAGATCCGCATCGGCGCGGAATTGAGCTTCTGATGGACCGCGTCAGGATCCTTACTCGAGGGATGATCATGCGCTCAACGTCGAGCCTTCGCGCCGCGATGACCATCATCGGTCTCACGCTCGGCGCCACGTCACTGGCTGTCACCCCGGCGGCGGCAAGGCCGAAAAGCGGCTCGGTCCGGCAGCAGGCGTTCAGCTTGTTCTCGGTGCCGATCGCCATCCTGCAAGTGAACAACATCTTCTGCCCGGTCGCGAACACGGGCCAGGTGTGCGTAAATCAGAACAACAACGCGCTCCTGGAGGGCGGGTTCTGGCCCAAGGGGACTCCGGACAGCTACATCTACGATTCCGGCATGCAGGCGGGGGGGATCATCCAGAGCAGCCCGTTCAAAGGCGGATCGGCCGACACGGTCGGTGTGTTCTTCATGGACCCGGAGGGCAACCAGTTCGAGGGCGAGGGGATCACCAACGTCTTCAATGCGGCCGATGCGGGCGACGCGGCCGCGTGGCCCAACGGCGCGACCGTGCGCGACCCCAACCTGTACAACTCCGTGCTCGTGGGAAAGCAGTTCGTCTCGCAGCAGGATGTGTGGGTGCGGGTGTGGGACGGCAATCCGGCGAAGTCCATCGGCGGATCGCATCCGCTCGGGCTCCTCGTCGAAGAGCGCGGGATGGCTTGGAACTTCCCCACTGGCAACGAAGACATCATCTATTTCATCTACACGATCTACAACGTCTCGGCGGCGAACCCGGCCAAGTACAACAACCCGACGATCGATCCCGCGGTGCAGTCCGAAATCGCCGCGATCGGCGCGCAATTCAAGGCCGCGAACGACCTGCACTACGGCATCAGCATCCCGCCCGACGGCTACACCATCAACAATACCTTCCTCGCGTTCATGGAAGACTGCGACGTCGGCGTGAACTCGGCGTCGAACTACTCGAACGTGAACCTGGTGTTCAATCTGAGCTTCTGCTGGAAGTCGGACTTCAATGACCCGACGTGGACGTATCCGTCGACCATTTTCTCCGCGCCGCTGTTCGCGGGCGTCGGGTTCACGGGCGTGAAGTATCTTCGCTCGCCGCTCGGCGACAACGGCCAGGAGCTGGGCCTCACGTTGTTCTCGAACGTTCTGAACCCGAGCGCGGGCATTGGCTATCTCGACCCGGTCGGCGGCAAGCAGTTGTATCGTTACCTGTCGGGCACCTCGAGCCCGGCGTCCGGCGACCCCTCCTGCACGACCCAGGGCCAGCAGCTCCAGCTCCACTGGTGCTATCTGGCCCAGGTCCCCGTGGACGATCGCTTCTTCATGTCCTCGGGCCCGTTCACACTCCCCGCGGGTGAGGCGCGGACCATCGTCGTCGCCTACATCCAGGCCGCTGCCCTTGGCACGGCGATGACCGGACCGTGCGTCCAGGGTGGAAACTGCCAGGCGAGCGCGCCACCCAGCCCGGTGGCCCTCGCGGCCGGTACCGACACCATCCGGACGATCGACAAGATGACCGGCTG